>JAABUO010008588.1_pt1 | contig 11524 bp, 10 predicted proteins | sample 5559291 | NCBI WGS metagenome assembly JAABUO01 (sample SAMN10711878, study PRJNA513372) | rock metagenome | isolation source: Antarctica rocks | place: Antarctica: Victoria Land, Finger Mt sud | reverse complement strand
ACCCAGACCCCCACCACCCATCTGACGCCTTGTAAACCACACGTAGCCTCCAATGAGTAGCAGAGTAGGCAGGAGCCGCAACAGCTCTTGCGACCAGCTTAACTCGTTGGTGTATGTGATGGGGACATACTCGTTTGGGTCAAAACCAAGCGCCTCTTGAGCCTCTTCCATCTTGCGGTCAAATGAGTCGATGCTGCCAATGTTGAAGCTGTACTTGTGCTGGCTCTGGGGGCCACGTGCTGGGATGGATGTGGATGCTGCTGGCTGCATGTCACCATCTGGTGACAGACCACCTGTTGATCGTGGGACAGCCCCAACTCGGACAAACACCTGGAGCAATGATAAGAGGTCAACATTGCCAGCGCTGCTTACACAACATCACGCTTGCCCTTGCATAGTGGAGCCACGCTTTGTGCACACCAGTGAACAAAATACATAGTGCAAGCAAGTGTTCCACAGCAAAAATGACATCAGCGATGACAACATGGAGCACACGATTCTCCCAGCAATTGGCAGCAAGACAGAAACCAACATACAAAGCAAATGGCAGCCGTCCCAGCTCACAAGCCCACAACAAAGTCTCAGGTGACACACCTTTGCTGTGGTTTTGTTTGCAACTTCTATCCTGTCAACAACGTCCTTAGCTAGAAGTTGTGTCTTGAAATGCTGGAAGCTGATCTCCTGGGTGTCTGGGCGTGTCAGGTTGCGCATTGTCAATGCTAGAAAGGCGATGCCAACTCCGAGCGCGATGTTGCCCGACGATTTGGTCAACTGATCAGCAATGTTTTTGAACTCAGGAGCCTCCTCTGGACCTTTCTTTTCAGTTTTGCCTGTTCAAGAGCAACAGTTGAGAATTAGACAAGACTCAGCTGGACGTGTGGTTGAAATTGAGATGGATTCACCAAGCTGAAAAGCAACCATGCAACGTACCTTTTCCAGTGCTGCTTTCTGCCCTTCTCTGCTTACCCTTGGGGTAAAATTTCTCAAAGCCTAGACACAAGGCAGAAGCTTGCAATGACAATCACTGACCACAGTCCACTGTGAGCTAAGCAGCAAAGCACCATGACAGCACATGTCAGGTGGCGGCTGTTTAGCAAATACCTTTGCGTGGAGGTTCGCTGCTGAAATAACGCCGTATTGTCCGCTGCAGAGCTGCATTTGCCTGGATGCAAGACACACAAGCTTGAGGACTGTGATACATGGCTGTGCAACATTCGAGACCAATGGCGAACGGAAATCTGAAACAGGTGTTCATGCAGACCAGCAGCACCAGCTCTAGCCAGGAGTGATCTGTGACACACCTGCTGACTGGGTCCCACACCAGCTGAATTCCACAGGCTTGCATTGCGACGCGCAACGGTAGAATACAGCCGAGACAGACCTCCCACTGAGCTGCCAGGCTGTGTGCTGACAGTACGTTGGGCAAGCTGTACAAGGCTACTTGCAGTTGAGGGTCCAGCAAGAGCGCTGGACACAAGTCGTTCTGCCAAAAGTGAGTCTACCGCTGGTTGGAACGTAGTCTGCAGAAGGGTCCTGCCCTCCTTGCAGCGAGCCGCAGCCCGCATTGCGAGCACACTGGCGCTAGAGGTCGTCCACAACAGGAGTTTCAGCTATGAGTGCTGGCTGTGCTGGCCTATTGAGGCTGCGGCTCAAAAGGCTTGTGTTCGCCTTCACCTATGTGAATGGACCACAGCTTGGCAAATGTAAGAGAGCTTGCACAACTCAGTCTTGAGCGAAACAAGCTTCGTGAATCTGCTTGTTGACTTGCTTGCGTGTCTGCCTAGATGTGACCTAATTACTAATTAGCTGCAGAGAGCTAGTGTTCTGCTTCAGAACCTCTGAAGCCTGCTGCTGCCTGGTGACCAGGCCCTGGTCAAAGTATGCAAGCAATCAGCAGGCGTAGAACGTCACATGCGTAGTGTCAGAAGAGCAAATGCAGCAATAGAAAGACTGAATGCGCAAGATGTTGGTTCGCAACGGCCTGCAAGGTCGATTGCAGAACATGTGGCCCAAGAACAAAGCTTCCAAAAATTGTAGCTAGCAGATACCTTGGTGCTCAGTGGCAGCAGCCATGCTTTCCAAAGCTGCCTTAGATCTGTAATGAGCAGTGGTATCACCGCAGCAGGAGTGTGGGGCAACCCTGCCGGTGTCACTGCCGCCATCCCCGCAGAGAGGAAGTCAGTCTTCCCACTGTCGATTAGAGGGCTCTGACTCTATGTGCAGCAGCAGTCAACACCGACCCTTTTGCACATCCGGAAGCCATCATCATTGCTTGACGTCGTCGAGCAGCATGGGCAGTTCAAATCCAGCTGGAGAGCAGGGTTGAACGTCACTTTGGGATGTTTCCTGCTGTCATTCTAGCCGTTGATCAATGCAACAAATTGGTGCTACATCGCCACCACTCACCGTGAGGACAAGCAGGCTCTTGTAATGTTGCAAAGATGGCGTCACAAGGATCAAGCTAAGAACTAGCTCACAGTCAGCAACCTGTCACCTACAGCATCATATTTTTTACTGGTCGGGCATCCACTGCAAGAGCACTCCACATTTTACACTCCATCAGACCCTGTGTTCATGTGGAAGCACACCAAGAACAGGCAAGCGATTCCTTATGGTCCTGTCATGCTCAGTATCCTGCAGAATTTCTACATCTTCTGGTATGACCCACTCTGGTGGTGGCGTCATGCTGCTGTCTATTGCTGGAGGCAGCAGTGACAGCTGCGTGGACAAGCCTCTATTCATTCTACCCGCTCTTGACCTTTGGTAATGCCAGATGCTGCTGGAGCCACTCCCATTGACACTGCTACTCAAGCTACCGTTCATACTAGCTGATGCTGACGAGTCAGTATGGTCCCCAGGTACTGGACCTGTCCCAGGCCTGCCTGAACCAGATCCTCGAGTCAACCTCAATCTAGCAAAAGAGGTAGACATTGATCTGCCAAACCTGCTGGCACCTGACTGGAGAGATCTGACAGCTGCCTGGCTGAAGCGCTTTGTCTTGTGTGCTCCTGTCACCAAGACCAGCAGGGCCATGGCTATGACGTACAGTATATTCACCAGCAGAAGTAAAACACCGACAGCATCCAAGCCTCTTGGGTTGGCCACATTGGTGGTGTCCATGAAGTAGAGGCAGCCTGTAGCTGTGACACCCACAGTGAACAGTCCTAGCACCTGCAGTTTTGCAGCATTATAGTAAACTGCAGAGGCTACTTACTGACAGAGACGATACTGCAAATGCAGTGGTGCTGGAGTTACTCCAGAAAGCAGACATTACCAAAATGAAACACAAAAGCTTGAACTGACAGGAGGCGCAGCAAGTTTGCTGCAGTGTGAGGTTCAGGGAAGCTTCTGACGCTGAGCGCTGGCGCTTTGAACCAGGACATATATTTGCGTGATCCATATGGGAGTCATTGCAATTTTTGCAAAGGAAGGCAAGGCATACAGTGCTGCAGTGACAAACTCAAATTCAGATTCAAATTCAAATTCAAAAATTCAACTTTACCTGCATGCGCTGCAGTAGGGGGTCTGGGAAGGGCTGGAAGTGCGCTAAGGCGGTGATTCCAATCATCAGTATCATCAGCATGATTGTCAGCTGGAAGTATGTGTTGAGCGCAGTTGCCAAGACCTGAGCTGCGGTCAAAAGTAAGGTGAAGTAGAGCACCACGCTGTTCCAGAAGCACAGCTCGGGCCTGTAAACAAGCATCATGTCAGCAACTGGACCAGCCATCCCAACAGTCACTGCGCAGGGCTTGGTGGCTGGCCAAAGTGACGCATCACAGCGCTTCAATGTCTTGTGTTCATGACAGCTGCTGGATGCTTGCATTGACTGAGGCTATGCTCTAGACTGGCCATCGGGCAAGCACTGTGATGGGCAAATGTATGCTCGCTTACACAGGCAGCAAGGCATTGCACATTGTGAAGGCATCCTGTGCCTCGGTGTCTGGTCACTGACTGCTTCAAGGACTGACACTGCTCAGCAGAGCACTTACATTGCTTGTGTACCAATGCCCACAAGATTGGCGCAGTGCTCTGGGTACACGATACATGCTGTCTGAGATCAGAATGACAGAGGTGTGACATGTAGCTTGTTGTGTCTTGGTCATATGGCATCATTGACGTCCCATCAGGCTTTGCAAATGAGCGCAACCTTGGAGTTTGTGCATCCCACAACTCAGAATGCACAGGAATTGTGCTGCTTTCTGTTGATGCTGGATTGACCTGTAACAGCGGTAGATGTAGCCAAACTGGAGCTGGATGCGAGGCTTGCCCAGCTCCTTGCGGTGGAGGAAGAGGAGGAACGCCGGCATGATGGGGATGACAAGCCAGGTCAGGAGCATCATGGGGGTCCCCAGCCAGATCACTAGATTCCTGTGCATCCCCACGTAACACTTCTGGCCCATGTCTGGTATCCAGTACCCATGGCGCCAATTTTCCTGTCAGCAACACACAACTGGACTTTGAAATGTCAGCATAGAGTTTGCAGAAAAGAAGTTATTAAAGGGTGGGTTTGCCAAATGCTGCATCACCCTCCATCAACACTACACCACAAACCTCATGCAGTCACTTCATGTATGGCCGCACTCACTCACACAAAACTAGGACATGCAGGTGACATACTTGCCACGCTCAAAACCCAGGGGCCATTTCAGCACTCAACCACCAAGCCTTACATGTGGACAAAACTCATGCTGTCTTTGGCGCAAAATGTGATGAGCACCTGTGCATTGTGAAAGCCAGGGTCAGCAGCTGGGTCGATGTGAAAGCAGGCAAAAAGCTCCAGGGTGCTTGTCAGCAGACTTGGGAAATAATAGAAGGTGACTTCAAGGAAGGTGATCAACAAGCGGCGGCGCAGCTCTGCTGTGGAGTATTGCTGATGGGATGCAGCGGTTGGGTTGACGGCAGCATTTGCTGCTGCGCGCTTCTGTGCTCTCCACCACCTGTGAAACTCCTGTCTCAGGCCATTGACTCTGGACAGCTGACTAGATCTAATCTCATAAGAACTCGTGCAAAATTGTGTGGGCAGGTAGACAGCCATTGTCCTGGCTTCAGCAATGTATGCAGGCTGCACACAGAGGCATGCTTGTATATGACATGAGCAAAGTCTGCTTTTTTGCGTGGCAGAAAGGATTGCTCGGTCTGATCTGATTGCCTACTGCAGAAAAACAGGTTGTTCTATTGTAGCCAGTTGTGCAGCACATGCAGTGTGGCCAATGGGAAGATGACATACAAGATGACATACAACATGACATACTGTCGGGTAAGATGACTGCAAGCAGCTGTCAAGCATTCGATGCTTCAACCACAAAAACCCTTTTGGCCTACCATACTCTCAACACATAAGCAAAGAAGACACAGGTGCACATTATCATTGCAGCTGTGGCCAGGCATTACCAAAGCTGACAATGAAATTCTGGCCACAAGCCTGCATGACCTGGCACCATAGCCTTGCATGACTCAGCACTGAAACCAATTGTTCTGTTCTCTTACCATAGCAGCTGCAGGGCAGAGACCAGGATGAGCATGATGAGAGGGAAAGACAGGTGTATGAACAGGCCCTGCTGGGCATGGTTGACATGCCCTGACAGCAGGCAATCCAGGGACAGGATCCCACTGGTCACACTGGTGAAGGCAAAGCTGGCTGCGCTGAAGATAACTGACACGCTCTTGGGGGTGGAGATGTTCAGGTTCCCCAGCAGGCTGCTGTACTGCAGCCATATGTTGAATGCCTGCAGCCAAGCCAAGCAGAGATTGGATGATGCACGCAAAGCTGTCACTGCTGACGTGATTGAGATTACGTGGCATGCTGTGAGAATTTGTGCACTGAGAAGTTGGTAGGAAGCTTAGGCTATATCGAGCGCATGCTCAAGGTGCATGTTGCCTGATTGTTCCTTTGGCATGGCAAAGAGAGGACGTATCAGACATTGGCTTATCAGGTAGCAACAGCAGCAGCAGGCTGTGCAATCCATGAAACTGCACCTCAGGCTACATTGCACAAGCTAGGCATTGCAAACTCGTCCACACAGCACAGACAAGCGATGTCGTCACACAGTCAACCTGACAGGACATTGAGCCTGTTGCCACATGCAAGCAGCCAATCTGGGAGCGACTGCGTATGCACGATTTGGTCATGGCCAGCATGTCCTTCAGCCGGTGGACAAACCCGGATGAGCTGTGACGTTCTGCCTGGGTCAGTGCTGCCTGCAGCCGCCTCCTCATTCTCTTCCAGAGTCACATGCACAGTGTAACTCAGCCAGGCCAACACCAACAGCGTGCTGATGATGTAGGCCAGCAGGATAACAGCATTGCTCTTGCACTCTTGGCACTGCAAGGGGCCTGCTCTGCCATACCGCTTGTCGTCAGTCTTGACGCACAGGGAACAAACTGGGCCATAGTAGCCGTCAGAGCAGAGCTGGCGTAGGTAGGATGCTGGGTCTGAGCTGGTCAATGGTAACGTCAAGTCACAACCTGCTTCCTGTGGCGATGATACCTGCATGCAGATGGAAGAGGCGGTCAGGCCATGGACAAGATGAGCCAAACGCAATGTGATATGTATGGTCCAATGAGCAATTCTCTTGGGCTGACTTGGTCTGACTTGATGTCGCGGTGGCTGATCTGAATCTGACCTGACGTGATCTGATCAGATCTGGCCTAATCAGAGCTGCTCTGCTCTCATTCAAAATGAGTCATTCTTGAAAGATGCAGGAACATGCATATGCTTCAGTGCTCAGTGAGAGCATTTGCCCGAACAACATGTAAGTGTCACACTACATCATGCTGTCCAAAATGCAGAAGCAGCATTCAGGACGTCTCTTTTACGTGCATGCATTCATGCCAAGCACTGCAGAGGCGCACCTGAAGCTGATTATGGTAGGTGGTGTTCTGACATGTGACTAGCGCTGATGTGTTTCCCTGGCATGCATTGTTGTTGGGACACGTGATAATGTGGTCTGATTGTGCATCAGAATGCCAGTACTGCTGCTGTGGCACCAGGGTCGCCCCCCCACCCGTGCAATTACCCCCTTGAGGGCAGGGCTTGCAGGCATTGATGGTTGGGTCAAAGAAGTAGCTGCCAGGGGTGCAGAAGGTGCACTGCTCAGCAGTAGTTGGCACTTGACCAAGTCTACAGCTTGACACGTTAACTTGAATGACAGCTGGGGTTACCTACGTCGGACAGACCACCATATTTAAAGTGCAACAACTTGAAGCATGCAGTGTTTACTCTATACGTCTGAAAGGGTTCAATTGCACTCAATTCAGGTGTGCAGCTTAGGATACACAGGTGTGCATGCAAGATCTATGAGATTGTACAAGTGCGTGCAATGCTTATGTGCCCATCATCACCCAGCAACTTCGTGCACGGGGCGTCCAAAGATACAGCAGGGTCTTTTGTGCAGACACGCCGGTATGCCAATGCATGTATGTTTCATGCACATGCAATCAAGGTTTCAGAGCCTGTGACCCTTGAAAGCGCCAGTAGCATTGCTGCTGAGATGAGCATGGGGCAGACTTGTGACCCACCCCTGGGTAGCTTGACAGGGCCACTTGCAGGCGCCAAAGCCCTGGTACAGCTACCAGCACCACACTGCTGAAAGAGATACTGCCATTGCTGCCTGAAGCCTGCGTCTGACTGGGTAGGGATGCTAATCCAGGGGTAGTGTTGTTCAGCACTGTCAGGTTGGCTGTGAGGCCCGGCAAGACCACAATGTGCTTTGCCTGATCCAGCACAGTGACTATTGGCAGAGCAAGCTTGGAGATGCCGTCGCTGATGTAAGGCAGAGTGTTGTTGTAGTCAGGATTCCCGTCTAGAAGGATACTGGCGGCGGGGAAGGCCAACCCAGGGCCATACCCCACAGGCCCCAAGGTGTTAGGGGCTGTTCGGCCCCACTCTTGGCAGTCCTCGTGGTCTTGAGGTAAGATGGTGCTCTGACAGTAGATGGCGGTGGAGTTTGCATCTGTTGAAAAGAGGACAGCTCCAGCAGCAGTTGCCCGGTTGTCTTGGAAGCTGTCTGCAGATGAGTTGAAGTAGGAGCAGGTGCCTGCTGCCTTTGCCAGCTCAGGGGCCAGCGCTGCCCACAAGAAGCCCTCAGCTGTGAAGCCTGCGCACCAGAGCAGATGCACTCCTTGCCTTGAAGGCTTGTAAAGCTGCATCTTGCTGCTGCTTGAAGGTGTTGGACTTGATGGATGCAGACTGCATTTGTGCTTGAAGTGCAGCAGCAACTGCCGAGGGCAGTATTTTATAGCCTGATGGTATGTGAGCAAATGATGCCTGCTGACAGAGCAGGGCATGCTGCCAATGCACATTGCATGCAAATTGGGGCCATCAAGACCTTTAAGAAGGCCTGGGGATGCAGTGTGTAGGGTATGGGTCACAACAGGGCATCACCCTGTGTATGATCAGCATCAAGGTGCAGAAGCAGCCAATGCCGTTTTGCCGGTTGAAAATACATGCTGCAAAAGTCGTGATGCACACTGTCTACCTGGGATGGTGTGAGTGGCAATGCAGCCCTGTGAATAAAAGATGGCGCCACCGTATTGTGTCGCCACATTGCTGTGGAAAGTATTGGTTGTGAGGGCAACAGCGCCGCCCTCAATGTTTACAGCCCCTGCATGAGTGACAGCTGAAGTCGTCCTCTTGTATCCTTCAGATGATGGTGAGCTTGTTCTCATGTGTGTAACATAATGAGTGAAAGCAGCACAATTTGTTTCTTCAAAAAAGAAGGCGTCAGGGTGGCAGTACAAGCACACTGTCTGCACAAGATGTGTTTGTAACTTATGCATGATGCATGTTGTACTAGAGCAAGATGCATGATGTGCAGCAGGCCCTTCCATACCTCCATCTCCATCATTTGTAGCTGAAGATAGGGTGTTGTCTGCTGTGTTTGCTTCAAAGATGTTGCCAGTCAGGTTGGTGAGAGTGACTCCGCTTCCAAGCACACCCACAGCCCCTCCATTTGCAGCCCTGAAGGAGCCACCAGCTCAGCATGTAGCAGGTGCAACAACAAACAGACTCACTGACTACAGACATGGGGAAAGCTGTTTGCTGATTCACACAGACTCATCAATGTGTCAATGGGAATATGTAGATAAATACACATGTCAAGCTCCAAGGGACGAGCTTCACAGGCAGGCTCCACAAGTAAGGCATTGTTTGTTACCCAACACTTGGAACAGACCAACTAGGCAGATGCAACAATGTGATGAGTCATACCTGTTGTTAGACATTGAGACCCCAACCGCGGTGAGTGTGACACAGGAGGTGCAGTAAGCAGCCCCCCCAGACCCCCCCGCATGGTTGCCGCTGATGTTGGAGTCCAGCTGCAGCAGGAGGGCTTGACAGCTGTCACAGTACACACCACCACCATCAGTCACCGCCTGGTTGTTAGTCAACTGGCTGCCATTACTGATAGTAATGGTGGCACCAGCATCACCATATATGGCACCTCCAGTCACGGCTTGGCCGTTGGTCAGGGTACTGTTGGCAACCATGACTCCCAAGTTGTGACTGTTCACTAGAGCTATAGCTGCGCCTTGCTGGGTGGCCGTGTTGCTGTCAAAGGTGTTGTTCCAGAAAACGCTGAAGAAGCAGGTGTCCAGATTGGCGCCTGAGCCCTGCCTGCCTATGTTGTTTTTGAAGACGGTGCTGCTCATGAAGCTGAACTGAACATCCAGGACATTCAATGCAGCACCGCCTGTCAGGAATTCAATAGGTTCTGTCTCTGACTCTGGAGCGTTCCTGGTCAAAAATGCAGCAGAGTTGTTTGTGAAAGAGCAATCCCTGATGTCAAGACCCATGTCTATATCATTATACCGCCCCATGAAGGTCTGGAAAAATGCTTCACCATCTACATCCACGATGGTGCTCACATTGAAAAAGTCTGAGCCATCTTTGATGCACGAGCCAGCTGTTGACCCGTGACTATGAACGCACATCCCAGTGCCGATATTGTTTTCAAAAAAAGAGCCAGTTGTGGCCACACATTGAGAGTAAGAAGCATACAGGCCCCCACACTCAGCAGTATCAGTCAAAGCAGCTGACTCAGTAGGCGCTAAAGCCTCTTGCGTACCATTGTTACCATAAAATGTACTGTTACGAACGGTAAGCGACGTGACTTGGAGCTCATAACCGTATGCATACACTGCGCCAAGACCTGTCCTTGCTCTATTCTCCTGAAACACGCATCCTTGGATGTTGACTGTCCCAACTGCAAACAGTGTGACAGCGCCCCCGAGGCTGTAGCCATAGTTCTGGTAAAAGACACTGTTGTAAATGTTCATTGTTTGTTGCGGGTCCTTGTCGTATCCCAGCATGTACAACACCCCCTGTTCAGCGCCATTATTCAGAAACTGGCAGTTGTCAATTGTGACTGTTTGGTTGGTATTGTCACTCACGCTCTCAGCACCAGAGTAGATGGCTACAACAGCATAATCCCCGCCAGAGTCGGTAATATTTGAGTCTGTCAAAATCAAGTGCGCCTGGGAGAGTTGAATGGCAGAAAAAACATTGTTGAAGCTGCAGTTTGACACGTTTAGAGTAGCGCCATCAGTGTTGTCGTGATTGATGGCAAACTGCGTGGTGGTCAATGTGTCAAAGGTGGTATCCTGAACAGTAACGCTGTGATTGCCGACCGTGATTCCCCCCGCTGGTGCATTGCTGAAATTTGATTTTTGCAACTGCACCAAGCTGCCAGAAAGATCATTGTTGAGATCATCAAACTGTAGGACATAGCCTGAGGAACATCCATACGTGACCAGGTTGTCAACAATCACGCTGGTTGTGTTTTGGAAGAGAATGATGGCCGATAGAGCGGTATTGTTGACATTGATCAACTGCGAATCTCCAAGGGTAAGATTCCTGGTGTCGTTGAAAAGCACCAGCTGGTCATAAGCTCCAAAGGTGTGGTGAAAGCCTGCAGGCATCAGACTTTGTGGCATGTGCTACTGTGACTCTGAGCAGAGAAACAAAACAACAGTGTACAACATGCAAGGCAAATTTACACCTCAGCACAAGCAATACACTGTGCACGTGAATGTGGCTCACAGCAACAAACTTCAGGTTGTGAGGTTGCAGGATGGACAGAGCACGCAGCAGGCAGGGAGCAGGCAGGCGATGGATTCAGTCAGGATGTCACACCTGTGAAGGAAGCATTTGGTATGTTCAGGTGGTTGTCAACAAGGACTCCTAGTGTGTCAGATATTTCTCCGGCAACGGTGGGCTGACAAGCTATAGCAACGTGACTGAAAGTAAAGGGTCCTGGCAAGGTGCCAGTCACATTGACACTGCAAGCACAATTTTAGGTCTCACTCTCGCTTAGTCGAGACGAGCAACGATGCAATTGCGACTTTCATTCAAGAGCAGCTAAAGGTGTGCGGTGGGCGTCGCAGCAGCATCAGAGGCGTGTCATCACGTGAATCACTTGCGTATGCTGCATGTCGTGCGCATGGCTGCAAACCTGCAGTGCCAAGCGCTGACCGTACACAATCTGCAGACGAGAAGAGCGCAAATGAACCCGTTCAAGACCGGCGG
>JAABUO010008585.1_pt1 | contig 11524 bp, 13 predicted proteins | sample 5559291 | NCBI WGS metagenome assembly JAABUO01 (sample SAMN10711878, study PRJNA513372) | rock metagenome | isolation source: Antarctica rocks | place: Antarctica: Victoria Land, Finger Mt sud | reverse complement strand
TGCGGAGGGTGCACCGCTGCCGCGTCAGGCGGACGACAGCGGCCGGGCGCGCGCAACGCGACGGGGGCGTGCCAAAGCTCCCCCCACGGAGGTCGCCGCATGACCACGCTTTCATGGGGTGCTACCCACAGGTCAGCAACGGCGTGAATAATGGCGGGATCGGCCCGATCGCGCAGATAGACCAATAGATCGTCGCATAGGGCGCGTAATCCAGTGAGGTCGTCACTGAGTCGGGTGAGCTCTAGTTGCAGGGCGGCAGGAAAGAATCGCTGGGGCGCGGGCCGTCGCAAGGGGATCATTGTGCCGACCCGGCGTCGGACGAGGATATCGTCCATCCGATAGTTGGTCCGTGCATCGGGAGCCGTGGCCCCGGCGCTCGCCTGGTGATCAAGCGCATCGGCGACGAGCGCGGCCAGCGCACGATGCCAGTCTCGCGGATCGTGCTCCAATTCCAACCATGCCGGTACGTGGTGGGGACCCAGCGCGAGGATGACAATCAGGTAAACGTCGGCATACAGGTAGGGGCTTGAGTGGGCTCGACGCGCGGCGTCGAGGACGATTCTCTCATCCACGCCCCAGCGCGTGGCCTCAGCGGTATTTGTCCAGGGCTGACGGTTGACAACGGCGCGGCGGAAGACGATCCAGCGAGCGGCTTCCAGCGCGACGCTGCGTTGGTAGGGACGCAGGCGCCGATCCTGACAGTGCGCGGCCACGATCTGCACGATGGTGGGATCGGTGTAATCCAGGAGGTGGGCTAAACGATCGCTCAGCAGCATCAGGAGCATGGCCATATCGCGACGCACGCGCCGCAAGGAACGCGCCTCCCGCCAGAGGGCCACGAACCGTCGCGCGTGCCGCCACGTCGGCATCAGGTAGAACGACCAGGTGTTAAGGATTGGTGACGCCGCCACCCCGATTGCGACCATCACGCTCAGGGGCGTCATGATGGCGGTCGCCCCGAAGCCCAGCCTGTTGGCAAGCGCCTGTCCCGCGATCGACAGGGCGCCGCCGACGCCGGCGCCGAACAGGCTCCAGAAGACGATCCACATCGCCACTCGCGCCTGTCGGTCCTGCGCCGCGTGCGGCACGCGCGTCATCTCCAGCATCAGCGCCGCACACGCGTACGCGCTGGCGAGGCTCGCGGCGATGTTCCACGCGAGCAACGGGGGGGGCGTGCCGTAGTAGCCCCCATAGAGGAGGCGCGCTGGCTCCGGGGCGGCGACCGCACGCGCGCCGCCCCAGGTGGCGACGAGCGCGACGAGCAGTGCGCCATACGCCACGAGCGCGGCCCGATGCCACCGGGACAACGGCTCGATTAGCGCGGAGAGCGACGCGAACCCGCACATGAGGCCCAGGGTCAAGCAGGCGAACCGCAGCAGGAGCGCCGCCCCCGCGACATGGATTAACCGATCGAGGAAGAGGTCATTACGGGCGGGCCAGAGGACGCCAAAGACCCCGATCAGGGCGATGCAGAGGCCATACACCACCTCCACCCGTGTACATGCCCGGCGCAGGGCGCGGTACCCGAACCAGAGGTGCGCCGCGCCCGCGATCGTTAGGGCCGTGTCCATCGTCGACGCCTGATCCAACTGTGGAACGCCTGGACACGGCCGGGCAGGGGAACGTCCTCCTCCGCGAGTTGCGGCGTTTCCGCGGGCGCCTCGGCGTCGGAGAGGCCGAAGATTGTTAGGCGATGTATCTCCCGCGCGAATTCGTCGGCTCCCACTTCCTGCGGCGTCACCACGAGATCCTGGCGCCACTGCACGCTGAAGCGCATATGCTCACGCAGGTTGCCCGGGAAGTTAGGGACGACGTCGCCCGAGATGGCATGATCGGCCTCGTGGTAGACCACGAGATCTTGGTGGTCGGGCGGCAGGTCGTCGCGCACGAGGATGATGAAGCGGTCGGGGGCGTCGGCGTAGATGCACCCGTAGACCGTGCCTTCCTTGAGCGAGACCAGAACCTCCATTGGGACCGAGACGACGCGCAAATCGAGCGCCCACGGAGACTTCCTCAGGGCATCGCAGAAGTCCCGGTAATGGGCGCCTTGGCGCAAGTCGCATGTCTTCCAGACGGCGTGGGCCCTCTCCAGGTTGTCGTTCATGGGGTTGCCTCTCGTCTCTATACGCTAGCGCCGAGTGCCGATGTCCGCATCGGGCTTGTCGCCTGTAGAGGTCGTTTCTTCGACTCTGATGCGCGTGGCGACCTCTTTCGCGTAGTCCAGTAACCGTAGATACAGGGCTCGCTCCTCCGGGGCGAGTTCGCTCGCGCGTAGCGCGAGCTCACGCACCTCCGGTTCAGCCAGCGCCCGGCGCAACGCATCGCTGATCTCGGTGTCGGGCGCCCCCTCGCTGCCTGTGAAATACGACACGGACACGCCGAAAAAATCGGCGAGGAGTTGCACCTTGTCGAGGCGCGGCCGCGTGATGCCTCCGCTGCGCAGCATGCTCAGATAGGCGATCGACAACAGTCCCTTGGTCGCGTCTCTCACCTCCGTGAGCGTGTACTCGTCGCCATCGGGCGAGCGGTGTGCGTCGAATAGCTTGTTCAGCCTCTCCGCGAATCGCGCCAGGTGATCGCCGGCCGTCTCGCCCTTAGCCTTAGCCTTCATCCACTACCTACCCTTGACGTTACAGGCGCTACCCGGTACATTAGGAAGCACGACGATCTTCATGTAACTTAAATCTGATTTAAGTTACATGAAGATCGTCGGTGGTACCCACTTGATCTCGGACGCGGCACCGTGCCTTAAAGCTAACACGGAGGCCCACGGATGCGCAAGCGCGCCATCGCCTGACGGCCATAGCCGGGGATGGCCACTCGGACGCAGGTAGCGGCGCGAGGTCGGCACGTGGGAGCTTGCCCGTGGACGTGGAACGAACGGCGCGCGCGTTGTTTCCGGGCGAAGGTGGGCGCGTGCGAGTGAGTGAGTAGAAAGGGGACGCGCGTACCGAGGAGTGTGACATGGCTCCGGCGGTGGGGCTACGGGTAGGCCGCCGTAAGGAGGCGCTGGACGATGACACACCATGCGTGAACCTATAGAGCGGTATCGGGCCAGGGTGCGCCATGCCTCGGGTGTGTCGATACGGGCCGGCGTCACCGTCGTCATCCTGGCCAGCATCGTCGAGGCCTACATGGGCCTGGTCGGGACCGTCGAGGGCGCCGCGGAAGTAGGGGCCGTCGTCGGCCTGATCGGCGTCGGGACCGCGGGCGCCATCAGCTTCGGCGCCACGGTCTTCGCCCTCTATACCCACCTGGTCGGCCCCCGTCACGCGGGGACCACGACGTAGCAGTCTGAGAGAGGATAGAGGAGACAGATGGATCAATTCGTAACCGTTGTGACGGACGTCGCGAATAAACTGCTTCCCCTGGCGATTAGCTTGGGGGTAATCGGCGTCGTCGTCGGCCTCGCCATGAGCGTGATCGGCTACCGGCACGGCAGCGATGTGATGCGCACCAGCGTCATTGGCATGATCGTGGTGCTCGGCGTGACCGGCCTGGGCAACTACTTTAAGTCGAAGCTGCCCGCCACCGGCTCGTAAGAGCGCCTGGCTATCCAGGGGGAGCAGCCGGGGGCGCTGCTCCCCTTTGCTATCTACGGAGGCGTCATGCCCAGCGAGTCCGATCAGCAAAACTTCCTCGCGCGCCGCGTCCTCAATCGGCGGCCACGTTACTACAACCTGACGCTCCCGCAAATCGGCGCGATCGCGAGCGCCCTGGTGATCGGCGTCGCGCTCTGGTGGGTCCTGGGCGTGCTGCCCCTGTTCGCGGCGCCGAGCCTGCTCCTGTTCGCGCTGCGGCTGCTGGGGCCGGGCGCCGTGGCCGGCGCGCTCGCCGTGCTCTTCTACGCGCTCGCCGACGATCTCCGCGAGCCTATCCTGCGCCAGTCGCTCTACTTCGTGATCGCCCGCGTCTTGCTGCGCCATACCTATCGGAAGGAGACCCACGATGCTTACCCGCCTCGACGAGCCGGCCGGCGACGCCGCGGAGATCCCGACGACGGCCACGGATCGGGAGCCGCGGCCGGGCGCGGCCCCCGTGTCGGAGGGGCCGATGTCGCGCGCGTCCGCGCCGTCTTCACGGCCGGGGCGGTCGCCGCTCATGCTGCCCTTTCGTCGCGCGGGATCGCCCGGCGCCTCCCGGGGCGCCGATCCCGCGACTGACGACACCGGCGACGCGCGTACCGCTGTCCGGCGTCGCCGCGCCGCCAAGGATGCCGCGAAGAAGGCGCGGGAGGCGGCCAAGCGGCGCGCGGCGCTCTACCGTCGGCTCCCGTTCCCGCTCCCGCGGGGGGAGGGCCGCTTCACGGTCGAGGACGATGGCACACTCATCTACCCGGACGGGAGCTGCTACGCCGTCGTCGGCGTCAGCCTGATCAACCTGTTCAGCATGGGGCAGGCCGAGCAGAACCGGCTCGCCTATCTGTGGAGCCAGCTCGCCAACAACCTCGTGCCCGGCCAGGTCCTGCAGGTGATCGTCGAGTCGAACCCGCTACCGGCGCGGGAGGTCCTGGCCGCCGCCGAGGGCCTGGTCGCGACCGAGAATGAGGCGCTGCGCACGATGGCCGGATGGTCGCTCGACCGGCTGCGGACCGAACTGGCGCACCGGCACGTCCCCGCACTCTCGGGCTCCCTGCTCGTCGGGCCGGCCCCCCAGGTCAAGATCGGGCTCGCGGCCGGGGTCGAGGGCATGAAGCGCGCGGCCGGCCTGGCGGCGACGATGGCCGAGCCCGACCGGATCGCGCTCGACACTGCGGTGGACGACGTGCTCCACCAGTGCGGCGCCATGGAGATCCCGGCCAGCCGCCAGCGCCGCGCCGACGTCCTCTCCCTGCTCTGGCGCGCCATCAACCCCGGGCTGCCCGAGCCGCCGGCCCTGGGCGAGGCTGAGGACCTGGCGCTGGCGCTGGCCCCCGCGTCCTGGTCCGAGGGCTACGAGCATGTACGCACCGGCGACACGTACACGCGCTCGTTCTACCTGCTCAACGTCCCCGAGAAGACCTCGCCCGGGAGTTGGCTCACGGACGTCATCTCGCTCGACTGCCGGCTGCGCCTGTCGTGGCGCCTTGAGGGGACCGACCGCTTTAAGGAGCGCAAGCGGCTGCTGCGCAAGCGTAAGGCCGCGGCCGGGATGCTGACCGCGCAGGCCCAGCGGAACCCCCTGCTGCTCAACCTCGACTCACAGAGCGACACGTATCAGGCCGAGGTGGAGGCCGAGGCCCTGTCCGACCCGGCCGTGGGCGTGGCCCGCATGAGCCTCGTCGTTACTCTCCAATCGGACGACCCCGAGGCGCTGGCCCAGGCGGCGCGGCGCGCGGCCGGCGTGATGCGCATTCGCTGGACCGAGGGTGTCGGGCGCGGCCCCGGCATCCAGGGCGCGTTGTGGCGCGCGAGCTTGCCCCTGGCGCAGAACGCCGCGCGCCGACGCGCCCGGCTGGCCCGCACGGAGGTGATCGGGAACGGCTATCCGTATATCTCGCACTCGCCGGGGATGCCCCACGGCATCCCGGTCGGCTACACCACCAAGGGCGGCGAACTGGTCAACATCGATCTGTCCTCGCCCACGCTGGCTAACGGCGTGGTCAACGTCGTCGGGGTGGTCCACAGCGGCAAGACGTATCTCTCGCAACTCTTCGCCGAGTGGACGCTCTTCCGGCGCGGGCGCGTCACGGTCGTCGACCAGGGCGCCGGGTACAAGACGCTGTGCGATCTGGTGGGCGGCGTCTACGTCGCCCCGGCCAAGGAGGAGGAGCCCCGGACCATCAACATCTGGGACTACCGCAGCCCCGAGGAGAAGCGCGGCAAGGTCTCATTCCTCAAGGCCGCGCACGAGATCATGCTGACCCGGCCCGGCGAGCGCCTGACGCAGCGTGAACTCTCCGTCCTGGACCAGGCGATCCGCCACGTCTACGCGCGGCATCCCGACGGCTCGATCCCCCTGGAGCGCGAGCTAGTCGTCTATCTGAAAGAGCAAAGCGACCGCAAGGGCCTCACGGCCGTGGAGCGTGACCTGCTGCGCAACATGTACGAGACGTTGCAGCAGTATGTCGGCGAGGGCGAGTACGCCTATATCGTGGACCGTCCGACCTCGGTGGACGTGGAGACCGCGTTACTGGTGTTCGACCTGGAGAAGCTGCCCGCCGGCATGTATGCGCTGATGATGCTCACCATCGTCGACACCGCTTCCCGCCGCGCCGAGAACACGTTTCACGGCCGGCGCGACGTCGCGGCCGAGATGTTGATCATCGACGAGGGCTGGTGGGTCGCCAAGTATAGCACGGCCGGCGAATGGCTCGACAAGCTGGCGCGGCGCGCGCGGCACATCGGCCTGCTGTTCATCTTCATCACGCAGCAACTCTCCGACCTGACCGACAACGACACCGCCGCGGCGCTCTTCAACGCCAGTTCGATCAAGTGCATGTTCAAGCAGTCGGACGTGCGCACGACGAGCGGGAAGGACGTGATCGAGTGGCTGGCCAGCGCGTTGCAAATCTCGACCGATGAGGCGCGCAAGCTGACCACGTTGCGGTCCGGGCAGATGATGTTGTTCCGCACCTCGCTCACTGAGAACACCAAGCGCGGCATCGTGGACGTGCGCGCGAGCAAGCTCGAGTACTGGATCTTCACCTCCAAGCAGAGCGATATCCCCGTCCGCCGCGCGGCCATCGCCGCGGCGGGGGGGGACACCATGCAGGGCCTCGTCGCCCTGGCCAGCGGCCGTGAGAGGAGCGCCGCCGTATGATCGCCCTATGCCTGACCGTGCCCCGGCGCGCCACTCTCGGCCGCGCGGCGCTCCTACTGCCCCTGTTCGTCGTCCTACTCGTCCTCGTCCTGCCGCGGCAGGCCGTGGCCGCGACGCCGCGTGACATACCACCCCCACCCCCGATCATCGCCGTGCCGGGCCAGACGCCCGCCGCCGGTGGTCCGGGCGTCCATACCTTGATCTCGCAAGCGCCGCCGGCAGCCCCGGCGGCGGCCCCCGATGCGCCCACACCACCGCCGACCGTCCCCCCACTGCCGACGCCGACGCCGCCGGCCACGCCGATCGGGACCCCGACCCTGCCGCCCAATTCGGGCGGGACCAACCTGAGCGTTTCCCCCACCCACGGCCTCACCGACACGGTGCTCGCCGTCAACGGGACCGGGTTCGCGGATAACGCCGATATTCACCTGCACTGGGATGGTCGAGGCCAGGACCTGGTGTTGCCCCCGACGACGGACGGGAACGGCCACTTCTACATCAACGTGACCATCCCGCGGGATGCCGGCGTCGGCGGCAACGAGATCGCGGCCACGGACGGCCACAAGACGGCCTACGCGCTCGTGACGGTCGATAGCCCGACCACGAACACCCCCAACGAGGGGCTCTGCGTCGACGTCCTGGGCGCACACCTGTGCATCCCCACGCCCAGCAGCATCGTGTGGGGCCTTACCCAGATGATCGCGCACTTCTGGGGCAACGTGTTTACCTTAGCCACCGCCGGCTTCAATCCCGCCCTTACATCCAGCCCCGATCTCACCAGGCAGCACAGCTTCACCGACATCCAAATGATGCAGATAGAGCTCTCGAAGGGCGCCGGTGGGCTGCTCGTCTTCTTTTTGACCATCGGCGTGCTGGCTGGGTACCTCACGGCCATTGGACGGGCGCAGTTCCAGCCGCTGCTCGCCCCGATCGGACGGGCCATCTTTGTGACTGGCTTCGTTGCTGGATATGACACGATCATGAGTACTGCTTTCGGGGCAATGAAGGACTTCGCCGATGGGGTCAACGGTCTCCATGTGGGACAGGCTGTGACGGGGTTCGACGCGCTAGGGCAGGCGTTCGGGACGATCACGGATTTCCTGAGCGTAGCAGCGGTGATTAAGGCGTTTGCGATCTTCGCGGGCGTGGTCATCAGCCTGTTCGCGGTGATTATCCGCTACGCGGCCCTAGGCTACCTCGACCTCCTGTATATTGTCGGGCCGATCTGTCTCGTTACCTACGTGTCGCCGCAGTTCTCGTTTATCGCGCGCTGGTGGTGGCGGACGACGCTTGGCCTCGCCTTGTATCCGGTCGCCTACGCCCTGGTGCTGAAAGTCATCGCCAATCTTCTCGATGGCACCTCAGACTTCGGGTTGGGTTTTGGGGGCACCGTTTCCGCCCTTAGTGCGCTCGGCCTTGTGTTGATGATCTACCGCGTTCCGGCGATGGTCGGCTCTCTCGTCGGCGCTGGTACAAGCTTTTTCGGCTCCGCCGCTAGTGCCGGCACCGACGCAGCGATCGCGGCCGGCATTTCCCTCGCCACGCGCGCTGCAGGCGACAAGCTCGTTCCGAAGGTGGCAGGCAAACCATGAGCGCGTCGAAGAAACGGCGGGGACGGGGCTGGCTGCCCTGGCGCGCCTTCGACGGCCTGAGCCTCGACTGGCGTGAGCACGTCCACAACATCCAGGACATGAGCCCGCGTGAGGTCCGTTATAACTTGCTCGTCCTCCTCGTCGTCGCTCTCGTGCTCGTCACCTGTGTCACTGCCTACGCTGTTCCCCGTCTGTCTCTGCTGATTGATGTTGTAGGCGCACTCCTCGTCGCTATGGTCGTCCTACTCCTTACAGGGCAGTGGCAGGAACTGCGGCGAGGGCTGCGAGAGACGGGTCACTGGCCCACTGTAGACGTACAATTGGGTATGATCCGCCAGTACATCCTGGAAACACTCTTACAGGCTCAGGAACGTCGACGCTGGCGCCGGCTAAGGGAGCGTGCGGATCGGGAGGAGGTAGACGAATGAGTACACCAACAGTCCCACATGCTGCCGCTGCGACCGAGGAGTGGGAATACATGTATCACAACGTCAAGATGGGGGACTTCAGCAAGGAGATGGCGGCTATCAACGCCGCCGGACGGGACGGATGGGAGATGGTGAGCGGCGTCCCGATCACGGGCGGCGGGGGGACTGGTTCGGTGTTGCTGCTCTTCAAAAGACGTATCCGATGACTCCCACGCGCATGGGCGGCATTGTGGTCGCAGCCCTCATCGTCCTGGCGCTGGGCGTGCTGCTCGGATCCCGCCTAACTCAGTCCAACAGCGCGACTAGCCCGCCGGCGACGGTCATCGTCGTCCCCACAGCCATCCCGACCGAAACGCCAGCGCCCACTCCCACGGCCATATCTGTGCCCAAGGGGTTAGGCGTCTGGTACTACCAACACGATGCTCAGAATCAGGACCTAATCGGCCTTCAATACGCGGGGGGGCGCGTCGCCGCCCATCTACTCAACGATCCTGATGTTACGGACCCATCAATTATCCGTAATGCTATGCAGGGTACCTGGCAGCGCGGGACCCTCATCTACACAGGCGTGCTCATAGGCGACGCGATGCTGCGCGCACGCGTGCATCTAGACACCGACGCGCCGGGAACAGACCATACCCTGACGATTAAAGTTGCCCAACCCGGTCAGGCTAACATCACGATCATCGAACCAGCAGGTGACACGGGCGCGACGGGTAGCACGCGACACTTTACGGCGATCTGCGGCCTGCCCACCGACGCCTACCGCTATCTGAGTTGCCACCCGCTGACAAAGCCGTGAGTCTTTCCCCCGCCGGAAGGGGCCGCGTTGATCAACACCCCTCGTATGGCGGAGAAAGGAGCCAACCGATCATGTCTGCCTTGTCGAGTGAGCGCCCCAGCCGGCGCTGGACGCTCGCCGCCCTCGCGGGCGGCCTGGCCGCGCTGCTGCCACATTATGTGGCGCCGGAGCGGGCGTTCGCCGCCGTTCCAAAGAGCGGCCCTCGGCCGCAACCCACGAGCCGCAGCCAGCGGGGCCGCTGGGAGTACGCGCTGTACGACCTGCAAACCTACCGGGCTACGCGCTATAACACCTTCTTCAACCAACTTGGGAACGACGGCTGGGAGTTGGTCGGAATGAGTTCCTTCACGCCGGTTGCCGCTAAGGACGGCGAACACGTTCTGGTGACGTTCAAGCGCGCCACGTAGCCAGGTAAGCGGCGTGGAGGAGAATGAGATGAGTCGCGGGGGGGGATGACAGGACAGGCGCGGGCCGGAAGGCGAGCACGCAGCCGCCGCGCTCCACCCCGCGGGAGCCGCCCAAGGAACGGGAAGCGCGGGCGGCGGAGCCGTACCCGCGACCGCGGACGGAGCGCGAGCGGGCGATCAACCGCCGCCAGGAGCGGACCGAGGAGAAGAAGGCGGAGATCCGGCGCGCATCCGAGCGTCCCCGAACAGCAGATGATCGGCGCGCTGGCGGTGCTCGGCGAGCGCTACGACGAGGACTATTACCACGACGCCAAGATTAAGGACGATGACTGGTACATCACGCACGCGGACTTTGTCTGGCCGCGGGACGGATTGATCGTGGAGGTGTATGGTGGCCCCCACTATAAACCCGAGTTAGACCCCACGGGTACCCGTCAAGAGAAGGATGAGCGGATGATCGCCACCCTACAGTCGGTGGGGTGGACGATCTTGATTGTGTACGACTACGAGATGACGCGCGACACCTGGACAACCGTTGTCGAGACGGTGGAGCACTTCCTCAATCAGGAGCCCGCGCCGGTCGCGGGGCAGGAGGATGAGACATGACCAGCATGGAGACGCGGACGGACACGCGGGAGAGCCTAACGCACGCGCTGGGCTGTGTGCTGTGGCTCGACGGTAAGGCGTGGGAGAGCGGGTCGGAACTGCGCGCGACGCAGGCGCCTGTCCCGGTGGACGCATGGATCGCGGCGACGCGTGGCAAGGGCTACGCGGTGGCCTGGACGCCTGAAGGGGCGCTGGCCGACGGGCCGTACGCCGGAGGGGCCGTGGTTGAGGTGGACAGCGACGTGCCCGGCGATGCGGGGCGCACCTACTTCGCCGTCCCGCCGGAGGCCCTGGACCGCTTGCGGGAGATCATGCCCGCGCGCGACTACGAGATGGTGCGCGAGGACATCGCCAATGTCGCCAACCCAGAGGCCCGCGGGTACACGGTTACGCGTATCGATCCCAAGACGTGGGAGCAGCGGCGGCAGGTCGTCCCCAACGCCGCGCCCATCCCGACCGAGACATGGGCCGTGGTCATCCGTGAGCATCGCATGCGTGTGACGCCGCCGGTCGGCAACGCGTTGCCCATGGACAGCCTGTACCCAGCCGGCCAGGTCGTGACGGTCGACGACGCGGCCGGCCGCAGCTACTTCGCCGTGCCGCGCGCGGCCTACTGGCTGGCCTACGACCTGGCCGACGAGAGCGCGGGCTACGCCGCCCTGGACGCGGGGGCAGGCGAGGCGCCACATTATGTGGCAACTTCTTCCGCGGATGCGTCGTGATGGCCCTGACATCGGCAACCACCCCGTCCGCAACTGCCGAGTTACGGAACCCGCGGCCCGCGCTCGTGCCTCGCTTCAGCGGACAGGGCCGCGCGAAGCAGGGCCGCGCGAAGCAGGATAAAGGCCGTTCCTCCCCCATGATTAATTGGCTATTTTACGCTTGTTTACCGTGATTGTTTCAGTAATGGCCGCGACAACCACTAGTGGTGTTACTAGTGGTTGTCTG
>JAABUO010008583.1_pt1 | contig 11527 bp, 14 predicted proteins | sample 5559291 | NCBI WGS metagenome assembly JAABUO01 (sample SAMN10711878, study PRJNA513372) | rock metagenome | isolation source: Antarctica rocks | place: Antarctica: Victoria Land, Finger Mt sud | reverse complement strand
GGAGGAATCTCGTGTATTGAGGACCTGTCTTGAGGATGGTACAGTTCGGTGGCGATTGTATAATCTGTGGGTAACCAGGCCTACATATTTAGCGAGTGTCTATTGTAGCGTTATAGCTTCGCACTTGGATCAATAAAAGAACTATTCCTAAGTCACTCAAATCGCATCTGATGGCGGCATCATCCTCTACATCGGCCAGCAAACCACAATTTCAAGGCAACAAATTATCTGCTTCTCCTGCGCCCGTGAACCATGACGAGAGCCCCATGAAGAGTACTCGATCCGCTCCTCGTAAGTTTTCCGTACAGTAGACCCAGAAGGTGTCATCTTGATGCTTGGAACTTCCTTGACCAGAAGGGAAGCCAATACAAATGAAAGAAGGCTATCTTTGGTGGGCCTTCTTAAAAGAAAGAGACTCTTACATCACATTCTACTTGTGGCCTTCAACAATAACTTATAAGTATCAGGTAGGTGATAGGCTTCTTGCTTGAGGCGCGACTACGAGTAAATACAGGGGTGCTGACTAATAGGCCAGGGCATCATGTGTCTCAACATCTTCGTTAATGACCGTCAAGTACGTCAAGAACTAGATCCTTTTTGGGTACGTTGAAGGGGCGATGTCCTAGCTCGTCCTCTACAATCGCTGCTAAGCATACCTCATTTTTACCTCTTGCTGGGTCTGTTTTAGCAGAGGTTAGTCGTTTCTAGAGTCTAGATCAGATGATGCTTGCTCATCAGCGGTGAATCACGCCAGCCGCTTATCCAACGAACCCCTTCCATCCACATCGCACCAGCGCGGTCCAACGCTGCCTGGGCAACCAACGCGACCATGTCGGCTCCGCAAGAGCCGCTTGAGCATTGCGAAGTCTGAGAACCTAGGCACAACGAAGGATGGAGACAGACGTGGAAGAGGAGATGGGGAAGGACGTAGTAGAGTGTGGGAGAGGAGATGGTGAAGGACATAGAGGAGGAGGAAGACCACGGGAAGAACGAGCAGATGGTTGAAGCGCAGGAGGAGACAGAGTGGGAGGCCCAAGCTGAAAGACTAGATCGTGGCCAGAACCGAAACCGATGACCATGATCCACCTCCATCGAAGAAGCATAGGGGACCGGAGAAAGCGACTCTACAGCCTGTATTCAGATTTTACTATAATCGAGCGCTCCAAGACCACGAGAATACTGCAAGCTTAAATCGGTGGGAGTCAAGACGTCGAAGATGATTAACAAGGTTGAACCTTTCAGCTCTGATATTGAGAATGATAAGATGAACCTTGCTGACAGGAAACGAAGCTTGACGACGGTCGTAAAGACTGCGATAACGACTGAAAGCTGATACTGAGTCAGTTGCTACTGATGTGATGCAAGCACCTGAAGTCTGATGAAGCTCTAGGCCTTCTAGGCTTCTGTGGAAACCTAGAAATGATTAAAATATTCCCGCACTAGGCAGGCAGCTATATAGCCAGCTCTATTTCCCCTCATAGAAGAAAGCAACAAGATCATTCCGAAATCTGACAATGACTACACTTCGTCATCGGCTTGTTGCCAGATTGTCCAAAAAGCGGCGATTCTCAACTTCTTCCTCAGCACTTTGGATGTCGATCACTTCTACACAGGGAATATTGGGTATGGATGTGGCAAGCTCTTCATCGCTGAAGGACTTGAATTTTGGTGGCTTGTGAATATCTTTCACTGAATGTCTGGAGGTCGGTATGGGACAAGGGAATGTCCTATAAAGTGAAGGATCGAGTAATACTAAGCCTAACATCTCTACCTAAGGTAACCTCGACCGCAAGGCAAAGAGCCGAGAACAAAGATGGTCAATAGGCTGAGGTCTTCTATTGCTTGAACAAACGCAAGAGACTTGATAGTGCTAGCACGCCACCGATGTTCTTTGCGTAACATTCCTGAAAGATATCCAAAGCAGGTTGTTCAAGTAATCTGGCCGATTCAAGGCTGCGCTCAAGTTTGTTCCCGTGGGTGAAGTCCACCAATGTTTTAGAATATTTACCAATCATATATCATAACCGAAGAAGTAGATAGATATCCCGCAGTTAAGGCCAAAGCCGCAAGCTTGAGATACAATTTCTCAGTCCCTGAACCAAGTATACCAGACAAAATGCAGAAGTATAGCGCTTCAGCCATCAGGAAAGTTTCCAAGAAAGGGCGTTCAAGCTGTTGTTCGTCGTCATATGAACAGAATGTGCATGCAATATGGTTTTCGACTTCAAGGACAAGTGATTCTGCGAAGTTTGTGTTCCATGTCACCCTACTAGAATATCCAATCTTCTATCCAGTACAGCTCTGCAGTTTGGACAGGTATTATGATCCTTCAGCCACGGAACAATACAGCTCTGATGAAATCTGTGTTTGCAAGATAATTGAAGGAGTTTTCCGGTGGACAAGTGGTCAAGGCAAACAAGACACTCATCTTGCTCATTAGTCCATGTCGTAGTAGGATCAATGAGTTGTTGAAGTCGTTGATTTAATTGATCAATGTGCTCGTTCGTGTGATACCGTGTTGCCAATACCCCCAGCATGCAAGCGGTCCGGAATTTCCCACAAGCTTCCGCGATCAGGGCGCAACGATAAAGGCATTTGGCCTTCTTTTGAAGTTCCACTTTCGTGGCTGAGGGAAAAAGTTGTATGCAAGAGGATAGAGTCGGTTTTGCTTTCAAGTGCTGGTTCAGTTGTATGTAGGCCTGTAAAATGTTTGAGAAGCAGTCAAGAGATGACCCGCGCCATTCATCGGCCTTCGTTACAACACTCTCCCACTCCGATAGCGAAAGCAGAGCGGAATGGTAGAGGTTTATCGCCCGCTCATATCTACCTTCCTTGTATCTTTCATTTCCTTGAAGTCTGACAAACTTGGCGAACTGTAGAAGAAACTTCTCAGACGTGGTACTTGACGGTATACGATCATCAATGTCACTCCTAGCTTTGTTGAGCTTGTCGGAAGAGTCTTTCAGCTTCCAGCGAAAATTCGTCAATGTAATCGTAGGTGAACGGTTACGACAGTTCAACCATGTAAGGAAGCCGACGAGCAACTCTCTGTCTTGAGGATATTCCGCCTTGAAAAATTGAGTTCCGGTCGTCTCCTGGTTGTTAACACAGCTTATCTGAATATCTGCATCGCAACTTTCCGGCTGGATTCGACCTTCGAACGTCGCGTCTTCATGTTCCGACACGAAACCAGTGACGAGGATTATCATGCTGTCGATGATAACGAAAGATGCAATGATAACAAGAGAAGAATACTTTCGAGTTAGTTTTTAGTGTGTCAACCGAGCATAAGCGGGAATCTCGCACCTCTCACATACAAATTTGGGCCTATTCATCGCCTCATCCCCATCAGAATTACTATTATCGCTATCGCTGTCGCTGCGTTCTTTGAAGCTATTCAGATCACATGGCTCATAGATTTCAGTTTGTTTGTAGATTCATCAGAATTCTTTACTCTTTTCTCTCTTCTGACACTACTGTATAGACTGTCCTCGCAACTTCTCTATCTTTCATCGACGCTCTGAAGTCAACGATATCGTCTATCTTGAGTAACGTCGAAGCGATACGATCGATGAGAAGAACGTGAATTTGATCTATGATTATGATCTCGAGACTCTGTTTTCTGAGCGAATTAGACGCTGAGACAGAGACAACGCTCGTTGATCAAGAAGCTTTCGATTATTATCTTCAGCTTTCTTCTCTGCATCTTTGACTATATAATGCACTGTATTCGGCATGAGATCTAAAGATTTTTCTATAGAAAGTAAAGAGTTTCCCGAGATCTCGCTCAGGATCGTTGCTGCAGATCTAATTGTCGAAGGAATTTGCTGACGACCTGACTTACTGACTCGCAAGGCTTCCATTTTAGCTGTTCCCTTTGTAAATCCCTTCTTATGAGGCATGATAGAGAGTGTGTAACGAGGTAGAATTAATAGTAGTTCTGTTGAGTAGAAATGTCGGGACTCGACCTAAAATTAGGCCGCTTATGCTCGGTTGACACACTAAAAACTAACTCGAAAGTAGTGATGTGTTGGAATTTCAGGTGTGATTTACCCCGGTGGTTAGTTATTCCGGCCGGCTTGGCGCTAGGGGTATTTATCCTTCCTCCCACTTCTTACCTATCCGTGCCCCTCACTAAGCTCATTCTTCGCTTAGTGCTCGGCAGCCATGCAACAGTTTCAGCCATGCAACAATAAACCTTCATATTTTTGATTCACCACCTTCAAAAATCCACCAAAATTCAACCACATGGCTTCTACATACGCTATCATCGAAGGTCGCATTCAGAAGGCTATTGAAGCAATAAACACGCGTGAAAATCCTAACCGCGCCGAAATTGCGCGCGAGTTTCGTGTTTCATATGAAAGACTTCGATCTAGACTAAAGGGTTATCAGTTCAAAACAGCAGTACGAGGACTGCATAACAGAGCTTTAAAATCTGATCAGAAGTCAGCTTTACGGCAATACTTAATCAAACTGGATCAGTTAGGCTTGCCAGCTAGGCTACACATGGTGCAATCGACGGCAAACGCCCTTCGTGCTCAAGACTTCCCTCGTTGGAATCTTTCACCTCTACTGAGCGACAAATGGGCCAAACGATGGTTAGATAAGAAGTCAGATCTCTTCAAAGCTAAACGAAAGCCTATAGCAGCTGACAGAAAGAATGCGCATGATCCGAAAGTACTACAGACTCATTTTGATGAGTTTAACGAGATGATCGTCAAATATGATATAACGAAGAATGATACATGAAATTTCGACGAAACCGGCTATCGTATGAGCATTGCACGCTTCGATTGAGTTGTTACTGTAGATTCAAATAGAAGAATCTACTTCAAGAATTCGAATAATAGAGAGTCATTGACGAGCATTGAATGCATCAGTGAAGAGAGCAAGAATATATCATCAATGCTAATTATGACTGAAGTTCAACTTTTGACCTCTCATTTCTGTTACGATTCTAGCTACGCACCTTCGTTGGTAGCTATGTTGATGGCTATGTTGATGGCTATGTTGATGGCTATGTTGATGGCTATGTTGATGGCTATCCTGAGGGCTATCGCCGATCGCTCGCCGCTAGGGCATAGGCTTGTTCCGAAGCCAACCCTATTCAGGGTTAGCTTATGTTCTTCTGAGTCATATAGATAGCCGGCCCTTCCCTTCTAGATACTTTCCTTCCTTAGCATTTATATACTCGTTACATTACACCCATATGACTCGCTCTATGCTGGCCCCTAACAATTTCAACAACGATCTTGACAACGACGTGCTAGTCACTATCTCTGATACAGACTATTCAAATGACTGAATTTCTCTTTGATGACTGAAGCACTTCGATCGCTTTAGTCAAAAGCATCAAAAGAAAGCTTGAAGATTGCTTGTGATGAATGACTACGAATCTCATCATACAAACGAATTTCTATCCTACTGTGAGAATCACAAGATCATACTCTTCGACTTATCTTCGCATACTACTCATCTGCTTCAATCGCTAGATGTGTATGTATTTCAGTCATTAAAGCATTGACATTCGAAGGCGATTAACCGAGCTGTTCAAATGAGTGACGAGATCTTTTCAAAAGTTGAATTTCTGACTGCATTCAACGAGTTTCGAACCAAAGTCTTCAAAGAATCTATCATTTGATCTGCATGAAAGCATACTGATCTAATTTCTTTTAATTCGAAGATAGTACTGAATAAAGTTCGAACTATTGAACGTTCGAATCGATCTATTACATCATCATCTATTATAGATGATTCAGTCATTTGAATCACTTCTACTAGTCGAGCAGCACTTGAAAATCAGCTGCTTGAGCTAACTGATGAATCGACATCAGAAGAATTTACGAAAAAGCTTTGTACATTCTGAAAAGGCGCTAATGCGATGGCTCGTAAAATGAAGTTGCTGCAGAATCAATTAAGTCAAATAGAAGCCGCTGAAAATGCTCGCAAAGCACGCAAAAAGCAGTCTGATAAGGTTCTCAAAACCGAAGGCATCTTGTACGCCAAAGATGCTCGAAGTATGACTCAAGATAGACAGAAATTGAAGGACGAGAGGCAGAAGAAGCGCGAAGTGGCCTGGGAAAAGCGTTATTTAAATGGACTAAAGAAGTGCTACAGGGCTACTAAGCCCCATAGGACTGCTCGCATTAAGTTCGTCCAGGCCTACCAGAAGAAATGGCGGGTTATTTTGAAGGAATTGGTTAAATATCATCATGTATATGATGGATAGTTGAATTCAGCTGTTGCATGGCTGGAACTGTTGCATGACTGCCGAGCACTAAGCGAAGAATGAGCTTAGTGAGGGGCACGGATACTAGATAGTTCAGTCAATTTTGCGTAATTTCCACCAAACCTTTTTGGGAATGCCAAGAGTTGAATTTCCGATGCGAAGGCATCGAAACATAAGCGCTGGAAGGATGTAAACGGTAGTCTCAAAGCTTCAAAAGACTAAAAAGAAGCCGTACGAAGGCAGAAATGGCAGGGAGAAAAGCTAAACAACGGCGGAATTCGCTCAGTGAATGATTTCGACTCCAGGAGATCACTTACCTCCCGAAGTGGTTTACACCAAGGCATTTCTAGTCGCGATAAAGTTGGCTTCACTCCCTACCATACGGTCATCGAAAGCAGTAGACAAAGAGCATTCAGAGATCATGTCTTGCGAATCATCAATGTGTTCTCAGTCGGTCGGGCAGGTTATTATACATGACAGCTTCACCAAGATTCATGTTTCGACGGCGATAGCGCTATCAAAGAGGCTTAAGAGATCAATACGGCTTCTAATCTGTTTCTTTTGTAAATACGAGAATGACCGTCCCCGCCTTCAAACTCAACTTCCCCCTTGCATCACCGAACCCTTCCAAAGCTTCTATGAAACCCTCATCAGGCTTCGACCATTCAACCAACAAACAATCTTCCCCACTTTGAAAAGCCCTCTTCACCACCCGCTCCTTCTTCCACACACCACCCCCTAGTCATCAACGAACCCGACTACAACAAAGTCTCCTCCTGTTAACTCGAACTTTTCCTCCTTCATCGCAACCTGATTGGGGCGAAGACGGGTGTCTGTTGATGGAAGGAGAAAGCGAAGGCTGAAGAACAGAAATTGAAAGATTACGACGAAGGGGATGTTGTGGGGGCCCGAGGATGGCTGTGGCGTCTCGTCATCGTCGCGGAGGTCGGCATCGTTATTGAAGTTTGAAGAGCGGAGTATGAGGTTGGCTTCCTGCTGTGCGCGGGCGAGACGATGGCTGTGCTGAAAGGTCGCGCGAACGGCGCAAAGTGCGGCACGGCGACGAAGGAGAAGCAGGAGGGAAAGGCGCAGGAAGCGAGAGGCGAGGGGGAAGAAGGGAGAAGTGAGAAATGGTTTGAGAAAGTGTGTGAGCTTGATAAAATAAGAAGGGGGGTCATTATGAGAAGAGGGGTGAGAGGGTGGAAAGAGAGATGATATGGTGAAGAGGATTTTCAGGAGGAAAATTGAGGGTGAGGTTTGATACATAACTGCATCTTTACCCAAATATCGCTCTGCCGGCTCATAGTTTACAATCATTCAATTACACATTCATCTTACAATATTTCCGTCATTTATCCCCTTTTTAATTCTTAATTCATTCTCCCTCTTCTTTCCCGACTTTCTTTACAGAACATACTCACTTTGGCTGCTTACATGCTTGCATGCAAAAAGGCCTTGTCTTTTGGCTGATGTTTCAGTTTTTGCATTTCAGCTACACGTTGCATCAATATTTTTTGAATGATGACGCCGATAGCGAGGTAGTGCTATAAGGAACATGTTGATATGAAGATGACTCGAGGAATTCTGTGTTTCTTGACCAGAAAGAATTTCGGAAGGATTTTGCTGCAGGGGATCAGATGTTACATGGCAACTAGGTGTCACATGGTAGCAATATACCGCACAGGCATTTAGGTCAACTGAGTCAGTTGATGCTATCATTTTATCAATGATATGCACTAATCAGAGCAATAGAAGTACCGTCTACTACTTCGCGCGTATATATCGGGCCCTTGTTCTACATTGATCATCAACTTCGGCGGCATTCTGTCGCGAGCGGTCTCGTTGCAGGGCGTGTTCGCCTACATGAGCGACGCTGGGGTAGTCAGGATGAGCAAGCAGAATGTTGGAATAAGTCGTCTCTGTGCCTTGCTACCCTTGCGATCTTACTCACGTACCTGGCCACGATCGCGGTGGGCAAGTAACCCGGGTGAGGGTGGTTCCGCGCAGAATCGTTCAAGGGCTCAGCAGCATCTATGAACGACTGAACTTTCTATGAAGAGCTGCTGCAAAGAATTCGCTGGGAAGCGGAATGAAACTGCCAGCGATATGTCCTAAGCACATGTATTCGTTCCTTAACCAATCAAAAACGCTCAACCCATAACCAGGGAGTGCGGCTACGTTCTTGGGTCCAGCGTGGCTCATGTATGTAGTACTGTTCCGTTCCTGAGCTTTGTTCCCGTCTCTGGTGTGATTTCTGACGCAAAGGTAGGGTCTGCGCTCATTGTTCCGAACACGCTCTTTTTGGCGCTCATGGGAAGAACGGTTTCAAATAGTGGGTCGAATTCTTCGAACAACTGAGTAATTGATTAAACCAGTAAGATCTGGAACTTTTACCCAAACATCAACGCAGTACCGTTCTATTCTCCAACGGCTGAGTGGTGACAATCAGAACATTCAGCGCTGGCACAACTTTCTTGAATCATCAACGAAGTAGAGGAATCAGCTTGGATCGAAAGAAGGCGGGTGTATCATAGCTCGCCACCCTACAAGTCGTGATTAAGGCAGCCGGTGAAGATAAAGACCTCAAAGGTTTTTTGTTTGTTAAAATAAGAGACTCTTCTATAACCGAAAAAGCTTGGTCTCTAGATGTTTTAAAAAATATTCGCAGATCAAACTACTATAGATAAAGGTAGTAATCCTCACAGGCTCAAGAGCCAATTTGGTGCGATTGCTCAAGTGAACCCAAACGCAAAATGTGAAAAAAGCAAAACAGAGAATCAGAACTAAAAGCTGAATTAAACAAAAGTGTGAGATGATATCGATGCACTGAATGAACGGGGTAAAATTGATAAGGGGACTGACTGAGGCGGAGAGGAGCGGCTTTGAATGAGATACTGAGCTCGCTTTCTCAACTTGCGAAAGTAGAGTACTATGAAACGAGGGGGTCGCCATTTCCGATGGAAACTGCTTTGCACTACGTCTTTTTAATTAGATATCGTTGATTGCGAAACCTGTGCCGTTTTTTAGAATTTGCCGAGAGCCCCACCAAATTTAGTGGCGAATCTCCTAAAAGTGCAAAATAAGAATCAGATTTGTAAAATCGACCCCACTGCCTTTCCGATGCTTCATATGTAGTATATTCAATGCTTCGTATGTGATGTATTCAGTGCTCCATATGTAGTATATTCAGTGCTTCATATGTGGCCTACCCAGTGCTCCATATGTGGTCTATCGGAAGCCAATGAGAAAGTTAATGGGGAAGCCAATGGGAAAGTTAATGAGGAAGTCAATGGGATGTAGAGAATCCGTTATCGTTATTCCAAGCTCTTCTTCATAACAATTCGATAGGGCGTTTGATAGGGAGTTTGATAGGGAGTTTGGTAGGGAGTTTGTGTCAGGGACTGGGCTAGACTAGAGGTACTATCAATATAGAAGACTGATATTATTATTACTTGATAGGATCTAGGTACAAGACAATACACCAGGTAATGTACATGTCAGGGACTGGGCTAGGCTAGAGATACTATCAATATAGAAGACTGGTATTATTATTATTACTTTGATAGGATCTAGGTACACAGGTTCAATGAACCGAGGTTACCTAAGGTATCGACGATCTATGTTCTAAACCGGGTTGGTGACCTGGCACCATGACAACTTTCAATATTGACTGCTATGTCAGATTTTAATATTTTTTGATTATTTCTGAAGATCTGAATTCAGCTGATTCAGAGCTACAAGTTTGTCTTAGAAAGTTTTATCACATAGTGAATGCATGAAGTTCAGTATTGATCAGGGAATTGCTGCTATGCGGGGAATTCGGTCGCTCAGCGCATCGAAATGTTTCCAACCTCAACTGCTAGATCAAATCTTGATATTTTTCGATTATTTCTGAAGCATTGAATTCAGCTCAATCAGGGCTACAATTATGCCTCCCAAAGTATGTTGAGTAGTCAAAGCGCATATGTTGATCCGGGCGGGGGAAGAGGTACTACTAGGTGAGCGGTCAACCAGCGCAGTGAACCTCCCCAACCGATATTTTTTGAAAGCATTGAACTCGGCTAGTCAGCGCGCAGAAATCAATCCGGGCGGGGGCAGGTGCGGGTTACAGCTGGCCGGGGGGTTGAAAAAGTTGAGCCGGGGTCGGAAAAAATTCTTGGCGTCGGGTTGGACTTCCGCACATCCAAGATCTGACGTCGGGTTGGAAAAGCTTCGGGCCCTATGCGAAGCATATGCCAAGCGAGGTCACAAAAAAATTCACATCTGGTCACCAAAGTCTCGTCTGTGCATATGCGTAGCATCAACTGAGCACAAAGAAACATCGATGAACGACTTGAAGATGAGTGTCGCACTTCGCATATGTCGCGCATATACTGAGAAGAAACTCAGCTCGCTCAAGATTCATTCAATGCAAATGTTGAAAACAACGAGAAAAGTGATGATGCAAATCATGAGCTGAACAACGAGAATGAAGAAGAAAACGCATGAGAAAGATCTGATGAGAATAACGTGAGCGATAGCTTGTTGATGAGCATGTTTTGTGCATATGCTAAGCATATGTAGAAGAATCTTCGCTCGTCTCGCTATTCATGATATATGCATGATCTGTGATTGTGCTGTTTTCTCGATGCTTCGCTCAAGCTGTGCATATGCTCGGCTTCAATACTTCGCTCTTGCTGTTTATCTTCTAGTTACTTTAACTATATAACATCAATTCTTGAGCTCATGATTAGCATATGCAGAAAGCTGAGTCGGGATTGGAATAATTTTGAACTCATGATTAGCATATGCAGAAAGTTGAGTCCGGGCCGGGATCAAAAAAAAAAAGTTCCGGCCCTGGCTCAACTGTAACCCCGGGAAGGTGCTGACAGCTGGGAGATCGAGCAGCCCCAACCCTCAATATCCCCGACCCCATTTGCTGAGTCAAATCTTCATATTTTTCCGGGGTTTTTGAACCGTTGAACTGGCCCCGATCGGCTCTACAATCTTCGTCAGCGAAAGTTCTTCATCAGAGAGCAACTAGTAGGAGTTCGAGGCAGGTGGCCGATCGACCGGGGGGCAGGTGACCCCGCTAGCCGGATGAGGTTTGGCGGCGGGAAGCTTTCTCTGGGCCACCTGCCGGTGGCCCAGAGAATCGTGTCAAGAATAAGAGGTAGAATCTTTCAAAGAGAAAAACAGCAATGAAGGGTTTGGAATTGGTAGGGGGGGAGGGGTTCCCCTGGAAAAGGTGGAGCGGGATAGAAGCGGTTGGAGATTGGAATGGGGGATAAAGAGAGGGATGATACAAGAAGAGCA
>JAABUO010008582.1_pt1 | contig 11528 bp, 6 predicted proteins | sample 5559291 | NCBI WGS metagenome assembly JAABUO01 (sample SAMN10711878, study PRJNA513372) | rock metagenome | isolation source: Antarctica rocks | place: Antarctica: Victoria Land, Finger Mt sud | reverse complement strand
TTTCCAGGTATTTGAACAGTGCAAACGCCAGTCAAACTTTCAAGTGGCGTTTGCAGTGTAACCTCATCCTGCATAGCGAGTCTGCAAGTCTTGTTTCGAATAGAAAGTTAATCTCAAGCTGCCAGTAATCACCATGGCAAGATTGTTGTTTGCAATCGGCCTAGTACTCGTGGTAAGGCAACACTGTTGCGCAGATGTGTGTTACTTCTTGTGGCTATTGACTTTGCTGACAGTGTGCAGGTAGCACAAAGCTGTTTTCAGGTTGCTCAAGGTAATGAGCATGCCTTTCCTTGATTCTCGTCTGCTATTGTTGTAAGTCAAATTGCAAAATGCACCAATCCGCAGGCCATGGAGCCAAGATCGCTCACAAACGATCTCTTTTGTCCGGCGCGGTGGACTACGACGCTGAATACGCAAGCGCCACCGCACCAGGTGGTTCAGTGTCAGCTGCCTCCCCACCTCCACCGCCACCCACCAAAGTGACAGGCATGTATTTTCTAAAATTATAAGCTAATCAGCAAATCTCATTAGTTTGCATTCTGTTTTCTGAGCCTTTTAATACTATTGACACGATTGTACGACTTTGCAGAGGTTACCAATTCAACCAGCACTAGTACCCCCGTCAGCAAAAACACAACAATACCGGCTGTCGTGTCCGTGATACATTTCACCGGCTTTGCTAATGTGGCCGCTTTTGACCAGACGGCTAAGAACAACGTAAGTCATCGCTTTCCCGATTGCATCATGTAGACTTTGTCAACTTGTCAATCTACTAAAAAAGATTTTGCTGCAGTTCATATCAGCGATTGAAAGCCCTTTGAAGGCTGCCGGGTATAATGTTCAAGTGGTCAATGTTGCAGCGACTCCAGGTTCTATTGTAGTCACGAGTACCACCGAGTTTCTAGATGGATCTACAACCGGAGCGGCAGATTTTCAGGCAGCCTTGGGCGACTCAAATTCAGTAGCAAGCTTGTTCCCATCATCAGTATATGGTTCCGCAACAGTCACTGCAGTCAGCACGGAGGCCGTGTCAAACCCAAGTAAGCTTTCATGTCAGCTTTTGAAATGTCTATATGTCATTAAAAATGGTCTTCATGTTTTTTGTCGTGTGCGCAGGTGGATCTGCCCAACTTGGAATCAGCAGTTTACTTGCTGCAATAGTGGCTCTGGCTGTGGGGACCTTAGTTTGTTAGAGTACAGCATTCATATGTTTTCTTAGTTGTTACAGGGTTTTCCATGTTTGCTTCCTGAAGTTCAAACACTATTTGCACTTCGGTGATTGGTGTAATGAACAGTTCGAAAATTCAAAACATACACATATGTCCTATCATTGGGCAGTTTCAAACTGATTGTCTAAGTCTACTAGGCCATTGTTTCTTGCCGTTCTCACAGCTATGTCATGTGCTTATGTTGCTCTCCCACCCTGATGGATCCAAGTATTCATCTGCACTCAGTGCCTTGCAATGAATGCTGTGGTTTTTTGCACAGTGCTTGTATAAGAAAGCTGAACATGTTGGGTTGAGCATGTAAACTTTGCGCAGTCAGAGCAATGAATGAAAGAGTTACACCCCAATATGAGTCTGTATGTCTGACCCTTGATGTATGCAGCTTTGCCTGCATCATTACTAGATGTGTCACTCCACTGATGTGCTAGTGACAGGTCTGCAATGTTCCAGTCATCACATATAGTCCTGTTTTTCTTGATCATGTCACCACACAGACTAGCTGGCTTTTATGAGCAGTCTTGCAGCAAGCATGCTGGGCATACATGCGCCCTGTTTGCACACAGGCTATTGCTTGTTGTTACGCTTGCCCCTTTGCTGCTCTGGCAGTCAATATTATCAGCTGCTGCGATGTCTAAATGTTGTCTTGACGGATGGGAAGACCATGAATTGCAGCTCACCTTGTTCATGTCGCTTTTGGCCGATGCACTCACTTCCACGGCACCTGGTCATATCACTCCTCATGCACTTACTTACACACATATACAAGCATGCACAGGTGCTTCAATTCGTGCAAGTGCTGACAGCTCTGACACAGCGCAAGGTGCTGCTAATGATCCACAACATGCATGGCAAATTTGCTTTTTTGGGTGTTACATTGCAAAACAACATGACCTAAATTGACCATGTAGGCATGTCATGCAATGGCATATCTGAAGTGAGGCAAGCAGGTGTGTTCAACGCAAGTGCAAGGCCACCATTCCGCAACGTCCACTTTAGATACATTGCCAGAAGCCATGAGCGCTTTCATGTTCTTAACCGCTGACGAACATCTTGTACTGTTTCCTTCTTGTTCTCAAAGCTTTATAATTAGCGATCTTCTCAAATGTTGGGCTGGAAGTCCTATAATTGAGAAAGCTCTTATGACCTTCACAATTAAATTCCAAAACTATAGGAAACATGGCAGTGTTCTCTACATGGTAGCACCTATTCACATAGGAAAAGCTTGGCTGGCCTTCCTAATTATGTAATGGGAGTGATCCTATATTGATCTCATGCAAGCTTAGGGCAGTAGGCGCTGGTTCGCAGGCGCCAGCACCGACAGGCCGAGTAGATGTGATGCGCTGCAAGATCATGTGCATATAGCTCACTGCTCACAGCATTCTGTATTGTTGTGCTCTTGACGTGTATGCAAGTTGACAGGCTTGATCCACGAGAAGGAGCTTCCAAGCGGCCAATAAGCCCTCGATGTGTAACTGCAATACCGATGAGTTACAGTTCAAGACACACGTGCCCGCAGGACAGGTTCGTGGACCGCCGAAAAAAACAAAGGGTAGATCAAGAGCCATTACAACCTGCAGCTCAAATCACATCAACGAATCAGCCCTTGCGGCGCATCTGACTGTAGGCCTAGCACGAAACGTCAACGCAGGACCCTGCGCCTGCGGGTGATACAAAACCGGCAGCCCCTTCCGCTTTGTAAGTTATTTCAGGGCCGTTCAACACAAGGCATGCTGACTGCAACCATACTTCTCTCAAGCCAGCATGCAATCGGACAGACAGGTGAGCACTGCTTACAGCCATTAAGAAATTGGACATTGTGGGTGCTGCTCGTGAAGCTGGCCATAGCTTCCATCTGGTCACACATATGCCACTACCTTGGTCACTCATGGGCTATGTATAGCAGCTCTGCTTTTGCTTGCAGGGCCATCAGCACAGCATTTCTGAAAATTGCGGCATCTTTGCCTTGAACTGCTAACCAACTGGGACACTCAATTGATTTGCATTTGATCAAGGCAGGGGAGACATGGCATTCTAAATTACATAGCACTGCGCATCATCAAACAGCAGTCGCCAGGTTTACATGCATAGTTGCGCCATTCCTGATGAGCTGCATGTGTAGTTGCTGCAACATCTTCAAGACCAACAGCCACCTGACTTCAATGAATATTGGCATAGTCAGGTGCTTGTTGATGGTGAGCTGACTTCATTCAGCTCCAAGGCATTTTTTGCCCACACAATCGTGCATGTGTATTTTTCTCTGGTACATTTCAGCTCTCAGTGTGCTGTGTCAACAGATGCGGCAGCCAGGCTGGATGCTGTCAATGACTGTGCCATTGATGCTGATACATTGGGCAACAGTTGCAATCAAGCAGGGTTTGCCCCTGTACTTCTCTCGAGACATGTGTCCTCAGCAAATAAAGTGTACAACAGTATGTATCATTGAGATATATATGCCATGGCCAAGCTCATCACTGCTGCTTGCAGGCCTTTTGCATGTGCTGATGAGGACATTTGCTTGATCTCCGCCCAACAAACAGCAAGGAAAAAATCAGTTTGTTCAACAGGTGGGACAAAAACGAGGCTAGTGCCAAGCAAGAAGTCCTTTGGCTTGCATGCATGCATATGGTCTGTTGTAAATCTGAAGTTTGGCGATGTCACGGGGCGTCAGCACAAACAGTCAGTCAGTCAGCAAAAATTTATGTCATTTCAGAACCTCTCCAGACTTTGCCAGGTTATGAGACAGTTTAAACAAGTAGCACTCAGAGTATACACCATACTGCATAGGTGCTTATGTCTGCCTTGGACTTTTGCAACAACATTGTAGTTCAGGTCTTGGACCAGTGACAACGTGTTTATCATGTAAATACCTGCAAGCACAACTGTGACAGTCAGTGATTGTTTTGATAGCAGGGCATGCTTGTAGGAATGTGTTGTCTTGCATGCACACTCACAAGCTAATGTGAATGTGACAGGCTTTCACCTTCGTAGAAGCATCTGCTCACTCAAGAAGGAGAAGATCTGGGCGAACCGGTTTGCCAAAGAGATACTGTCACTACGAACCGTAGTTTCATGGGAGTCCGCTGTCCAATTACTACAAGACAAAGGCCGGCGTCCCTGGTGGGTGTGGGGGTTTTGGCAAAGGCAACTTCAGTGAGTTATTTAAGAGCATCGAAGACTATGAGCGCACCTTGAAGATCTGAGCCATTTGCTGCCTAAACTTTTGACCTGCCACTGCAACATGATTGCACATACGACTATTCTGTACATCGGTTCTGCTGCTTGAGTTGGTCTTGCTTTTGCTGTTTGAGTAGTTTGTCTGAGCAGGATGTCAGTAATCGAGGTTGAATGTGCACATGATATAGCATGTGAATATCTTGCAGATCAGCCGCACCAAATGGTTTGTAGGTAGCCTTTATGCTGTTCCGTGACCACAGCTGATAGTTCAGGTGTTACTGGTACCATGGCTGAAAGTTGCTATTCACTTGTGCAGTACTGCAGACATGCTTTGAGCACACATGCTTTGAGCTAAGTCATGATATCGTGAAGAACTCAATAGCGTAGTATTGACAGTGTGCTTGCAAGCCTTCAAGTTGGCGTTAAACTTCCACATTGAGGATTCGTGTCTAGGCCATCAGCTTGCGCAGACCATTGGCTGTGCACTTCAGCAGCAATGTGTGTCTTTGAGGATTCGAGCCGAAGAAGAGGGCCGACGGAGTAAAGAGGTCCGCGGGCCGAGCCACATCAGGCCGTCATGTCAGCTGTCCTCTGTCAGGAGTTACACGACAGAAGCACAACCGCACACAGAAGAGCCTTTTGCTTCTGGAGTATGGTATGCTCACCCAGCAGTAGCCACATGATTCACATGGCTACGACAGGCTGTGGAATTTGTCTCCAAAATCAACAGCGACACAAACACACCAGAATCAGGGCTCAGAATCGTCCTCAGGTTCGAGACCAACCTTAGCAAAGTCTAGCTGCCCTGGTGAATTATCAATGGTGTGCCAAACACAAGCTTGTTCAAATGCAGTGACCACCTTGTTTGCTAGCTTCAATGTGCCTGAGATATTGCCTGTGACACGCAAATTCATGAAGTTCCTAACTCTGCTCAATGCTGTGTACAATTGTCCAAATGCAAACATACCACCCATATGGAACACGACAGAATCTAATGTCATGCCTTGAGCCCTATGCACTGTCAACGCATATCCTAGAATAATAGGCAACTGTGTGCGGCTGCAAATCACCTCATCCAAATTGTCCTCTATAGTAAACAGAGTTGGCATACACAGCCTGAACTCTTGACCAGTGGCGGTAGTAAACTCCACATATGGCCATGCATTGTCACTACACACACTAGGCCAGTCCTCATTTATTTGTGCCTTTGTGACACCATAGCCAGTCTCAAATCTGGTAAGCAATGCATCCGAGACAGCTTCATCTGGATTTCGGAAGCTAACCACAAGTCCAGTGCTGCCCACTGGTACTTTCTTGTCAATAGCCATTGTGCAAAGCACTTTGGCACCAACACGCAACCTAACAACAGGCGGGGCAGCAATGCTGGAAAAAAGGCTCCTGACCTTATTATCTTCATCAAGGTACCAAGCATGACCAGGATCTGCAGCAGATTGTGCTGTTTGCATATCTGCAACCACCTCATCTGCATTCTCATCTGCAACAGTATTGACCTTTTTTATGGCAGACCTAGTGTCCACTCCAAAAAAGACCTTGTCAGGATGAGGTATTGACTTCAGCATTGAAACAGACCAGGCACGCGCTCGCTCTCGAGTTGTGCACAAAACAACAGCATCTTTCAAAGGCACCTGAGTTTTTGTCACCAAATCTTGCAAGCCCTGCTTTAAGTCAGGTGACAGCTTGTGGGCCAGCCTAAGACTGCTCAGAAACTGTCCTAATTCACCCTTCTCATCATATCGCCAACAATGCTTCAGACGCAAACAGTGAAAACACCCTTTCTTGAAGGCATCGCTTTCAAACAAATAACCGACAGGCTTCTTGATGTGCTTGATGTTGGATGTAGTGTCAGGGTTCCGATGGTAGTCTGGTACAGGCGCCAACTGTGCCAGGTCACCAACCAATATGATTTGGACACCACCAAATGGCCTGTCATTTTGCTTTGCAGCCTTGGCCACTTGATCCAGCAGTGTCAGAAAGCCGTCACTCATCATGCTGCATTCCTCAATGACAATGGCATTTACAGCAAGCCAACGTCCCCATCTGTCTGGCTGTTTGCCCAAGCTTTCAATCACAAGATGGGGCAAGCCCTTGCCTCTTTTCACACCAGCTTGGCTGTGAATGGTTGCACCACCCACAGCTTGCGCGGCAAGCCCAGTTGTGGCACAATTCCACACACCCTTGTTCCCATGCTTCTTGTTCAGCGCAGGCACAATGACATACTTGATAGTCTCAGATTTGCCGTACCCAGCAGGTGCAACCAAGAGCATGTTGTCATTTCGGCGAGAGATGCAGTCAGCAGGGAACCCTTGCAAAAGGCGATCTGCAGGGAAACAGTGCATAAGCTCGGCTTAAATTTAAAAAAAATTAAACTTAAACCGCTGCTAATGTCGATGTTGTCGCTGTCTGATGCTGCAGCGTGTCGGCCGCTGTTGGGGCGCCTTCAGAGGATAGGATTTGGACCTTATTTACTCTGATTAAGGACGGCCAAGGCAACATTATCCAGAAAAACTACAGGAATTTTGCTTTTATGAACTTTGTTAAGAAAAATGCAATCTGTCAAGTGCAATAGGTGCGCTTGGGTCTAAGGAGCTTAAAAACCAATTTTGCACCAAAAAAGACCCTGTGGATCGTTCTGCAGGAGCTCTGCAGAGTTCTGCAAATTCTGCAATTGCAGAACTAATTCCAATTTGACCCTAAATAATTCTGCGTCGTACCCTGGGCGCTAGCGCCGGCTAAATTTAAATGGAATTGAATTAGGATTTGGATAGGTGTTTGGGGTTTTGGGTTTGGCTAAATGGATCGAAGGGGATTTGGTGTTTGGGATTTGGTGTTTGGGGATTGTGTTCTAAGGAATGAACATGCCGAAGATTGGCTCAGCCGAGCAGCCGAGCACCATGACGTCGCGACAGTTGCCTGGCAGCCATGCATGTTCTTGGAGCGCCATCTGGCCTGAGAAACACAGTGCGTTCCTCCCCAACCTCTACATTGCCAGTGTCAGCTTCAGCTGAAGGACCTACTGCAGAGGGCCTGCATGTGTGAAACAACAACTGTAAGAGGAAGAGAGCAAGCAATTTGCATGCAGATGCATTCAGCTGAGATTGAGAACCACCAAACAACATTTTCAGCCAACTCACTGAGTAGGATTATCATGACGGCTGAACAGCTGGCCATGAGCGACTGCATATTGTTGTGATAGCTGAAGTTTGGCATGCGAAGAGGCTCTACTGGCCTCAATCTGTGGTGCAAGTTGCTCACTACATCTTTGAAATTGTTGTCTGCAATAGCAAAGGACATGGCCACCACAACTCTGATTCTTCCTAGAGAATCAAACTTGGGCTAAAATTGGGCAGGCATGTTTTCTCAAAGTTTCCTATTTTGGGCAATATCTCACATGTTTCGCATTCTGGACATGTTTTGTCGTCTTGACTCTTTTGGTCGTCTTTTGGTTGTCTTGCAAGCTCTAGTGACATTTCCCGAATGTGCTTCTTGTACGACATGCCCGAAATTTTTTAGTGGGCATACCTTGCCAAACAAGAGAGCGCTCCTTGCACTTTCCAGACGATTTCGTAGCCATATACCCTTCTCAAACGCGTCTTAACCCTCCAAAATTTATTCTTTTGGGGTCACCAACTTCTCAGAAACGTCTAAAATCTTTACAACTTCTTCCTGTTCGTATTTCCTATCTCAGCGGAATCTCAAATATTTCCTTTAAATTTTCTATCTCGCATTTGTGAATGCCTTCCTATTTTAGATTTGGGAAGACATCATAGGAAGTTTCCTAAAAGTGAGTTCCTTGATGCATCCCAACCACTTCCTGGCACCCTAAATTATAAGAAGCTTTACAAGAACATTTTGTTGTGGCAGCAATGTTAGCAGCCAGCAACTGGCATGGTGTCTTCACCCCATGGGGGTCCAAGACTTAGTCCTATTTTGTCTTGTTTTCTCTTGCCGCTTGCTTTCTAACTCTTGTCTTGACTTGCCTATCCGGGTAACAACCGCATGTTCATGTAGCTTGCGCATCACAGTTTTAGCGGGCTAACATTCTACTCCAATCTGATTTAGGGCATCCCTAATCGCATGAAATATGAGCCAGGAAAGCTTAATATTACAAGTACTGTGCTGGCTTTGCATCCATAGTCCTTTAGTGCTTTCTCCAATGCTGCATGTTGTGCTTCATTCTCTTCCAAGGTTTCTTTGTATCTTGTATCACAATCTCCCTCTTCCACAATCCATGTTTATCTTGCTTTGCCACTTGGCATATTGGGTGCAAGAGATGGTAATCTGGCCCAGGATGTTGCATCACGTGGCAAACAGCGACTTTCCTCTCGTGCACTCAACTCCATAATCATCGTTGTCTGGTCTTGTCTTTGTCTTGTGTCAAAATGCCCTGCACTGCACAAAAAACCTGCCATCCTCAGGTCAATGCCCCGGGCCTGCAGGATTGTGTTGCTGGCCTCCTCTTGCTGTGCACCTCACTCATTTTGAGTCCTTCAGCCTTGCTGTCTCTGCAATGGGATAGTGACTGCCATAGTGTCCCTTTGTAAATGCTTCTGTAGTGTCCGCATGGCCTTGTCATGTCTATCCATAAAACGCTTTGTCATGATGTTTGTGTCAACAATCTCCTAAGATATGTCCTGCAGAGTCTTCCCCATGCACTTTATCCAGTCACACTTGCTTTCACATGTTCAAACAAGCAGCATGCTGATTGACTGTTGACCTATAGTACGAGCCTGTACAAAAGCATGCAATCAAATCACTGCACCAGCCATCTGTAGCATTGTCGGCAATGTCAACAGCAGCCACACTTGAAGTGCAAAGGCAGTCAAGGCAGCAACACAAGCTGCATAAGCAGTAGCAAAAGCAATCACACAGCAACAGCAAGTCAGCTACAGCTCTTACTGTATGGCTGTTATTGACTTTGGATGCAGCTGCTGACTCTGTTGCAATAATATGCTGGCAGCACATGCAAGGCAATCGCTTCCAGATTCTCCTGCAAGCATTTCAAGCAGCTTTCAAAAGCACAGGCAGCAAAGAGCTGCAGCGGCGCTGGCAAATAATATTGGCAGTCATTGTACAGCTGTGACAAGAACATAGGTAACAGCTGCAGCAACGCATACAGTCAGCATAACTTGAATATGCTATGACAGCAGCTATGGTATCAACAAATTAAACAGCAGTAAAAAATACACCGCATGCAGAACTCTCATATAGCAGCAGGCGCTTTCTTCACATTACCCATGACTGTGAGCAGCTGCAGCAATTATGAGCAACATCATGAAGGTGCTGTTACAGAAGTGACTGCAGCAACAGCGGGAAGCCATCAATGTGCAGCAATAATAGCCCAATAGCCTGTTCCTATATGCAGCAATGTAGCAAAACCACACGCCATGTGGTGGTCACCATAACCTTCAGTGGAAGCGTAATAGGTACCAGTGCAAGCATGTTCATGCAGCAGCAGCTTACATGGCAGCAGCCCCAAGTGCAACAGTGATCCTGGCAAGAGCAGCAACAAAGTGCTGATGCAGCAGCAGCAATGTTAGCTGCAGTTGATATTTGGGTGTAACATTATCAAGACGTGACTGCAGAACACGCAAATCATGATTGTGCAGGCACAACAGCACAGTGCAGCAACATGAGCAAAAGCAGTAGAATCAATTGTACAAGGTAGACAACAAGCAGCATATATCAGAGTGCAATATCGACAACCATTTTGCCAACATACAGCTGCAATAACACTCATGATCATGATAACCTGTATATGCTATGATAGCAGATATGAAATCCACAAAACAAAAACCAGGCAAAAGTATGCCGCATGCAGCAACTGTCATATAGCAGCAGGTGCTTTCACCGCATTAGTAACGACCGTGAGCTCAACTCGAATCGACTTCGTAGGCCCCGCTGATACAGGAGTCGCTGCAGCAGTAGCGGTGAGCCATCCGTGTGCAAACATGATCGTCACAGCAATAACATATGCCTCATACAAGACTCGGCTGTAACATCACGTAGACGTGACTATAAATGCAACAACACAGCAGCGCAAACATGATTGCTGTCGTCCACCTTCCGTGCGTGCGCACCTGCAGTAAGGGTCGCGCGAAGCGCGGCAACTAAACTTGTGTCGAATTGGTCGCAGAAAAGAATAGAGTCAGGGTGAAGGTCAATGCATTATATGTTTCTGCAACCCTTAAATATTTCTTTACCATTCATGTGCAAAAACAACATTTGAGGGGGTTTTGTTTTGGGCCCTTATACCTCACCATTGTGCACTTCACACCTCCAACATTGTGGCATGTTTCCAGACCTAAGTTGAGTCAGTCAGATGTTCAAGGTTGGGATGGTAAAGTACACAACAGTGTACAGCTGTGCACACGTGTAGACCTGGATTTTATGAGTCAAGCTGTACACAGTAAGAAGTATGCCAGAAACCTGCAAGAGCCATATCTCAAAGCCACCAGCAACGAAGATTGCACAGCAAGTAGCAGATACAACACCAATCCGACCTATTGCTCTGCCAATTATGGGTGTGACTGGACAGCTGCAGTGCTCATCTAGTATACAAGCTGGGTCTCAGGCTGTGCATCATATGTGCCAGACTTGATGCTCTTCCCAAAGAATAGAGCGCCTAGCTCCCATGCAAACTGCTGGAAGACAGGAACCTTCTGCAAGTTCTTCTGCCATAGGGGTGCAGTGCTTTTGCCAATGTCTGACAGCTTGCCGTTCAAGGCCACCAGCTTGTCCATGTGAGCCCAGAACTCTGGTGCTCCACAGTCAGGTACCTGAATGTCGCATCACCTGCTTAGATTTGAGCCTACAAGAGTACAATCGAGAAAGCAAAGGTCCAATGAGCATCAGTGCGCAAGCAGTTATTACTGCAATAGACTCTACAAGCATGCTGCATTTCGCTACACTCATTGCATCAAGCATGTCAGACCACTCAGCAATTGTCAGCAATTATACACCTGTACAGCATCAATGTGAAGCTAACCTCTGGGAAAATTCTTGCAGTGGTGTTGTTTGTCTCAATGATGACATGCTGATTGAACTGGGTGGTGTTCATGCCCAGAGATGAGTAGAAGGCATCTCGCTGATGATCATTCAGGTACATGG
>JAABUO010008578.1_pt1 | contig 11530 bp, 10 predicted proteins | sample 5559291 | NCBI WGS metagenome assembly JAABUO01 (sample SAMN10711878, study PRJNA513372) | rock metagenome | isolation source: Antarctica rocks | place: Antarctica: Victoria Land, Finger Mt sud | reverse complement strand
CATGCCTGGTGACCTGACATTTTGCACTTAACATAGCACTCAAACAATGCTGCACAAAAGCCTTGAAGGAGGCAAAGGCTGAGAAGAGGCTGCCTGCACCAACAGGTGTACACCGATGATGACATCAGCACCAAGTTCCACTGGCAGAGGCCCCACATGCTGTCTTCAGAGTCCACGGCTACAGTGACGTGGAAGATTCCGGAAGGCACTGAGGACGGCACCTACATGATCTGGAACTATGGAGACTACAAGCACTTGACAGGCGGCACAGTTCCTTTCACTGGTCACTCGAGTAAGCTGGCTGGCTCTGTATGTCTGTCAATGTCTGTCAATTTGTCAGTTTGAGTGTCTGTCTGTGTTCGAGTTGTCTGTCTGTTAGTCTGTCTGTCTATTCATCAGTCTGTCTGTCTCTGTCTGCCTGTGTGCTGGCCTAGCAGACTGTGTGTCTATCCTGCTAAAGTTTCAGAAGCCCATACGGCACAGTATGGCAGTGACATATTTGGTACCTCAGGCATGAGAGTTCATTGTCATCCAGACTTCCGTCTGCAGACACAGTGCATGCATTGCTCCAGTGCACACTGTGCTTTTGCTGCCTACAATAAGGCATGCAAGTAACGCTGGAACAACTCATGAAACAACTTTGGACTGTAACTTCACACCAAACAGCCTGTACTGAACTCATGCTTTTGCTTCAGGTGCATTTACTGTTGGTCAGCCAAAATCAGTATTTTGGAGGTTAGTGAGCCAAGTGAGGCAAAAGCTGAGATGGACAGCAGTTTAAAAGCACACCAGCTCTGATGGAAACTGCCCTGTATCAGCATTTATGGACACTGAAGTCCTATAATATCTGCATAACTGCAGAGATCATGGCTGTTGCACTTGCAAGTGACAAGCTCGATTGACAATATTGATTAACTTTACAGTTTACCGCATGCATCTGCTGATCATACACAGGCAGCTTACGTCTAGAGATCCGCTGCAAAGAATGTATGTTGAACGGCCTGATACAATGGCTAGACTTGTATGCATCAAAGACTGTTGAGTCAGGAAATTGTCCACGTCTGATGCATGCTGGCACAGCATCAGTTATAGTTGCAGCTGTTCAGGCAACAATGACTGCAGTATATGTACGTGCGATGCATCACACAGCTCATGATCAACTCAATTTGCTTATTCGTAACATGGTTATATATAGCAATAATTGCATCAACATCAGCCTTCTTCTGCAACTTACTCACAGACATCATGTGGCTGATTCACATCTATCAGATATGCCAGTCTAAAGAGCCAGCATGTCCTAGCCAGACTCTGCAACAAAAAGATGTCTTGAGGGGGATTTATGATGATGCTGCATATTTCACAGCACACTGACTTCAGTGGGCCAAGGGAACACAAGTCTTGCTGAGATGCAAAAGTTTGCAGCAAAAAACGTAACTATTTGATGATTCTCCTCAAAACATGACTGAAGGCCTATTGCAATTGCGTCTTTATTCAAAGCATATATCTACACCATACAGCCTATGTGCAGAACCTGTGTGAAGTCAGTACCAGACCAAAAACCTATTATGTGCTGTGTGATACCTTTTATTGCTCCTGAGTACCAGTGTGCAGCCCTATATTGTTTGCCCACTGCATGGCCTCTCGACACTCCTCTACAGCTTCTTTCTCTACATTATCAAAAAACTCCATGGTTTTGAAATTTTTCATAGCAGATCCCCGATCTATCTTGCTCTGATACTCATCTAGAGACTTAGTGACATAGTGATACAATGCTACACGGGAGATTTCATTTGTCACAGTCCTAGATCCCTCTACCGGCATGTACTTTTCATTCACTGCTACCTTGCCTTGTAGGTAGCTGAAATGGTGTGGGTCTCCTGTTGCACGATCCACATACAAAGTATTGGCAATGGTCTTGATATGAAGATTCTCAGGATGCTGAAGGGGAATGCACTTCCAAAAGTTTGCTAGGGTCCCCCCTCGGGGCCTGTGCACATGGCCTGATGACCCAAATTGCACCCAGTTTACCGCCAACCCCCCGTAGTCCTCATAATCATGCAGCAACGCTGGCATGTCAGCAACCTTGAGGTCACGCAAGAACAGAAACTCATCCACATCAATGAAAGCTATGAATTGGTGCAGAGACCTGTACCGGGTTATGCACTGGTCATACACATACAACTGAGGCCTGGCTATTGAGCTGTGATTACTCTGCCCAATGTAGTGGTATTCTACTAGACCTGATTGGATGTAGGATTTGAGCTGCCCAAGCATTGGTGGACTGCTGCTATCGTCATAGAGATATATCTTGCCTGCACCAAGCTGCTCATGGTATTCTATCCACTCGCTGATGTCCTCGTGCTGGTCCTTTGCCGACACGCAGATTGCAAAGTACTGCGATCGTGATTGCGCGTGAAAACTCTTTGAGGACGCTTGCAGCTTGACATCCACTGTGACTGCGTTGACCGTCAAACTGCTGTCATTCAAGTCGTCAAAGTCTTCTGGGGCGTCCTTCAGGTGTCGACGCTGCGGCAGCGATTGAGCAGAACACATGCAGCTTACAAGTAGGCATGTCAGCTTGAAGCATATGCTGAGATGTGTCATTGAGGTCCAGCCCCTGCGCGCAGCCACAACAACTTCAGAGGTCAAACAAGTCAGTTCAAAGAACACAGCGGAGACATCGATCTTTCCGCAAAGAGGATCCTTGGAGTTGATTTCAAAATGCATGACGATCTCATGTGTAAGCTCGGCACATCCTAAAGCCCCGCAAGCGAAAGCAAACTACTCCCTCATGCATGTTGGCAGAGGCACTTCGGCAAAAGTGGCTTCACCAACGCCCACAACACATATTTACCTTGTGCTTGCATCGTGCTGTATTTGCACCCAACGCTCAAACGCAACGTTTGCTCGGTGGACACATAAGCTCTGACTGCACAGGTGCTTCTTGCTTGCAAGTGCACGCACGCCCAGAGTTTTTTGCAAGACGCATAGCCTGCGCGTCACTAGACCCGTTTGTGTCGCGAGCACATCGTCAGCAGCATCCTGACTCTACTGTTTGAGCAATAGCTCCCGGATTGTGGTCAGGTGCCCTGCGTTTTTGAGTTCAAAATGCTGCCTACATGCAACCCTTTATGAAAACCCTCTGGATAATAGTAGGCTCAGTCTAAAAGAGGGGTCTGTGCATACATGTGGGCTTGCAAGGTTATTCAACAGCTGAGATTGAGTCTCTCATTGGTTTGCCGGTGTGAGAAGTGATCGGGTAAGTGGTTACAGCATTTCAAAACACCATGATAAAGCATACAGGATGCCTGCAAGACCAGCTCGCACTCGCGCTGCTAGTGTCGCTTTACTGCTCTCAACCTTACACACTTGAGCCACATCCTCGCGAAATTCCTTGACGCATCTTTGACATCCCGCTGTCATTGCTTTTCAACGTGTATACTCTTGTCAATACAGATAAAAGTCAAAAGAATTGAAAGCGAACACAGTGCCATGGAGCTGTGCAAGTAATAGTAGTGCACAGTTACGCATGCAGTAGTACACCTGATGTTGTCTTCTCAACCACTTCAATACACCACAACAAATATGGTACAATTGCCAGCTGATCTGGGCTCATGCTGAGGTAGAGCCGTCCTTATCAGCAACAGGCAAAGTGTCAAAGGATAGGCTCAATGACGCCACAAGAGACTCTCGCAGTAAAACAGAGTTCTCTTCAGACACCTCTTTTAGGTCTTCAATGAACTCCAGGGCAACTTGTGAACGTATCTGCACAGCAATCACCTTGACATGCTCAGACTGTGCCCACATCACCAAGCAAGCCTTGCAACATGCAGCAACAGCGCTCTGCATGTGCACTCTGTGTACTTAGCAGTCAGCATTGCAGCAATTAGCTTTGCAGAAGCAGTCACTTTGAAGCCATCAGCTTGGGAGAAATCCGCATAGTAGCACTCAACATTGCAGCAGCAGCAGTAGCGCTGCATCAACAGCATGAACAGCCACAATGTTCAGCAATGCAGCTTGACAACTCATCTTCAGCAGCAACAAAGCCAATGAGCACAGTAAGACCTGTTACAGCAGTACATACCGCCATGATTCTTTGTGCAAGATTCCTAGGATCTACGCCACAGCCAGGGATGTTGTCATACAAAGGGTCTCTCCCCTGCATTACTTATGCCGGTTGAGTCCAATGATCTCGGATGTGATATCTGGCATTGTTTCAGCTTAACAGTGAGCAAACCAGCATTGCATAGCATGTTGATGAGCAGCAAGGTATATAGCAACATAGGAACAACTGTGCAGCACATTATGACACAATGCTCAACTCACCGTTGTCCATTTGGCATGCTCTGTTGGCATTGATAGAAGCTTTCGAAGGAAGGTCTCCCCGCTCACATCATCCCATGCACCACTCTGTTCAAGCAATGAAAGCAGCTTGTTGTGACAAGAGATTTGGAACACATCAGACAGGTGAATTCAAGCAGCAGGTGTGAGAGAGCCACACAAGCATATGCACAGTGCTTACCCGAGGAATTGGATACTTTTGCATGTAGGTCATCAACCAGTGATGCACATTGAGATTTGTTTCTGAAAGATAGTAGCACAATGTTCTAGCTGCCCTGCAGTGGTTGGCAGCTTTGTTTTGACAGGGAAAATCATCAGCAAGTCACATCACCAATAACTGATAATGATAATAACTGATACCTTTCAGTCAATAATCCGACGAGCCTGTCTCGATTTCCATCTCTGCGTCATAAAAAACACGTCACGCGCTGAAACCATTCAATGAGTGAATGCGTCTCAGCTTGCCAACCTGAAAGGAGTGTCATCAGGTTTTCGTTGCCAGGCTGGTCTGCCTTTCCTCCTCTTTTGATTCTCCACAGACTTGCCTTTTCTGGATCTAGCGCGATTGTTGTCCTCAGGTCTCTTCCGTTCAGCGGTAATTACAAATTTCGACTTTGGAGCAGAGTCGCTTTTGCGCATGCGATGAAAGCAAAGAGGACAGCCTGAGGGCACAAGCCCAGCAACAGAACCTGCACTGCGCAGCATATCAGCTCATATGACAGCTTCGAGCCCTGGGTGCCGAGGGCCGTTGTACGGCAGAAGTTGTCACTGTTTCTGGACTATCAGACCGCCCTCTGCATGCGACGCCATGAGGTCAGGGCGGATTGCAGTCACAAGCCAATCTCAACAAACTGCATCGCAAGGCAAGGCATCGACGCCAAGGAGTCTCGCCATCGGTTGCAGTGTTGATGTCTAGGAACGTGCTGATCGTGGCTCAATATTCGTTGAGACCTCCCGTTTCTTGACGGGCTGAGCAACTCTCTCGCAGAAGGCATGACCGCAGTAACTGTGGCGTTGGACTGGACGCCCAATACCAATCACGCAGGTGACCATGTGAAAGCTTGCCAGATGCAAATTGCAGCACAGTCTTCGGCAGTGCTCGTTGGCCCTGCTTAGCCGAAGATCGTTCGACAGCCTGATCAACTGCAGGTTTCTACGTAGCCCTGAATCGAGGCTACTACAAAGCAGCTAATCTGAATGTTACCTTTCTCAATCCTGCTCAAGATGCCTATAAAAGCACACCAGCAAGTCGAGTTGCTAACGGTCAGGCAACCTTTGCCGTCGCACCTTCTGAAACTGTTGTAAGCTACAACTGCCAGCCTAAGTCTTCAGCCAAGCCACAGCTGCAGGTATGCACTCAAGGTACCATGTCAGACGCAGAATATTATGCTTGACATCAGTCTGAGACTTCCTGCCATCTGATTCATTTTTCAAGCATGAAGTCATCATGCAGCATGAAGCTGTAAGTCTTTGCATTCCAGCATTACTTCAAGAAAGCACCAGGTGCATTTGTGCAGCCAGGTCAGCACATGCAACGCGGCTTTGTGGCATGCAGTCTGTTGCCGCCCTTCTTCAGTCAGACACAAGCGCGATCGTCACTCTGCAAAGCAGCGGCCTTGACAGGCCCCGTAAACTTGATGGCAAAACATACGCATCATATGGCGCAAGGTAACATTCACACTTTGTTGTTCAGTCTGCATTGTGCACCATAATCAGGTTTGCAAAACAGTGTGCATCATAATCAGGTATGCAAAACTTCCGGCAAACGCAATCACATGCTGCGTCAGAAGACTTTAGCTGCACACCTGCATGCGTTCAGCAACCATTGTTAACACCTGGGGCTTATGCTGAAAGTGCTGCTGCTGCTGCTGCTGCTGCTGCTGCTGCTGCTGCTGCTGCTGCTGCTGCTGCTAGATGCCACACAGTATCAGGCCTTCTAATATCAACGCATTGTATTGCTTGCCTGCATCCAGGTATGAGGGGCGCATAGTGCAGCAGATGATAAGGAATGATGGGGGAAAAGGAGACTATACAGAAGCTACACCTCCTATGCTGGGCATCTGGGAGACTGTTTTGGCCGTAGGTTCATGCCCTCTCCTTATCTGCTGCATGTTGTCCCCGGTCATGCAAATACATAACTGCTGCAAAGGATGTAAAACTCTTCTCTCTCTGCAAACTACCCCCCGGGTTTTGCAAATACATACCTGCTGCTTCTTGTCCCCGGTCATGCAAATGCATATATGCTGCAAGCTTTAGTGTAACTTCAGCTCAGCTTGGCTGTGCACAGTCAGACCTGCCATAACCTAGAGACCAATCACATCTGGATGAAGCTGTATGTAGTCCTCCGTGTCTTGCATGGTACCTTCCGTGTCTTACATTGTACCCTCTGTGTCTTGTATGGCAACCTCTGTGTCTTGCATGGTAACCTCTATGTCTTGCATGGTAACCTTTGTGTCTTGCATGGTACCCTCTGTGTCTTGCATGGTACCCTCTGTGTCTTGCATGGTAACCTCTGTGTCTTGCATGGTAACCTCTGTGTCTGGCATGCCAACCTCTGCCTGCAGGGCAGCAAGCACAATGCACATCAATTTTGACAGCAAAACGCTTTTCATCATTTTGACACTGACTGTCTTTCATCCAAAGGCAAAAAATGCACAGCGTAGCACAACCAATGCACACCTGTGTCAAGAAGTATTGCAGATACAGGACACAGCCACAGCAAAAAGTGTTTCATGCCTAGTCCGCCAGAGTCTGCCTACTCTTGTTTGCTTGACACCCTGAAGCGATCACCTCTGGGTGCCAAACAAACAAGTATATACAGACTCTGGTAGACTTGTTACAAACCCCTCTGCTGTGGCTGTGTCTGTGTCTGCACTGTTTCTTTTGGCAGATTGTGCATTGCAACGGCAGGCTCACAAGACAGGCTGCTCTGGAGAGACAAGACTTGTCCTGCACGTACCTAGCTCATCATGAGCTGGAAAGCATTTTACTTATTACTATTATTATGGACGGCAGGCTCCAGTCCTGCTGCTGGACCACAGCATTCATTGCAATTGCTCTGAAGCATCCTGGCAATGTTGTGCGGCCTCTCACAGGCAAGCACTCGTCGCAAGATTTACTCAAGATAAGTAAGGCAAGCACAGCGTCCTGTGGGGTGGTGAGTCACCACCCGGCGGCTTCTGTTGTTAGTACAGCACAGTGTTTGGTTTTGGCCCTGCTATTGCTGAAAGATCAATACAGACCTGGCCTGGCACTTTTGACAGGGTAAAGCTGATGCTACCTGGGTGTTTATGGGATGGGAGGGAATAGAGGCCAAGCGGAGAGGCATTAAGTTGAATGCTTTCTCACTGGAAGACTTTGATATACCGTATGGCTACAGCCCAGTCCTGGTCACGACACAGGACATTCTTAGGTGAGCATGCTGTGCTGTGCTGTGCTGTGCTGTGCTGTGCTGTGTGCCCTTTCATGGTATACTATGCTATATCACTGCTATGCCAGTGCTCTGCTACCTATGGCTTGCTCAAGGTGAGTCCTGATGCTTTTCCTTGTTTAGTTTCCTTCATTCAAGTAGCGCCGCAGGGTCTGACCAGCCCTTGAGCAGGCCTGTCTCATTCACAGGGAACAGGGTGAGACAGTGCGTAGCTTCCTTGCAGCCACAGCCAGAGGCTATCAATATGCAGCGGAGGCTCCTGAGGTTGCTGCAGACCTGATGTGTCAGACGGTGACTGATCAGCATGACACACCTCTGGGTGTGGGTTTGGTAGGAGACTCAATGCAGATGTTGTCTGAGGTCGGTCTTCAGTAATCCAAGACAGCGCTGTCTGGCTATCTCCTTGTGCTGCATGTCTCCGCAAGCTGTTGACATACTATGATAGTGCTCATTGCCTGGTGCCTATTTCTTTGTTCAATTGATTGCCAGAATCATTTGGCATGGTGGTTGATTCTATCTGGTATGATTGCTGATACTGATTTTTGAGCAGGACTCACAAGCTTGTGCTCTCTCCCTTGTCAGCTGTGTCATCAGCAGTTCAAGCTATCTTTGACACTGCACAATTGAAAAGCTGCTAAGGTGTCCGTCGTATTTTGTGTTTGCGCATTTCAGTGTCATCTCAAGCGTTTTGGTTTTTTGATAGCACAAGAGCTCGCACAGACAAGCTCTGCTTCACGCAGTATGTGAGACTGTTGTGTGCTGCAGCACTTCTTGACCAAGGATGGACTATGGGGCGTGCAAGACAAAACCCGTTGGGAGAAGTTTCTGGACTGGCTGTCAGACAGGCAGCTTTTGACAACCAGTGTGCAGTCAAGGAACAAGGTGGAGGGCGTAACAGCAAGTCTGGATGATCTGAGGTTAGGAAAAGCTGGAGAGATCATCCCTCGCGATTCTTTGTCATCTGATGCGCTGTTCACAAACGCGTTCTTGCCACAAGGCAGGTGAAGACATAGTTGTATTGGCTGAAACAGGTACAGACTTGTGACTTGTCATTGGTCAAAGTCAGTGCCGAGATTTCACCTTATAAATATGCACTGCATTTGTGCTGCTCGGCCAGCTAGTCGGTCCTGCGATGGCCGAGATTGGATCATCATAAACTGATCTTTACTGCTTTGCAACAGGAGTTTTGCGATTGCCAATCAGCTGTTTTCTTAGTGGTACGAATCCGATGATCAGTTCCCGAAACTGCACTCTTCAGCAAAGCTCGGTAAATTGTCGGGATCAGTGTGTACAGCTGTTTGCCTGTTGGCATTATGACATGGGCATGCTTGCATAGCTACCTTGGCGTGTAATACTGAGCTTTGTAATAATCTGCCGAAGCAATCGTGACAGGTGGCCGCTGTAGCTACTAGGTTAGTCATTCCGCTCCATTTGACCAAGGTGAAAGGTAAACCCGCTATGATCATCAAGGTTTTGGTTTGACGCATAAGCCCGAGCTTGATCATATCAACTTGCAGTAGCTCAAGTGCACTCTTTCAGGAATATGCGTGTATGCGAAGGGAACCAAAGCTTACGATGCCGTTTATTTACGTTCCGCATATCGCAAACCGTAAGCGGCCTTTGCACCTCACAACATAGCCGGGGTATAGTTGTCGATCTCCCGGTGTTTTATCGCGACGTCCAGTCTGTCACATGCTGATAGCATAACCGATGTCCCGTTTTGGTCATGACGCCCTCAGCTGCTGTTCGTGTGTGCGTGCTGATGGAGGTGTGCTCTTCAATGCCACTAGGTCTCTTGCATTTCGAGCTTTGAGCTGCTATGCTGCGGATGTTGAGCTTGCCCTGATCTGCAAGGGAAACGCGTCCATGGCTCGGCACTGGGGTGATTTTCTGCACAGCTACGTCCTGCCTCTATTGAAGAGCCTTCAGGCACAGGGACCTGGCAACATTGAACTTTCGCTCGTGGTGTACTATACCAGGAGCTCGTATAGGTACAGCGGCCTGTCTGATCAGAAAAGCTTGTCTTGTCAGCCTCCATCAAACAATAAACTGACTCAGCCAATCCGCCAAACTCCATGCTGATGCATCTCTCACACTGGTGCAGCCTCTGCCACCTGGAAAGGTCCAATTGGAGCAGCGATCTAGAGAGATTTCATAGCTTGCTTGGAAGTGTACATATCTCCGGTGGTGGTAACAGTGAGAGTTGTTTGCCAGGTCAGCATGTCCCTTGTGAATTTTACCAATTACATCACTCTTGGACGTGGTATCTGCATCAGTGACAGGGTATGTATGCGCTGGCAACAGAGCTCAAAGTCAACTTTCTTAGGCTGTAGCAGCGCTGACCGCTTTCTGCCTATGTCAAAAACAATCAGTCACAGGAGGATACTGTTTTCTCTGATTTTGCTGATTTTTTGTTCAGATGTCACTGCCAGCAGCTGCTTTTCTGCAAATCCTGCATTGAGCATTTGCCAGCGGTGCAAAGTACATTGAACAGCGTTGCAATGAGGTTCATTGCAGATACCTTCAGGGTTTCTACAGAGGACCATCGCCTGTTTGCAGCAACAGCAAGACAGCATCAGTGCATGCTTGCAATCAGAATCAGACAACACACGTGTGCTCATAGACAAGTCTTTCTGACTTTTGCAGAGGCTTTGTCAGAGGCACTGTATTTGTTCCAGTGCCGCAGCTCTCCACCACAAGCTGGTAGTACAGTCAACCATTGCCTAATTTTCTCCCTGACCGAAGCACACAATATGGCAATTGACTGGCCGTACCCCCTGGCCCCTGCTTCTTCAGATCAGGTCGGCTTCACTCAACTCGGCACCTGTCTCAGTGTGACTTGCTCAGACTTCATCTGTTACCAAAACAGCAAAACACCAGCCATCTATGCATCACCCTTTTCACATGTCAAACAAACAGGGTCTTTGCTGCCTGCTCAATGTTGCAGTGTCCCAGCACTCTGTCCACGTTTGTCAGATGCCTTTTACTAGGTCTGCAGGGCCTTAGTTCAATCGAATCGAATCTGACCGCATCTTTAGCGGCATACATCAGTGGTGACAGGTATCTCAACTGGCTAGCAATACATGTACTGGACGCTTCCAAGGATTGCCTTCACCGTGCTAGTGAGCAGCATTGTCCAAAGCTCTTTGTGTGTCACATGCGGTCACTAGCATGCCTGCTGAATGCATCAGCATGGTACGCAAAAGCTGAAGAAGCATAAGAACTGTCTTGCCACTCCGTCTCTGTCACTTCAGGGGTCTGCCAACTTTTTACTTTCTTAGCAAGGCCTAGATGGGCAGGGCATGCCCTGCTGACTGCCCTCTCATGGGAGCGTGGCTTGCTTGAATTGGCATCACCGGGCTCTAGCCATGTCTGCCCAGCGACAACTGATCAAAATTGTACAAACCTGGCAGGCAGTGCAACTTTCACACACCAACAACCATGTCAACCATACTGATGGTGTCAACAGATCCAATGCTTATGATAACAGTGGCATTGGTGGTTGTGACCATGGTCATTGCTACCATCAGCATTGGTCCTTATCAAGCAGACTCTTGGTGCAAAGTTACAAGACAGTGGTTGACTCAATGTGTGACGTGCAGGGCTCTCAAACGGCGTCTTTCTCTGTTGGCATGGCAGAGGCTTTCCGGCAGCAAGGAGTCAGCCTCAGTGTTTTCTCAACATATCCTCCTGGTCAGAGCAACCCTGTCTGGCCCTCCCTACTCTACAAGCTCTTTGAACATGCTGAGCAGGTGAGAC
>JAABUO010008577.1_pt1 | contig 11532 bp, 11 predicted proteins | sample 5559291 | NCBI WGS metagenome assembly JAABUO01 (sample SAMN10711878, study PRJNA513372) | rock metagenome | isolation source: Antarctica rocks | place: Antarctica: Victoria Land, Finger Mt sud | reverse complement strand
TGGGTCAGCGGATGGGTCATGTAGCGGCCGAAGATGTAGGCGCCGGCGAGCCCCGCGAGCACCGTGCGCGCGATGCTGTACGTGACGTCGGTCGCGGTCATGCAGCAGCGACCGGTATGGAAAGGAACGCCATGCCGCAGATGGAAGGTCCACACCGACTTGTTGGCGTTCGAGCTCCATGAGGTGGCGAGGAGGGGGACGAAGGTGGTGACGTTGGAGCCCTTGTACGCGACGAGAGTTTCGGCGGTGTTGGCGGTCACAGCCACATTGGCGGCCGCAGTCACGATCGACGCGGGATCGAGATCGGCCACTCCTCCGCCCGTCACGAACGTCACGGTCCCTGAGTTGATGAAGGAGGACGCGCGGCTCTGCGCCGATGACGACTGCGGCACCGTGAGTGTGAGGCCGCAGATGAGCAGGGCAACCATGAGGATGCGGAGCGTCGCGACAACGCGCCTCGCGACCAGGTGGGGCGCCCGATGAGGGTCTCGCTTCAACATGCATCCCTGGACATCTAGAACGGGACGGCCAGGCCCACAACTCCGTTCTAGATGTCCTTGTTGCCTATAAGGTGCGACACCCTGTCTATCCACCATAAATGATCCGCCTTTCTAGTAAGGAGACACCGTGCCGGCCCATCCCACGAGTATGCACCATCGCACGGCCCAGAGTCAAAATCAAGCCCCACCAAGACATGACTTTTGCCCTTTTCGCCGTTTGTAAGGGCGGGGCGAGGGCGTAGGCCGGGAGCTTCTATACGGGAAAGTGACCGAACCACCGCAGGGGAGGAGTCGCCATGTCCACGCCCTCGCCCGCCCGTATAAACCCGTTGCGCGCGTTCGCCGGTGCCTTCACTGGCCCCACCTTCGCCCACGCCCTCACGCTCGTGTACGGCGCGCTCCCAGCCCCCGATCGTCGGACCGTCGCCTCCGCCCTACGATCCGTGGGACTGGACGACGAGGGCATGTCACGACCGACCACCACGTCCTCAATCAAGCAAGATCCCACGCCCTTTGTCATAATTGGTCAGGCGTGAAACGGGCGCGCTAATGACAATACTGTCGGATTACTGGCGCGCATTGTCACCTGTGGCGCGCGGGAGAGAGATAGCATAGGAGAGTAACGGTCGTGTGGAGATAAATGGGGCGTCTCCGCGCGACCGTTCCTTTTTGCGTGCGGGGTTACGCCATGAGATGCGATTGTCGATCATCGCCTATAGCAGGACATCTTCACGTCCGTACGCGCCATTTTCCTGTCATACCTCTGTGTGATATGTGCCACACGACTTGCGCGGCCGCTGTCGATATGGTACGCATGGTAGGATGTTCGTCTAGTGAGAGGTGGGCCGTGCTCGATCGCGACAGTCCCGTCCCGCTGTACTACCAGATCGCTCAGGACCTGCAACGGCAGATCGAGGGCGGCGCCCTCGCACCGGGCAACGCGCTACCGACCGAGGAGGACCTACAGCGTATCTACACCGTGAGCCGCGCGACGGTGCGTCAGGCCGTGCGGCAACTCGCGGAGGCCGGCCTGGTGCGCCTCGCGCGCCCGCACGGCACCTTCGTCACCGAAACCAAGCTGGTGGAGCCGCTCCCCGCCCTCATCAGCTTCTCCGATGAGATGCGGCGCGCCGGCCTCGCGCCGTCCGCCCGTGTCCTGGCGGTCTCCCTGGAGGCGCCGGCGGATAACGTCCGCCGGCGCCTTCGTCTGGGCGATGGGGCGGACGCGCTCAAGGTGACGCGCCTCCGCCTGGCCGACGGGCAACCCATCGCCGTGCTCACGTCCTGGCTGGACCGGTCGCTGGGTCTCGGCCCCGAGGACGACTTCTCGGGCTCGCTGTATCATTTGCTAGCGGCGCGCGGCGCTCCGCCCCAGCGCGCGGAGCAGATCCTCGACGCCGCGAACGCCACCCCGACGGTCGCCGCCTTGCTTGAGGTGCCGCGCCGCGCCGCTCTCCTGGTTGTCACGCGGGTGACCTATGACCGCGCGGACCACCCGATCGAGTACGTCGTGGGCCAGTACCGGGCCGACCGCTACAGCTATTCCATGCATCTGCGCGGCAGTGGGGCGCCGACCGACGCCTTCGGTGGCCGCGTCACGATCTACCCTTAGGCGGCGGTCGTTCCGGTCGCGCACGCCATGATCGCCTCCTGGGTCGCCTCGGGGCCGCTGAACTCGCCGACGACGCGGCCCGCGCGCAGCACCATGATGCGATCGCTGATACTCAGGAGTTCGGGCAATTCGGAGGACATGAGGAGCACGCCGTGCCCCTCGTCGGCGTACCGCCGCAGGATGGCGTAGATCTCTGCTTTGGCCCCGACGTCGATCCCCGCCGTCGGTTCTTCCATGACGAGGACGCGCGGCTTCAGGGCCAGCCAGCGCGCCAGCACGACCTTCTGCTGGTTGCCCCCGCTCAACGTCCCCGTCTTCTGGCCCGACCCATAGGCGTGGATGTCGAGGGCGCGCATGTACTCGCGGGCCAGGGCGCGGGCGGCGCCGCGCCGGACGAAGCCGAAACGGCTCATCGCCCCGATGTGGCCGATCATGATGTTCTGCTCGATGGTCATACCCGCCAACACCCCTTCACCCCGGCGGTCCGCCGGGAGCCAGGCCAAACCGGCCGCGATGGCGTCGGCCGGAGACCCGATGTGGGCCGGCCGTCCGGCCACGCGCAACGACCCGCACGCGGCCGGGCGCAGGCCGAACAGGGCGCGGGCCAGTGCGTCCTTCCCCGAGCCTTCGAGGCCGGCCACGCCGACGATCTCGCCCGTGCCCACGGTCACGTCGATCGCGCGCAGGGCGGCGGGCGCGTCCAGTCCTCGCACCTGTAAGAGCGGACTGTGCCCCGAGTGCGTCGCGTGCCCATGGCGCAGGAGGGCGTCGAGGTCACGCCCGACCATCATGCGGATGATCTCGTCCGTCGGCGCCGCGCCGACGTCGCGCGTGCCGACGTAGCGGCCGTCGCGGAGGACGGTCAGTCGGTCGGCGAGCGCGAATACCTCTGTCAGGCGGTGCGAGACGTAGAGGATCGTGGTCCCCTCCGCCCGCAGTCGACGAATGATGACGAACAACCGCTCGCTCTCCTCCTCGTTGAGCGCGGAGTTTGGCTCGTCGAAGACGAGGATCGACGCGCGACGCATGAGGGCGCGGGCGATGACGACGAGTTGACGCTGGGCGACGGTGAGCTGGTTTACCGGTGTCCGCACATCGACCGCCAGCCCGACCTGTTGGAGCGCCGCGCGCGCCCGTGCGCGTAAGGCCCTGCGGCGGACGAACGCGCCCCACGCGGCCGGCTCGTGGCCAATTTGCAGATTCGCGGCCACGCTCATCGTCGGGCAGAGGTACAACTCCTGGTGGACCATGCCGATGCCGATGCGCTGCGCGATGGCGGGACTGGAGATCGTTCGGGGCTGCCCGTGCAGCGTGATGTCTCCGCCGTCGGGCCGGATATCGCCCCCTAATAGGCCCATCAACGTGGACTTGCCGGCGCCATTCTCGCCCAGAATGGCATGGACCTCGCCCCGCCGGACCGAGAAACTGACATCGTCAAGCGCCACCACGCCCGGATAACGCTTGGTGACCCGCCGGAACGCGATGATCTCCCGCTCATCCATAGGATGTCGACCTCCGCGTGCGGGGGCGTGGTGGCGCCGGCGCCAGGCAGTCCGCGCCCCCGCGCCCCCACGCCCCCACGCCCCCGCACGCTCTCTCCTGCTAGCCGACCTTGCCGGCCTTGGCCTGCTGAATAATCTGGTTCACGTTCGCGCGCGTCACGATTTGCTCTCCCGTGTCGATGGTGCCGATCGCCTTGTGCTGCTTGACCACCTCGTAGAGCAACTTGACCGCGTCATAGCCCTGCATATAGGGGTTCTGTCCGATCGTCACCTGCGCCGCGCCCTGTTTGACGAGTTGCAGGTTCAGGGGCAGCAGATCAAAGCCGACGACTTTCACCTTGCCCGCGAGATGGCTGCGCTGCACGTATTGCGCGGCCGAGGGGAAGGTGCAGCAGTCCAGGGCTAGGATGCCGTCCACCTCGGGATGGGCGGTCATGGCGTTCTGGATGACCGCGTAGGTGTTCTGGGCGCTGCCGTTGGCGCTGATCAGGCTGACCACGTGGATGCCGGGATAGGAGGCCAGGGCCTGACGGGCCCCACTCTCGCGGTCGTGCGACCACTGGGCGGCGGCGTCGAGCGAGTATATAAGAACCTTCCCTTTGCCGCCCAGTACCGTGGCCATCTGTCGGCCCGCGACGCGCCCCGAGGCCACGAGGTCCTGGCCCACGAAGGCCAGGCGATTGCTCTTGGGGTTGTCGGTATTGAACGTGACGACGGGGACGCCCTGGGATATTGTCTTGCTCAATAAGGGGGCCAGCGCATCGGTCGTCGCGGAGGAGACCGCGAGGCCGTCGACCCCCTTGACGATGAGGGTTTGCAGTTCCGCCACCTGCTTGTCGGCGCCGCCGCCCGCCGGCCCTACCATCCGTGCGTCGACGTGGTACGCTCTGGCCGCGTCGGCGATGCCGGCGCGGATCGGCGCGGCGAAGGGGAGGGAAGGGTCGTGATACGAGATGCGGAAGACGAGTGTCTTGCCGGACGAGGCATCCCGAGCGATCTGCGGGGAGAGCTTGAACGCCGGCGCGGCCGCCAGCGTCGCGGCAGGCAGGACAACGGCGACGAGGACGGTGGCTAGACGGGTCAGGCGATGGCGCCGGAGTACAGAGTCGCGTCCGTTCATGGGATACAGTCTCCTTCTTGAGAGATCGTGAGAGTTTATCCTCTCACTGGACAACCTAATGCCGCAACGCGTATCGTCGTCCTCCTTTCCCGGATCGGAGCCGCGCGCCCCGTTCAATCGGACGTGACCAGTGTCCCGGCGTGCGCGATGAGGCGGTCGGCGGTGAGCCGGATATCCACGACCTCGTCCGGTGTCGCGCTGGCCACCGTCGTGGCGACCAGGTGTTCACACCGCGCGCGCACCTCCTCGAACGTGTCCGGCGGCAACCCGCGCGCGGCGATCAGAGCCGTCAGCCACCGTTTGCCGTAGGCCGCGTGGATACCCTCATCCGCCCAATCGAAATCCATGTCGTGCTGGCTGGCGGCGTCGCCGTAGCCGGCGAACGCCTCGGCCCGCTTAGGCTTCTTGCCGATATTCTTGGCCTCGAAGTAGTGCAGCATCCCCAGCCGGTAGATGGGGTCCTGGCCGCGCGCGCTGTCGTAGATATACGAGCCCAGGGGCAGTTCCGCGCGCGTGAAGCCCCAGTCGCGCAGGCGGACCCACCCCATCGTGGCGTGACGGCTCTCGTCGTAGACCCACCGGGCGGCGTCCGACACGAAATCCGGACCCAGTTGATCGGCGAAGGCGTCGAGGATGTATCCTGCGGTATCGATGGCCCAGACCTCGTTGAGGTGGCTGACGGCGCTGCGCAACTGCAGGTGAATACCTTCGCCGTAGTCATAGGTTGGGTCGATGTTGTCGGGCCAGTAGAAGCGGTTGCGATGGAAGTGCGGATCGCGGCCGGGAACATCGACCGGCGCGAAGGGCATGGCTCCGGGTAGCGGGGGGGCCGCGCCAAGGGCGGGCGGCGGCGCCAGCGAGACGCCCCCGAGCTCGTCCGCGCGCGCCGCGAGTGCCCCGGCCCAGGCGGTGGCCGCCGCCCGCGCGTCGGGCTCGAGGGCGACGAACTCGTCGACGAGGGCGACGAGTTCGTCGGCCTGGCGCTCCTTCTCGCGTGCCGCCAGAGTCAGGAAGCGCTTGGTCGGCCCATCGCCGATGTCGTCGGCGACCGCGAGGTACTCCCGGTAGGCCCGCAGGAGGGCGGGCACGAGCACGCGCGCGAGGCCGGCCAGGTAGGCCGCCGCGCTTGGGGCATCGCGCGACGCCTCGTAAAACTGAATTAACGGAGCGTCGGTGCCGATCTCCATCAATCGACTGGGGTAGCGCAGCTCGAACACGCGCTGCCGGAGCGCGTCGGCGACCTGCGCGTCCTCCCAGATGTACCGGGGCACGGTCAGCTTGACCTCGAGCGGCGCGATCGCGGCCAACCAGGCCGCCTGACCGCGGATGAGCGATTGCTCACAGAAGTAAAACCGTTTCAGGATAGCCGCGCTCTCCATACGCATCAGGCTGGCGCGGTCGTGGTCCCCCGGAAGGTAGTGACCGGCGGGAGTCGAAATACTCATGCACACGCTCCTCTTCAAGTGTCGACCTGTCCCCGCGCGCCTCGTCCGTTTCCCTGACGACGCTCAGAACATACGATCGTACGTATGATGACGTCAGGGCATTGTAGACCGGTTCGGACACCCTTGTCAAGGGATCGGGCATCGTCAGCGACACAGCAAAAGGCATTAGACATGGTTCAAACTTGAGCGACTGAGCTTGACAGTCCAGACGCGTATTGCATAAAACCTCCCTGGCGCGTATGGGCGGTGTACTACCATCGACCAACACACCCAGGGAGGGCCTCATGAGGCACACACCTGCTAGCACACCAAGCGAACGGGTCGCCTGGGTCGGCTCTGTGCTGGCCCACACGGGGGAGTACGGCGTCGTGACGGCCCTGAGCCGCACGGTGGGCGTGTCGCGGCAGACGTTGTACACCTGGGCAGAGCGCGGTCGGGCCGCGTTGGAGCAGGCGTTCGCGCCGCCGGTCGCTGCCGGTGCCGGTGCCGGTGCCGGTGCCGGTGCCGGTGCCGGTGCCGCCGTGAGCCTGGAGCGGGACATCCTCACGCTGCTGGTGGAGGGGCACGCCAGCTAGCGCGGCATCCGGCGCTGCTTGCGCCAGGTGGGGCGACGCACCGTCAGCCTGGGCACGATCAGCGCCGTGGTGCGGGAGGCCGAGCGGCGCGCGCTGGCGCTGGTGGTCCGCCTGACGCCGCCCCAGGAGCGGGCGGTCGCTCTGGATGAGATCTACGGGCGCGACCGGCAGGGAGCCTATCTCCACATAGTCGACGTGGAGAGCGGAGCGGTCTGGGCGGCGGAGGGGCCGGTGCCGGTGGACGGGGAGACGTGGATACTGGTGCTGTGGTTGGCCCACGAGCGCGGGCTGCGCGTACGGCACGCGGTGAGCGATGGCGGGGCCGCCATGGCGCAGGGGTTGCGTGGGGCGGCCCCACGCATCCCGCTCCAACGCGATGTGTGGCATGTGCCGCACCCGTGCGGCCAGGTGCAACGCCGCCTGGACCGCCGTCAGGCGGACCTGGAGGAACGGACCGCGACGGTGGCACGCCAAGCGGCGCGCGTGGCAGCGGGGCAGCGGCCCCGCGGGCAGCACCCCGTCACGGATGTGGCCGCGCATGCAGCGGCCGTGGCCCAGGCCACCCAGGCCGCGGACGGTCTGCGCTACCTGAGCCAGGAGTTGCACGCACTGCTTGAGGTCGTCGTGCCGGGCCAGGGCGACGTGCTCGACAGCGCCGCCCGGCAGGACGAGGCCACCACGTTGCTCACGTTGGTGGCCCAGACGCGTGACGCCGCGCCGGGCGCGTCCCAGCGCGACCTGACGCACCTGTACACCGCGCTGGAGCGGGCGCTGCCCGGCCTGCTGGTCTTCGCCGCGCCCCTTGATGGGGTGCAACAGGAAACACGCGCGCGCCTGGGACGGGATGCGCTGTCCACCCTGACCTGGGCCTGGCAGCGTCGTGCCATCCTCGGCCCCACCCAGGACGCCCTGCTCGCCTTGCTGCCTCCCTCCTGGCGCCGTGGCGCCGCCGTGCTCTACGCCGCCTGGGAGGCCACCGTCCGCGCGAGCAGCGCCGTCGAGAACTGGCACAGCGTGTTACGCCCGCATCTGGCCGTCCATCGCACCCTCCCGTCCGGTCTGCTGGCCCTGCTCACCGTCTGGTATAACCACCAGGTCAGCCCGCGCGGTCTCCACCACGGCCAGAGTCCCTTGCAGCGCAGCGGCCTGCTCGCTGCCCCGACCGATTGGCTCGTGGCGCTGGGCTATCCGCCCGCGACGGATGACCACCCGCTCACGACCGCGCCCTGCGTCCTCAAGGCCGCCTGATGTTTCAACTGTCAAGTCCATTTGAACCATGTCTTATCGTGTTGTCGCGCCGGCGTGTTGTCGCCGTGTCCTCGCTATGGGCGACGCGCCCATCACGACGATGACGACGCGACGACGCCCGGCCTGATTGCGGAGGACCATTGGTGACACCGCGATAGCGATCCAGACGAGCGTGGACGACGGCTGTCCTGTCACGGCCGGAGGGAGACGAGATCGTCGAACACCCCACGGTGATGACGCAAGGGCTGGGCATGCGCGCTCGGCCCTGTCCTGATCCTGCCCGGCGCGGCCGCCCACGACGCACTTTTTCCCGTCCGGCCGTGCCGACTCTTGAGCTGCCAGCGCGTGATCCGTGGGCACATCGATGGATTGGGCGGGCCGGTGGAATATGTCCCGCTCGTGGCGTGATGGGCCGCCGAGGGTGAGCCACGGCCCAGCCCCTTGATCTCATACACGATCGGGGGGCGTCCAGATCTTTGCGGCCGCGTCCACGGCGTAGCACGCATCATGGCGCGTCCTCCTCACGCTTGACAACCGGCGGCCGTCCCCTCTATCATCGTCCTAACGATAGGATGTTATTGGGGTAGGCGGCGGCAAGAGGCGACAGCCTGCCGCGCGCTCCGGCGATGGGGCGCGGAGAAGCGGAGAAAGGGAGTGCGCGAGATGGCCGAGCAGCGTCGCGCGCGGGTCGTGGTAGTGGGGTCTTACGCCGTTGGATTAATGATGCGCACGCCGCGCATCCCGACGCGGGGGGAGACAGTTCTGGGACATGGATTCCAGAGCATGGATGGCGGCAAAGGCTCCAATCAGGCGATCGCTTGCGCGCGGCTGGGCGCGCACACCACGTTCGTCGCCGCCGTCGGGGATGACGCCTACGGGGATGCGGCTCTCGCTCTCCTGGCACGTGAAGGCGTCCAGACCGCGCTTGTGCGCCGCGTCGCCGGGACGCCGACGGGGATCGGCTTTATCGTGGTCGATGACCGTGGCGACAATGTGATCGCCGTGGATCTGGGCGCCAACCGGGACCTATCGCGCGACGATATCGACCGGGCCGAGGAGGCAATCGCCGCGTCGGACGTGGTCCTGGCCCAACTGGAGGTACAGCCCGACGTCGCTCTCTACGCCGCGGCCGTCGCGCGCCGCCATGGGGTGCGTACGATTCTTAACCCCGCTCCGGCGCAGGCCCTATCGGGTGATGGACTGGCCGCGGTGGATATCCTCACGCCCAACCTAAACGAGGCGCGGATCTTGAGCGGTGTGGTGTCGGACGATATCGTGGCGTTGGCCGGCGCGCTGTGCCGGAGTGGAGTTGGGACCGTCGTGCTGACCGTCGGCGAGCGGGGCGCCTGGATCGCGGGGCAGGGGGAGGCGCGGCTCGTCTCTCCCTACGCTGTCGCCGCCGTCGACACGACGGGGGCGGGCGACGCGTTTAGCGCGGCGCTCGCGGTCGGGCTCGCGGAGGGATCGGACCTCGACGCCGCGGCCCGCTTCGCGTGCGCGGCCGGCGGTTTCTCGGTTCAGTCCCTCGGGACGGTGCCCTCGTACGCCACGCGCGACCAATTGGCGTCTTTCCTACGGGGGCAACGCTCCCCGTCGCTATCGTCTGGAGGTATTTCGTGAAGCGCGGCCGCATCCTCAACGCGGAACTCAGCAAGGCCATCGCCACAATGGGGCATGGTGACCTCTTTATTGTCTGCGACGCGGGATTTCCGATCCCCCTGGACCGCTGGCGCGTCGACCTGGCTATCACGCACAATGTGCCCGACCTCTACGGCGTGCTCGATCTGGTGCTGACGGAGCTGATCGTGGAGAAGGTCCTGTACGCCGAGGACCTGCGGACACACAACACGCCGCTGCTGGACCGCCTGCGGACGACGTTCGACGGGACGGGGGCGGAGCTTGAAGCCGTCCCCCACGCGCGCATGCTGGGCGATCTCGCCCACGGCGCCAAGGTCATCGTGCGGACCGGCGCCTATAACCCGTGGGGCAATATCGGCCTCGTGTGCGGCACCGATCCGCGCGAGTGGTTCGCTATGCCGGGCACGGTCATGCCGGAGGAATACAGACAGCGCCGGTCGCGGATGGGGAGCTGAGGCGCATGGCTGATACCACCTCGGAGGCGCGCTCCTCCCCCGTCATGGCCGACGGCGCGCGGGCTATGCCCCCGACCCCGGGTCCGGCGGTCTCGCCGCGGCAGCGGGGCTGGGCCGCCGCGCGCCGTGCCGTTGCGGTGCGCGAGGTCGGTCTCCTCATCGCCTTCGTGCTGCTGTGCCTCGTGTTCTCGCTGTTGAGCCCGGTCTTCCTGAGCAGTCGCAATCTGCTCAACACGGCCCAGCAGATCGCGCTCCTGGGCATCATGTCGGTCGGCATGACCTTTGTGATTGTGTCAGGCGAGATCGACCTCTCGGTCGGGTCGACCTTCGGCCTCGCGGGCATGGTGTCCGGGCTCCTGATGTCCGCAGGGCACGCGATCGCGCTGAGCGTCGTCGCCGGCCTCCTGGTCGGCCTCCTCGTGGGTCTGTTCAATGGCCTGGCGACCACGTACGGGCGGTTGCCGTCGTTCATCGTCACGTTAGGGACGTTGAGCGCCGTGCGCGGGGCGACCCAGATCGCGAGCAACGGGTTGCCCGCCACCGTCGACAACACGACCGTCCAAGATGGTGCCCTGAACGGATTTCTGTTCCTCGGGCAGGGCCAGGTGTTCGGCCAGATCCCCGTCGAGGCCCTCTTCATGGTCGCGGTCATGCTCCTGGGAGGAGTCCTGCTGACGGCCACAACCTTCGGCTTTCGCGTCTACGCGGTCGGGGGCAGCGCCAGGGCGGCGCGGATCTCCGGCGTCAACGTGGCGCGGGTCAAAACGGTCTCTTTCGCGCTTATGGGCGTCCTTGCGGCCCTCGCCGGTATCCTGAGTCTCTCGTTTCTTCAGAATGCCTCGCCCGAGTCAGGCACGGGTCTGGAGTTGAATGTGATCGCGGCAGTCATCATTGGTGGCACCTCGTTGGCGGGGGGTGAGGGATCAATCCCGGGCACCTTGCTAGGCGTCGCGCTTCTGGGCGTGCTCAGCAACGGGCTGGTCCTGCTGGGCGTCTCGCCATTTTGGCAGACCGCCTTCATCGGAGCGGTGATCATCGCCGCGGTTGCGATCGACAAATGGCTCCCGGGTCGCGCGCGTTAGTCATCCCTGCCCGCATGGCGGGGGTCGTGGCCCCATGCTGGCGCGCCAGTCGCCTCGCGATGGCTGCATACCCGCGCGCTATGGCTGGGGACGGCGTCCAGGGCGTTGGCTGGAGCAGCGCCGCGCGTTGGGCGAGCGTCCGCGCGTCGACGGCGTCGGTCTTGGCCCGCTTGAGGAGAGCCTTGGCGAAATGGTGGGCTCGGGGAGTGGCTAAGAGGCGGGTCATCAGACAAGCCTCCCATGTCAAGAGGTCGGGTGATCACGTGCAGGGCTTATGCGTCAGTGAGTTTGCGGGGTGAAATATCGTGCAACAAGGCCGGTCGGATGAGGCCCTCGATGTCGACCACGGGTGATC
>JAABUO010008573.1_pt1 | contig 11535 bp, 10 predicted proteins | sample 5559291 | NCBI WGS metagenome assembly JAABUO01 (sample SAMN10711878, study PRJNA513372) | rock metagenome | isolation source: Antarctica rocks | place: Antarctica: Victoria Land, Finger Mt sud | reverse complement strand
GCCCGCCGCTTCCATTCTAAGCGGTTTGGCCCCCGCGCCGACCACCGCCAGCGCTGCCGCGAAGGCGCTGCTGCCGCTGGAAGCTCTCTGCGCCAACATGGACTTTGTCCACCCGGACAGCGCCCCGAAAGCCGTGCTGAACGAAGTCATTTGGAAGAGCGTCAAAGGCATGCACTCCAAGATGCCCGCGATCCGCCACAGCGTCCAGTTGCCCGGCACCGCAAAGACCGCCGCTCGGTCAGCCCGCAAAGACAGCGACGACTAATTCATTCCCGAATACCAGCAGCAGCGAGCAGCGGCTGCCGCTTCCCATAGAAAGCCCCGTGTTCAAGCAGTGAACATGGGGTTTTTTTCGGCTTCGTAAAAACTCGCAAATTACTTTGTGAAATAAAGCGACAAAGGCGGGTATAATCTCAGCGCACCAAAGGCGGCGTAGGTATCATGCGACATGCTCCCACCCCCATTGGAACCAGTCATTTCACAAGTGCCACCGAGAAAGAAGCGCCCCGCATGGACAGCCAGACCGAAATGGACAGCCAGCCTGAGACTCAAACGCCCCAGTACGCGCCCCAGCCCGAGAACCACGCGCCCCGGCTCTTGGATCAAATCAACAGTCCGACCGACGTCAAGCGCCTTTCTTCCGAGCAGCTTAAGACGCTGGCCCAGGAAATCCGCGTTTATCTGACCCAAACCGTCGCTAAGACCGGCGGGCATTTGGCCCCCTCGCTCGGCGTGGTCGAGCTGACGCTGGCCCTGCATAAAGTCTACGATCTGCCCAAAGACAAGCTGATTTGGGACGTCGGGCATCAGGGCTATGTCCACAAAATCCTGACTGGGCGGCGCGAGCAGTTGCCGACTATCCGGCAGCACGGCGGCCTGTCGGGCTTTCTGCGGATTGACGAGTCGCCCTTTGATTTGTTCGGCGCAGGCCATGCGTCTACGTCCATTTCAGCGGCGATGGGCTTCGCCAAAGCTCGCGACTTCCGGGGTTCCAAGCATTCGGTACTGGCGCTCATCGGCGACGGCGCACTGACCGGCGGCATGGCGCTGGAAGGCCTGAACAACGCAGCGGACGACGGCACGGACATCACGATTGTTCTAAACGACAACGAAATGTCCATTGCGGAGAATGTCGGGGCGCTGGCAACCTACCTTGCGAAGCTTCGTATGGAGCCGCTGTATCAGGCCGGCGAGAACACGGCCAAGCGCATGATCGCCGGAATGCCGGTCGGCAGCAATCTCATCAAGAAAGCCGCGAAAGCCGCAAAGCATACGGCCACCCATTTTGCGACCCCCGCCCACAAGGGCCTGCTGTTTGAGGAAATGGGCTTCACTTATATCGGCCCCATTGACGGGCATGATTTGAGCAATCTGGTCAATGTTTTCCAGCATGTCAAGCGCCTCAAAGGCCCCGTTCTGGTGCATGTGCTGACCGTTAAAGGCAAAGGCATTCCGTATGCCGAAGCGAACTCCCGCACTTATCACGGTTTAGGAAAGTTCAGCCCGGATGACGGCAAGACCGAAGCCAAGACCGCCGGGGTCAGCTTCACGGATGCGTTTGTGGAGACGCTGAATGACTTGGCCGAGACCGACGATAAAATTGTCGGCATTACCGCCGCTATGCCGGACGGCACGGGGCTGAACAAGTTCGCAAAGCTGCACCCGGAGCGCTTCTTCGATGTCGGGATCGCCGAGCAGCACGCGGTCGTGTTCGCCGCCGGTCTCGCCGCCGAAGGCTTCAAGCCCGTTGCCGCAATTTACTCCACATTTCTCCAGCGTGCCTACGATCCGATTATTCACGACGTTGCCTTGCAGCATCTGCCGGTGCGTTTCTTTTTAGACCGGGGCGGACTTGTCGGCGATGACGGCGGGACGCATCACGGCGTTTTTGATTTAGCGTACCTGCGCTGCGTTCCTAACCTGGTGCTGATGGCCCCAAAAGACACCGACGAGATGCGGGCGATGACCCGCTTCGCGCTGAGTTATGACGCCGGCCCGATTGCCGTGCGCTACCCGCGCGGCGGGCAGGACAGTCTCACGCCGTCCGGCGTCTGCCCGGTTGAGCTGGGCCGGGCGGAAGTCCTGCGTCGGGGGGCCGATACTGCGCTTGTCGCGCTCGGAGCCGGCGTCAAGATTGCGCTCGACGCCGCCGATATTCTTGCCCGGCAAGGCATAGAAGCGACTGTGATTAATGCCCGCTTCTGCAAGCCGCTGGATGCCGAAACGATCCTCAGCGCCGCCCGCCGCTGCGGCTCGGTCGTAACCGTGGAAGACGGCGTCGCGTCGGGCGGCTTCGGATCGGCGGTTTTGGAGCTTCTGTCGGAGCAGGGCCTCGCGGTTCCTACCTCGGTCATCGGCCTGCCGGACCACTTCATCGAGCATGGCCCCGTTCCAGTCCTGCGCGATCTGGCCGGGCTGACTGCCGAAGACATGGCCCGGCGGGCGCTGGCTCTTCTGCCGTCCCGGCCCGCGCCCTCTAATGGTAAAGCCGCAGTCCTGCCCGAGAAGCTGACAGCGGGGGTGCGCTGACAATGCCGCGCAAAACGCATCGTGCCGCTGCACCCGCCCTGCTCCCCACTCAAGCAGGGCGAGGAACAAGGCGCGGCCTGCTCGGCTATGCTGTGACCGGCCTTGTCTGCGCGGCGCTTGGCGCAGGCGGAACGTATTTTGCCCTGCGACCGGGGCTGGCGCAGGCGTCCCAAAGCCGAACCCAAGTCGCGGAAGCGGACCGGCTTCAAGGCAACCAAGAAGAAGATCAAGGCCAGTGGACGCAGGCAATCGCGTCGTACCAAAAGGCGATTTCCGAGGGAACGGACAACCCGGACATCCGCACGGATTTGGGCGTGGCCTACTTCAACTCCAAGCAGCCGCAAAAAGCGCTGGAGCAGTATCTCGCAGCCCAGCGCCAGAACCCAAATCACGAGAACAGCCTGTTCAACGAAGCCAGCGCTTATGCCGTGCTCGGCGATCCCAAGCAGGCCATTTCCCTTTGGCAGACCTACCTTCAGAAGTTCCCGTCGGGTCAGCATGTCGCCGACGCGAAAAACTTCATTGCCCGAGTTGAGGCGCATCCCCTCACCCCCGCTGCGCCGGGCAAAGTGCAGTAGTCCACTTCCCCTGCGCCGCACATTATGTTATAATGAGCGCGTAGGAAGCACCGGCACGCAATTTTCGAACGTTTTGTGAATGCCAGCAAAGGAAAACACTATGCCAGACGATTACGAAGATGATGACCAGGCGCAGGGCGACCAAACACAGGGCGACGCGACGCAGGCGATGGCCCAGGCCGCACCGGAAGATGTAGACGCCCATCGCGGCCTGCTCAGCGAAGTGATGGGACAGCTCGGCGGGCAAGGCGTCAATGTCCAAAGTTTATTAGGGCAAGCAGGTGTCGGCACAACCGACCCCCGCCAGATGTCACACGGCGACCTCGCCGCGACGACAATGGCGCTGGCCCGCGAGCATCCCGAAGTGCTGACGGAAGTCGCCAACCGCTTCCCGGCAGCCGGCGGCCTGCTGAATGACGTTCTCGGCGCGGGCGGCCAGGGCGGCGCAGGCGGCGGCGGAATGCTCGGCGGCCTGCTGGGCCGGTTTGGCCTCTAAACGAATAAAACGAACCTATGCAAACTTTGATCGTCACCGGCGGCGCGGGCTTTATCGGCTCGAACTTTGTCCGCTACCTGCTAAGCAAGTACCCCGATTACCGGGTCATTGTGCTGGATGCGCTGACGTATGCCGGCAACCTGGACAATCTCGCCGATGTCTGGAAGAACCCGAACTTCACGTTTATTCACGGCAGCATCGGCGACGCGCCGCTGGTCAACAACCTGGCGCAGAACGCCGACGTCATTGTCAACTTCGCCGCCGAAAGCCACAATGACCGGGCCATTTTAGACCCGGAAAGCGCGGTGCAGGCGAACTTCAACGGCGTTTTCGTGCTGCTGGAAGCGGCGCGAAAGTTCAAGCACGAGCGGTTCCATCAGGTCTCCACCGATGAAGTCTACGGCACCACCGACGGCATCTTCCGGGAAGGGGACGCTTTGGAGCCGAACCAGCCGTACTCGGCGGCAAAGGCCGGCGGCGAGCTGATGGTCCGGGCGTACCACCAGACGTTTGGCCTGCCGACCATTGTGACGCGCGGCTCCAACACGTTCGGGCCGTACCATTATCCGGAAAAGATTATCCCGCTGTTCATCACGAACCTCATTGACGACAAGCCGGTGCCGGTCTACGGCGACGGCCAGCAGGTGCGCGACTGGATGTACGTCCTGGACCACTGCCGAGGCATTGACATTGCCCTGCACCACGGGCAGCCCGGCGAAGTCTACAATGTCGGCGGCGACAATGACCGGCCAAATTTGGAAATTGTTCATCTTCTGCTGAAACTGTTGGGCAAGCCCGACACTCTGATTCACTACGTGAAAGACCGGCCCGGCCATGACCGCCGCTACTCGCTGGACGTCACGAAGATGGCGGGTCTCGGCTATCATCCCGAAAAAGAGCGGTTTGAGGAGCGTTTGGCCGAGACCGTTGAGTGGTACAAGGCCAACGAAGGCTGGTGGCGGGCGATTAAAGAAAAGCAGCATGAGTATCAGCAGTTTATGCAGAAATGGTATGCCGAGCGCCAGTAGTCATATGCTGAGCGTCAGTAGCAGCAGCGCTGTTCTGGAACGGCCACGCACGGCAAGCAGGCCGGAGACAAGCCAGCCAAAGACAAGCCAGCCGGAGAGGGAACGCGGGCCGCGACTGCTGTATGTTGCCAGCACGAAAAGCCAGGGCGGCATTGAAACCCATTCCGTCGAGATGGCGGAAGCGCTGCTGGGGCGCGGTGTTTCCATTCGGTTCGCCTGCCATCCCGACGGCTTTGTCGAGTCCTGGTGCCGCACGCTCGGCCTGCCGACTTCCGAGTTCTGCGTGCTGAATAGCGGCGATATTTGCGCGGCGCGGCGGCTCGCCCAAATCATCCGCCGAGAGCGCATTGACATTGTCCATGTCCATTCGCGGCGTGATTATGTCGCCGGGGTGCTGGGCGTTGCACTGGCGCGGCGTTTTCTGCGCCGCCCGGTGCGGCTGGTTCTCCACGCGCATATGGTCCGGCCTCTGGGAGAGCATCCCCGCCTGAGCGGACGCTTTTTTGAGTGGGGTACGGATGCGGTTGCCGCCGTGTCCGGCGCAGTCCGCGATTACCTGCGCCACGCGCATCAATTTAACCCTGCACTAGTGCATCTTATTCCCAATGGCGTCAAGATGGACAGGTTTGCCCTGCCCGGCTCACCCGGCGCAGCGCGGCAGCGTGAAACGATGCGGCAAAGCCTCGAACTGCCCCAAGAAGCCGTTGTTCTGGGCATGGTTGGGCGGCTTGACGCCAAAGGTCAGCGGCAGTTGTTTGAGGTTCTCCCGGCGCTGCTGCCACTTTGCCCAAATCTGTGGGTCGTACTGGTTGGGAGTGAGGGGAAACCCGGCGAAGAAGCGCAGTTGACCGCGCAAGCACAGGCCGGCGGATTTAAGTACCGCGTGCTCTTTACCGGACCGCGCCTAGACATTCCTACCCTGTTGCCGGCGTTTGATCTGCTGGTCCATCTGCCGACGGACGAAGCCTTTGGCCTAGCGCTGGCGGAAGCCATGGCGGCGGGGCTGCCGACAGTTGCGACTGCTATTGGCGGCTGCCGCGAAGTTGTCCGGGACGGCATCACGGGGCGGCTCGTAACACCCGGCGATCCGATCTTGCTTTTAGAAGCGCTGACCTGGCTGCTGGAACCGGAACTTGGGCCGGAGCGCCGGGCGGAAATGGGCGCGGCAGGCCGGGCGGTTGTCCAAAGCGAGTTTACTCAGGACGTGCAAATCGAGCGCCTGCTGACGCTGTACCGCGAACTCTGCCCGGTATCTTCTTAGCCTATGAACCTGTCTCTTTTATGAAAATGCCGCCTGTTCCCATTTTGATGTACCACGCGGTCGAAGATGCCTTGCGCCCGCCGAAATACAAGCACTTTTATGTCGAAGCCGGCGAGTTTGCCGGACAGATGAGAATGCTAAAGCGAGCCGGCTACACGCCGATTACATTTAGGCAGCTCGCGGCGGCGTGTGCCGGAACCGTCACCCTGCCGCCGAAGCCGGTGCTGCTGACGTTTGATGACGGCTACGCCAATCTTCTCACCAACGTCCATCCGCTGCTGGGTGAGATTGGATTTTCTTATACCATTTTTCTTGTCTCGGAGCGTGTCGGCAAGACTAACGATTGGGTTGCCGCCGAAGGCTACGAGCCGACCCCGCTGCTTTCTTGGGATGAGATTGCCGAGATGCAGCGTGACCCTCACGTCTCGTTTGAGGCGCACACGGCAACGCACCCGAAGCTGTCTTCGCTCAGCCCGGCCGACGCCCGGCGGGAGATGGAAGCCAGCAAAGACGTCTTGGAGCAGAAGCTGCAAGCGCCGATTTCAGTTTTGTGCTATCCCTACGGCGATGTCAGCGACAGCGTCGCAGGCACGGCAGGCGAACTCGGCTACACGCAGGCCGTGACCACCGACTTCGGACGGGCGCGTCCTGCCGACAATCCCCTGCGCCTGCCCCGCATCAGCGTCTATCATGTTCCGCCGTTTTCGCTGACCTACGGCATCGGGCCGCTGAACTTCCGGTGGCGTCTGGAGTCGCGCAAAGACACGCGGCCTTGAAGCACGTAGGGACAGACCTGGGTATAACCGTGTATGAAACCCTCGTCTAAAATACTGCTCTGGCTGGCTTTGCTTCTGGTATTTATCCTCGCCGCGTTTCTTTTCCTGCGGCAGCCGCCTGTTTCAGACCAGGCCCAGATTGCTCAGCAGCTTGAAACGGCCCGCGCCGCCGGGGAGCGGCATGACATCAATGGGGTAATGAGTATTTTCTCGGCGAAGTACCACGACGCCAATGTCCCCGGCCCGGTCCAGCTTCGCTTTCTCTTAAATAAAGTGCAGGGCAGCGAGCCGGTCCACATCACCCAATCCCTGCCGGTTATCAGCGTTTCCGGTGACACCGCGACTTCCACCAGCCATCTCAAAGTTCTCTCAGCGGCCGATGGTCAGGTCCTGTACAGCCACGACATTACCGTTCAATGGGCACGCGAGGACGCCAACCGCTACCTCATTATCCCGACCAAAGTCTGGCGCGTCACCAGCGCCGACTACGGCAGCTTCGACTTTGAATAGTCACCGGCGCTTGTAGGGGCAGACCTCCGTGTCTGCCCTCTTTGTCCCGTGTCTGCCCTCTTTATCAGGAAGGGCGCACACGGAGGTGCGCCCCTACAAAGCACAAATTGGTTTACGTCATTCCCAGGTAGCTTTCGTACCGCCTGCGGTCAATCTCGCCGGCGTCCACGGCGGCGCGGACGGCGCAGCCAAGCTCGGTGTGGTGGCGGCAATCCGCGAACTTGCATTCATCCAAGTACGGCGCAAACTCCGGGAAGCAGTAGCGGACCTCGCTTTTCTCGATCTCCCAAAAGTCTACCTGACGCAGCCCCGGCGTGTCCGCCACCCAGCCGCCGCCGCTAAGCGGCAGCAGCTCGGCAGTCGTCGTCGTGTGCTTCCCCGCCAAATTGGTTTCGCTGATGTCGCCGGTTTTAAGCTGCAAACCCGGCTGAACGGCGTTGAGCAAACTGCTCTTGCCGACGCCGGACGGCCCGGCAACCGCCGAGATGCGCCCGTGCATCGCCTCCCGGACAGCATCAATCCCCTGCCCTGTTTTTGCGCTGACCCAGTAGACGGGGTAGCCGATTTTCTCGTAGACCGCGATTGCGGCCTCGACTTCGGCTCGGTCTGCGTCTTCCAGACGGTCCAGCTTGTTGACGATAATGCGCGGGGGGATGTCGGCGGCTTCGGCCAGCACGAGAAATCGGTCCAGCAGCCAGACATCGGGCTTTGGGTGCGCGGCGGCGACGGTCAAAAACGCCTGATCCAAATTGGCGACCAGCGTGTGCTGCCCCCGGCCCGACGGCGAGTGCCGGGACAGCTCGGACGTGCGTGGGAACACGCTCTCAATCATGGCAAGCGCCGGGTCTACGCTCACCCGGTCGCCGACGGTCAGCGGGTCAGTTGAACGCCTCTTTTGGGCCAGCTCCACGCGCCGGGGCCGACTGTCCGACGACGAATAAATCAGCTCTTTTTTCAGGTTGCCGCGCAGCTTGCAGACGAGAACGCCCGCCGTGTCGGTTTGGACATAATAGTTGCCGCTATGGGTGCGAAATACGGTGCCTTCAATGAGCAAGGGGCGACCCCGCCAGTTGTGAAAGGATCGGCTGCGGGTCACGCAACGTCTGGGCGAGAGCCTGAATGGCCGTATCTTCCTCGGTGACGGGTCTCCCCCGCTCAAGCAAAAGCCGGCGGCGGCGCAGGCGAACCTGGCATTCGCGCAGGAGTTCCCCGCCTTGCGGCAGACGTTCCAGTTCCAGGGTGCAGACAGCGAGTGCCGGTCGCGGGTCCGGGTTCACCTCGTGGTAGGCAAACAGCGCATCAAAAAAACCGGGCGATGGTACGGCGGCCTGCCGCTGGGTTTGGGCGCGGACGCGCTGGTACTCAGTGGCGGCGTTCTGGGCATCGCCACTCTGCCGAAGCGCTGCCGCCTGCCATAGCAGCAACTCGTGAATGGAAGACGCACCGACGTCCTGCCCCTCAAAAGTCTTTCCTGCGCCTGCCCAATGTCGCAGCTTCGGCCAGTCGCGACGCTCATAACTGATCTGGCAAAGGGAGGCATAGGCCGCTAGGACATGGTGGTAATCAGACACCGGCCAGGCAGATCGGATCGCGTCTAGCGCAGCTTGTTCCGCCGCAGCCAGCTCTCCTCGCGCCAACAGGAAGTCCGTTTTGATTCCCGCTAAGCAGTGCAGGCAGGCACAATCTGGGGAAAGTTCGCCCTGCATGTAGCTGATTGCTTCCTCAATTTCGCCAGCATAGCTGAACGGGTCACGGTGCAGGTAGGAAAAGATGACATCTTCCCGCAGGCAAATGCGCTGCGGAAAATTAGCATATTTCGGCTTGGCGGTCTCCTGCACGGCAGCCTCGGCCAGCGGTAACGCAGCTAAGGGATCGCGCTTGTGAAACAGCAGCGTTTGAATTGTCCAATGCTCAAAGAAACGGATAAACCAGGGTTCGTCCAGACTCTCCGCCAGCGCTTTGCCTTCCCTCAACAGTTCCAGCGCCCGGTCGGGGTCTTCCTCGATCATCGGCACTGCCTGCCGCGTCAGCGCCACAAGCTGATAGCTTTCCCGATCCCGCGCCTCGTAAGCGCGTTCCGCATGTTTCCAAATCCACTCGTGAATGTCCATAGAAGTTCTTTTCGCAAGTAATTTTCGTGTGCTAACAGCGCAATGATATTCTAGCCTTCAAGCGCAATGGATGTCGGTCTGGCGACAAGGAGCTGATGGCGCGACGCCGACGTAAACGGCGAGAAGTCAAAGTCCCCGTACTTCTCTTCAATCGCAAAACCATTGTGCGCCAGCAAAGCGTCAAGCTCCTGCGGGAAGTAAACGCGCATGGAGTAGTCAGAGACTTGCTCCTCGCCAGTGGCTTCCGAATGCCAGAACCAGCGGATGTGGTTGATTTGGGTAGCCGCGTCATAGCGCACCTGCTCGGACACATTGACCTGCCCGGAGCCGTCAGGAGCATCAGAGCTGCCTGCCGGATAGCGCTTATCGGGGTCACGGCTGAGAAGCGTCAGCGACGGGTTAAAGTAGTCCAGCATGAGCCGGCCATCGTCTGCTAAGTGCCGGCGAACACAGGCCAGGCAGCGTCCGAAGTCGTGCCAAGTCAGCAGATGTGCAATGGAGTTATTCGGCACAAAGATCAGCGAAAATCGGCGGCCTAAGTCAAAGTCCGCCATGTTGCCGAGATGCCAGTCTACTTGCAGATTGGCATGAGCGGCTTTCTCGCGGGCAAGCGCCAGCATTGGCTCGGAACTGTCGAGGCCGATGATTTCCGTTCCCTGGTCGGCAATCGGCAGGGTCAGCCGCCCGCTCCCGCAGGCAAGTTCCAGCACCGGGCCGCCGGAGTTGCTTGCCTGCGCCTTCCAGTACGCGGCGTCACTTGTCCCAAAGTGCTGCTGTGTCAGCGCGTCATAGCGCCGTGCATCTTCATAAATGTCTGCCATAGCAGTAATGATACCCCAGAGAAGCGGAGGCACGGAGGCAATTTTCAGCGGCAGGACCGGCATCAGGACATTCTTTCAGAAAGTTATCGTTTTATATAAAAAATGTGGTATGATAAGACCAACAGTTACAAAGTATCCGCTTGTTCTCGTTCGTTTGCGCCCCCTGTCCTGTTCTGCTTCAATGTTTGCGCCTGGCCGAGAAAGTGCGAAGTCATTTTTTGATTTCCGTGCGTGAGTGGAGATTTGGATTGCGCCGCCTGGATAAAAAATTCACAGACGGGCGGCAGTCTTCCCCCTCGTGCGGAGGACAAGAAAGAAAATATCACTTTTGGAAACTTTTGCTGAACTCGCCCTGCGCGACGTTATACAAACTAACCTGGCGAACGCCGGGCATGTTACCCCCACCGAAATTCAACAACTGGCGCTTCCTGCCGCGCTCAGCGGCGAGGATCTAATCGCCTGCGCTCAGACCGGCGGCGGCAAGACCGCCGTGTTCGCCATTCCCATCATCAACAAGCTGGACCGCAGCGATGCCGTGAAGCCCCGCGCTTTAGTGCTTGTCCCGACCCGTGAGCTTGCTGTGCAGGTCGAAGCGTCGTTTGCCCTCTACGGCAAAGGCTCCGGCATTCGCGGCGCGGCCATCTACGGCGGCGCAGGCATGGGCGCTCAGGTCGCAAAGCTGCGGCGCGGCGTAGACCTGATTGTTGCCACGCCGGGCCGCCTGTTCGACCATTTGGAGCAGGGCTATGTGGACCTGTCCGATGTGTCCATGTTTGTCCTGGACGAAGCCGACCGGATGTTGGACATGGGCTTTCTGCCCCAGGTGCAGCGGATCGCCAAGCACCTGAAGACCGAAGGCCGGCAAACCATGCTGTTCTCGGCCACAATGGATGGCGATGTCGAAAAACTGGCCTCGGCGTACCTGCATAACCCGGTGATTATCAATGCCGGCCCGCGCTCCACGGTTGTCGAGCAAATCGAGCAGATCGTTCACCGCGTCACGGCGGCGGAGAAGGGCGAGCTGCTGCTGACGCTCCTGCATGAAGCCCGCGAAGGCGGCGGCGGGGCGCTTGTCTTTGCCCGCACCCGTCACGGCGTAGATCGTTTGGAAAAGACGCTGGCCGACGCCGGAATGCGCTCCGGCTCCATTCACGGCGACATTTCGCAGAACCAGCGCGAGCGGGTTCTAGCCCAGTTCCGTGGCAAGCGCATTGACGTTCTGGTCGCCACCGATGTCGCCGCTCGCGGCATTGATGTTCCGCACATCACGCACGTCATCAATTACGATGTCCCCGTGAACGCCGAAGACTACATCCACCGCATTGGGCGGACGGGCCGCGCCGGACGCTCCGGCAAGGCGCTGACGTTTGTGACCCACGGCGACACGCCCCAGCTTCGTGCGATTGAGAAGCTGGTCGGCCAGCG
>JAABUO010008571.1_pt1 | contig 11538 bp, 7 predicted proteins | sample 5559291 | NCBI WGS metagenome assembly JAABUO01 (sample SAMN10711878, study PRJNA513372) | rock metagenome | isolation source: Antarctica rocks | place: Antarctica: Victoria Land, Finger Mt sud | reverse complement strand
GAGGCCAGCTTCGGGTGCCTATTTGTAACCGGAACCAGATACATCTCGCCCGTCTTCCGCTGATCCTGCTGAAACGTCGCGATTTTCTTCGAATCCGGCGACCACACCAGAATCGCCGCATCGCTATGCTTCCATCCGGCGTTGTCCGTCGCATACCCAAAGTCCCTCACGCCATCTTTCGTCAGCTGCGTCTCCTTGCCGCTCTTCACCTCGCGCATCCACAGGTTCCAATCGCGAATAAACGCCGCGTCCGATCCGTCGGGAGAGACCACCTCTTCCGTAGCCGATCGCCGCCGCCCGGCAGCAGCCGTATCCTGGCCACCAACCTTTCCCTCCTCGATCTTGCAGACCACATCCCCCGACACCTCACACCGCAGCCGAGATCCGGCGGCCGAGACGATCGCCACCTCTTTGCTACCGTCGAATCGAAGGTCCGACACCACCAACTGATGCTCATCCACCGTCGCTCCAGGCTTCGCCGCAACAACGGCCGCCGCCAGCTTGGCATGGTCAAAAGCCGGAGCCGAAACCCCCTTGGCCGCATCTACCAGGATGTACGTGAACCCCTCCGGCCCGCGATCCTTATAGAAGAACCGGTCTCCCTCCACCCACACCGGACGCGTCACCGTGTGATAAACCAGCGGGGCGAGGTTATAGGCCGTCATCTTCTCGGCCTGCGCGTAATCCGCCGCCGTGTACTGCCGCCCCGTCCCCTCCTGCGCCGATGCGCTCGCGGCAGCGCAGCAGATCAGGCCAACCATCGCCCGTGCGGACCAAAGCTTTCCCAAAGACCTTCCCAGACAGATCCCCACACGACTCCCCAGACGCATTTCCAGACGCATGAATCTCGTTTCCAGCCAGCAGAACCAGCTACACCCAATGAAATGTCGTGTGCGACATAGTCTATCCCGGGGAGCCGCCCGTGCAGAAGTAGAGGCCCCCTCGCACCGCGCCCTCACAACTCGGTTTGGCCGCACATTTCATCCCAGAGCTCTCAAGCCCTGGTCCGCAGCCTCCAAAGAACCTGCCGCAGCATTCCCATCCACACCGGCCCATCCGTGCTCTCGTTGGACATCCTCAGCACCAGCCGCCGGATGTCCTCAACCCCGCTGTTCGCCGGGTGGTGTCGCATATATCCCGCTTCGTCCAGCACCTCGCGCAAAAGAGCCGCCAACCGCTCATTCTCTCCGGCCGTTATGGTCCTCCGCGAGCTCTCAGCCCGCGCCGGCTCCATCCCGCGCACCAGTTCATACAGGCACACCGCCGCCGCCTGCCCAAGGTTCATCGACGGATGCCTCACCCCCGGGTACGCCTCCATCGGAATCGTCATCAGCGAATTGCAGTGGCTCAGCTCCTCATTGCTCAGCCCCGTCTTCTCCGACCCGAACAGCACCGCCACCCGCCCCGCAGCCCCCGCCAGCTCCGCCGAAATGCGCTCGCCCGCTATCTGCAGCGTCTCCAAGCGCTGCTCCAGCGCCCGCTCCCCAACAGCCGTCGTGCCCAGCACCAGGGTGCAGTCCTCGACCGCCTCCGTGACCCGTGCAAATACCCTCGCCGACCGCAGCACGACCGACGCGTCCACCGCCGACCTCGCACCCTCAAACGGCCTATCGAACTCCGTCACCACCCGGAGGTCGCGAAACCCAAAGTCGTACATCGCCCGCGCGACAGCGCCAATGTTGTTGGGGTTGCGCGCCCTCACCAGCACCACGCACATCCGGTCCCGCTGTTCGTTCGAGAGCACTCAAACATTCTACGAGGCTGGCGCGAAGTCCCTCAGCCCTTCCACCGTCTTCGCATCCATCCGCACCAGCAGGTCCACCACGAGATCGACCATCTCATCGAAGTCCTTCCGGTTCACAATCCCGTTGTGCGCATGCGTGTACCGCACCGGAACTACCAGATTCACCGTCGGGGCACCACCGCTTGCCGTCTGCATCTCCGCCGAATCGTCACCATATCCCTGCACTAGGTCAAGCTGCAGCGGTGTGCCTTTCTGCTTCGCCGTGCTCTTCACCAGTGCCACCATCTTTCGGTTCGGGATCGTGCTGGAGTCGTACAGAAAGATTCCCGGCCCCCCGCCCAGCTTCGCCTGCGTCTCCTCCGGACGCGCCCCCGCCGTGTCCCCCGTGATTCCTCCTTCGATCGCGATCCCGATATCCGGCCTCACCGTCTGCGTCGCTGCCCGCGCCCCGCGCAGTCCAACCTCCTCCTGCGTCGTCGCGACATAGAACAACTGGTTCGCATGCGGCAGCTTCGCCGTCCTTCGCATCGCCTCGATCAGTACCGCACACCCGATGCGGTCATCCCATCCCTTGCCCAGGTAGTTATCGCTTCCGTTCATCACCGTAAACGGCGCATCCGGTACCACCGGATCGCCCGGTTCGATCCCCATCGCAGCCGCCTCCGCCGCATTCCTCGCCCCAATATCCAGATACATCTGGTCGCGCGCGAACACCCGGGTGCGCTCCTCCGCCGGAACTACATGGATGTCCCGAATCCCTGTCACGGCATGCACCGGCCCCTTCGATCCGATGATCGTCCAACGCTGGTCCACCAGCGCCTGGTCCAGCCAGCCGCCCAGCATCTGCATCGTCAGAAAACCGTTCGGCGTAATCCTCCGCACCATGCCGCCCAACTCATCCATATGCGCGTCGATCATCACGCGCGGCCCCGTCTTTCCCTGCTGCGCGATCACGCTCCCCGTCCCGTCGTACCGGATCGCCTCGGTCGCGAGCGGCTTCATCTCGCCCACCATGATCGCCCGCACCGCCTCCTCCGCTCCCGGTGGGCCAGGCGCATCCGATAGCCGCTGCAACAACTGCTGCGTCCGGTCACCAGCACGGTCCCCCAAGCCCTGCGCCAGACTGCACACCCCGCTGCAGGCCAGGCTAACGACACATGAAACCACCTTCAGAGCAAATCGCATGCGCGACTATACCATCTCGCTTTACCTCGGAGCTGCTCGCCTGAACATCCCGGATCCCGAGTCATATCTTCCGTGCAGACGCTAACTCATCCTCATACCATGAACTCAACTCCTCTAACTCCGCCTTTCTCTTAGAGGTGGGTTACAGCAACATAAGTTAAGTGTTGCTCAGCTAACTTCCTCTAGGAAGCAACGCTATGAGATAGGCACCCATCCCACCTACGAAGCATTCAGGAGGATTACAGTGAGAAATAGTATCTTGACTTTAGTCGCAGCTCTGGCTCTCAGCGCGACAGCGGTGGCACAGACCGGTTCATCGGATACTGCCGGCTCCAATGGAACCACCAGCACACAGCGTGGGGACGACACACAACACCACGATTATGGCTGGATAGGTCTGCTTGGCCTCGTAGGCTTGGCAGGGCTCCGGAAGCAGGACCACACCCGCACCCTTAATTCAACCAACGCTAACACTCGTTAGAAACTCAGGAAAAATTCCCAGGAGAGCTAGCCAACTTACTCCTTTGAGGATGGGGCTGCTCAGAAGCCGCACACCAGATGAGTTACCTTCATCAATAGCAGCCACTTATATATCTGTTACGAGTAGCAGTTACTTCCATGGGAAAGCTTCCTTGAGATCCTGTTAATCATTCGAGTTCACTGGTATCTCTCGTTGTAGGCTCACCTGTTGTATTCCTTTACTTAGGTCCAGAAGAGCAGATCGAGGCGGCCCGGCATCCTAGCGGGTCGCCTCTCTTATGTTGGGCTCTGGATACTTCCTCATCGCCGGGTCAAGGCATTCACCGAACCGGCAGAGGTATCTCCCTTCGCCACAAAACGAAACTACGTGATACCCACGATCTCTCTCCGGCAGAGCTTAGACTGGGGCATCAACCAGCCACGCGCGGGAGCAGCTTACCCATGATTATCATCGACAACGAACACGTCGAACTCGCCACCCCATCCGGCTCCATGCGGACGCACATCGTTCGTCCCGCGGCCCCCGGCAGATACCCTGGCCTTGTCTTCTACTCGGAGATCTTCCAGGTCACCGGGCCCATTCGCAGGACAGCCGCGATGCTGGCTGGTCACGGTTACATCGTCGCTATCCCGGAGATCTATCACGAGTTCGAAGCCCCCGGTGTCGTCCTCGCGTACGACCAGGCCGGCTCCGATCGCGGCAACCAGTGGAAGACTACCAAGGAACTGGCCAGCTACGACGCCGATGCCCGCGCCGTCCTCGATCACCTCAAGTCGCGTCCGGACTGCACCGGGGAGCTCGGCGCCATCGGCATCTGCATCGGAGGCCACCTCGCCTTTCGCGCCGCCATGGACCCCGATGTCCTCGCAGCCGCGTGCTTCTACGCCACCGACATCCACAAAGGTGGCCTCGGCAAAGGCATGAACGATGATTCGCTCGATCGCGCCAAAGACATCCGCGGCGAGCTCTTGATGATGTGGGGCCGCCAGGATCCGCACATCCCCACCGAAGCGCGCATGAAGGTGCTCGGCCGCCTCAATGAGATCGGCGCAAAGTTCAGCTGGCACGAGGTCAACGGCGCTCATGCCTTTATGCGCGATGAAGGCGCACGCTACGACCCTGAGCTCGCCTTCCAGCTCTACGGGCTCGTCTTTGACCTCTTTCACCGCTGCCTTAGCCAGGGCGATCTCCGGGTCGATGCAGCCGGCCCAGGCGAGTCCCGCCACTAACCCGTCGGGGAGGCAGCTTGGCGCAACTCCCCCATCCACCCCGCTACAATCGAAACAGCTCCAAAGGTGGACCCTCCCTTCCACGGAGGCGCCTTTCTCCTTTGGATTGACGAATTTACCCGCAAACGCTTCTCTATGGACGAACTTGGCCGTAGCTGAAAGTGTAACCGTAAGTAAACACTGAGCTTACATAGACCTATCTCCGGGGGGAGGGGGTACATTGAGCCGCCCACTTACACTAGGCTGACACCTATCCCTGACTCATGGCTGATACCTTCGCCCAAACCGTCAAGCAGCAGGCCGACATCGTCAAAATCATCGGCGACTACGTCAAGCTCCGCAAATCCGGAGCCCAGAACTACTCTGGCCTCTGTCCCTTCCACAAGGAAAAGACCGGCTCCTTTTCCGTCAACGCCGCGCACAGCTACTTCTACTGCTTCGGCTGCCACGAAAAAGGCGACGTCTTCACCTTTGTGATGAAGCTCGAGAGCATCAGCTTCCCCGAGGCCGTCCGCGCTGTCGCCGCCAAGGCTGGCATCCCGCTTCCCAAGCGCGAGTTCAGCTCCCCGGGAGAGGCCCGCGAGGCCGGCCTGCGCCGCCAACTCATCGACATCCACGAGGCCGCCACTCAGTATCTCGAGGCCTTCCTCAAGTCGCCCGAGGCCGCCCGCGCCCGCGAATACCTCACCGGTCGGGGCGTCACCCCAGAGACCATCGCAAAGTTCCGCATCGGTTACGCCCCAGATGACTTCAACGACATGCGCGACCGTCTCGCGAAGCACTTCGCCGAAGACGTCCTCCGCGCCAGCGGCCTCTTCAGCGCGAAGGAGCAGGCCGACGGCTCCCTCGGCCAGATGTACGCCCGCTTCCGCAAACGCATCACCTTCCCCATCGCCAACGAGGCCGGAAAGACCATCGCCTTCACCGCCCGCGCGCTGGACTCCGCCGATACCGACGCCAAGGCCGGCCCCAAGTACCTCAACTCCCCCGAAACCCCGCTCTACTCAAAGTCCTCGGTTCTCTTCAACCTCGACAAGGCCCGGGCCGACATGCGCACCCACGACTTCGCCCTCCTCGTCGAAGGCCAGATGGACTGCATCTCCGTCTACATGGCCGGAGTCCGCAACGTCCTCGCAACTTCCGGCACCGCCTTCACCGAGGCGCAGGTCCGCCTGCTCTCGCGCTTCACCCATCGTGTTGTTGTCAACTTCGACCCCGACCAGGCCGGCGCAAACGCGGCCGAGAAGTCCATCGCGCTGCTCACCGAAGAGGGCTTCGAGGTCAAGGTCGTCACTCTCGAGGGCGGCCTCGACCCCGACCGCTTCGTCCGCGAGAACGGCATGGAGGCCTACATGGCCGCGCTCCGCTCCGCCAAGCGCCACTCCGACTATCTCATCGACCGTGCACGCCAGCTCTTTCCGGCTCGCACCCCCGAGGCCAAGGTCAAGGCCGTCAACTTCCTCCTCCCGCACATCCGCCGCATGCCCAACGCCCTTACCCGCGACTCCTTCGCCGCCGACGCCGCCCAGAAGCTCTCGATTGACTCCGCCCTCATGCGGCAGGAGCTCAAGCAGGCCGCCGTCTCCCGCACGGAGAGCCTCCCCGCGCGTCGCCAGACACCCGTCACCGAGGTGGAGCGCACCCTCCTCCGCGCCCTCGTCCTGCCCGCCACCAACCCGGCTCGCATCCTCTCCGCCTCGCAACTGGCGGAAAACTCCGGCTGGTACGACGGGATGACCGCCGCTCCCCTCTTCGAGATCCTCGCCAACGGCGACCCTCCCTCGAATCCTCTCGACGCCGCTCCCGACGAGGGGAGCCGCGCCATGCTCGCCAGCGTCCTCCATGATCAATATCAGGACCAGCCCGAGGTCCCCGCTTCGATCCACACCGTCGCGCAATCTCTCGTACAGCAGGTGGAGTCCGCGCTCCATCACCTCAACCGTCGCTTCCTCCAGGCCCGCCAACGCGAGATTCGCTCGGCTATCAATGCCGCAGAGCAGAAGGGTGACCAGGCCACTCTCACCCAACTCTTCGCAGAAAAGATTCGCGTCGATCGCCTCCTCCGAGAACATGACACCTGAAGCGCGCAACTTGCCCAGCCGCATCGTGTCTCCTGATCTCTAGGACGTAGAATTGCCTCACCGGCGAATCTTCCGAGCGACCTCCCTTTCGAATGGCCATCTTCACCCGTATTCTCAAGAACTTGGGCGCAATGTTTACCGGACGCCTGCTGACGATTGTGCAGCAGGTCATCATCCCTCCTGTCTTTGTCGCTCGCTACTCGCTCGCCCAATTTGGCGAGTGGGGCGCTCTCTCGGGCGCCGTCGCCGCCCTTGCTGTCCTCAACTTTGGCGTGCAAACCTACATGAATCAGGACCTCGCCGTTCGCTACGCCAAGGGCGAGTTCGAGAACTACCACATCCGCCAGTCGACCGCCCTGCGGCTCCTCCTTGGCGTCGTCATCGTCGTCGGCATCCTCAGCCTCGTCTTCTTCGCCATCCCGCTCGACACTCTGCTCCACCTCGATATCGGCCGCCGGCCCGCGCAGCTCACCGCCTACCTCCTCGCCATTCAGGTGCTGCTCAACTTCCTTAACGGCTACCTCGCAGGAATCTTTATGGGTGTGGGTCTCGCCCACCGCGGAGCCTACTGGAATAACTTCCAGGCGCTGCTCACTGCGCTTGTTCTGCTCGGCTGCATCTCGCTCCACCTGCCATTTCCCGTCCTTGCCGGTGTTCAAGTCATCACCATGAGTATCGCGATCGTCGCTGTGCTCATCGATCTGCGCCGCACCGCGCCCACCATCGTTCCCTCCCTCCGCTACTGGGATGCGGCCGCTGTCCGGGATATGCTCAAGCCCAGCGGCTACTTCGGTCTCCTCACCATCTGCACCTTCCTTACCTATCAGGCGCCGCTCATACTCATCCAACGTGTCCTCGGTCCGGTTGCTGTTGGCGGCTTCATCGTGATGCGCTCCGTCTTCTCCATGTGCCGCCAGATCCTCGCCATGTTCACCCAGTCCATGGGCGCCGAGATTACCAATCTCTTCGGGCGCAGCGACTGGATCTCTCTTTCCCGGCTCTACGACTACTCGGAACGCTTCATCTTCTTCCTCATCCCGCTGGTCAACGTCGCCGTCCTCATCGGCTCCCCGGTCCTCATCACGCTCTGGATGCACAAACGCGCCGAGCTCTTCTCCCCATACCCGTACATGCTCTCCGCCGCGATCTCGATGGTCATCAGCCTCAAGGAGCACAAGTACCAGTTTCAGTTTTCGACCAACACCCACGAAGAGCTCGCGCGCGTCATGTTCTTTTCATACATCGGCATGGTTGTCGTTGCGATCGGTGCCGTACACCTGTTCGGCGTCGTTGGTTTTCTCTGGACCTGGCTCGCTGTCGAGATCCTACAGATCGTCCAAATCGTCCGGCTCAACATGAAGCTCTTCGCCGAGTTCGAGCGCCTCGAACTCAAGTACCTCCGCCGACTATCTGCGATCTGCGTGTGCTCCCTGCTCATCTCCCTTGCGCTGCTCGAGAAGACCGCAAGCTTCCCGATAGCCTGGCAGATCGCACTCTCGATCCTTTCTGCCGCGATTCTGACGGCATGTTCCTGGCCCTTGTTCGGAGTCAGCGATGTGCTCCGAAAGATGTCAGCCCAGTTCTCCCGCAACTTTGCCTAGGTATCTATGAAGAAGAAAAAGCTCCGCGTCGGCATCCTGTTTGGAGGCCGCTCCGGTGAGCACGAGGTCTCCCTGCTCTCCGCCACATCCATCCTCAAAGCAATCGATACAAAGAGATACGATGTCGTCCCGATCGGCATCACCAAGGGGGGCCGCTGGGTGACGGCCAACGATGCGCACGCTCTCCTCTCCGGCAACTCGGCCCCCCAGAACCCCAGGCTCGCCGGAGATCCCGCCGCGACTCCCACAGCGGAGGTTATCCGCAAGGGCGAGCAGCCCGTCATCATCTCTCCGGTGCCGGCCGAATCCCTCAATCCGCTTGCCCTCAGCGCCTCGTCCGAGTTGGGCGGTCAGTCGCTCGCACTCGACGTCGTCTTTCCCGTCTTACACGGCACCTTCGGCGAGGACGGCACCATCCAGGGCCTCTTCGAGCTCGCCGACATCGCCTACGTCGGCTCCGGCGTCCTCGGTTCGGCCGCCGGCATGGACAAGGACGCCATGAAGAAGCTCTTCTCCGCTGCAGGCCTTCCGCAGACACCCTACCTGTCGCTTCTCCGCAGCGAATGGAAAGCCGACCCGAAGCGAGCTACCAAACGCATCGAGGCATCGCTCGCCTATCCCATCTTCGTCAAGCCCGCGAACCTCGGCTCTTCCGTCGGCATCTCCAAGGTACACGACCGGTCCGAGTTCGCGTCCGCGATGGACCTCGCCGCCAGCTTCGACCGAAAGCTTGTCATCGAGCAAGGCGTCGGTGGACCCGGGGCCAAGCCCCGCGAGCTCGAGGTCGCGGTCCTCGGGAACGACTTACCGGAGGCTTCGGTCGTCGGGGAGATCGTACCCGGCGCCGAGTTCTACGACTACGACGCGAAGTACCACTCCGACGCCAGCATCCCCATCATTCCGGCGAAACTCTCAAAGTCTGAAGAGAAGCAGATTCGCGCCATGGCGATTGCCGCCTTTCGCGCCTGCGACTGCTCCGGTCTCGCTCGCGTAGACTTCCTCATGGAACCTGCCGCGAAGGGTCGCAACCGATCGAAATCCCGCATCTTCCTCAACGAGATCAACACCCTACCGGGCTTTACCTCCATCAGCATGTACCCAAAACTCTGGGAGGCGACGGGCGTTCCCTACAAAGAGCTCATCGATCGCCTAATCGGTCTCGCCCTCGAGCGCCACGCCGAAAAGAAGCAGACATCCTTCAGTCTGGGGTAGCCACGGTGGGCAACGCGCCGGCCGAAATATCCGGCGCGTTGCCAGGAAGATTCGGAGACTTGCCCAGGAGATCAAAGATCGGCTCGATCGTCGCCTCATCCAGCGCGCCCATGACCGAGATCTGCGCCCAGTTGCGCTGGCGTAGGTATCCGCTCTGGTGCGCTATGCGGAAACCCGCTTCGTAGCAGGCCTGCATAGCCTCGGGCGAGGGCAGCGTGAAGCTGGTGATCGGCGGTGAAGCCGCAGTCTCGGTAGCCACCAGGCCAAAGCCGCGTGCCCGAAGCTCGCTCCGCACACGCTCCCCGAGATCGGCATAGTGCGCAAACCTGTGCTGCACGACAGCCTCGTCGGCATAGTTCTCCTCCAGCGCCGCATAGAGCGCCAGCAGCTGCGGAGATGGCACCGTAAACATCGGCTCCCTTCGCTCGATCGCCTGCACGATGTCAAACGTCGCTGGGAGCTCCTCGCTCCGGATCCTCTCAAGGGCCCTCGCTCCCGCAAAGACAAACGAAAGTCCGGCGTACGACCCGAGCGATTTACCGCTCACGCCCGACGCCAGAAACAGCCCGGTCGGAAGAGGGAGGGCTCCCAGGCTGCTCACACAATCAGCGATCACCACGACGCCGCTCTCGTTGCACCGCCTCGCCAGCCGCTCGAGATCGTTCACCTGCCCCGTGCTCGTCTCCAGGTGCACACCCCACACCCACTCAACAGGGGAGGAAGCCCGCTGCAGCTCTTTTTCGATCGCATCGTGATCCCACGCCGTCCCCCATTCCCATGACATCTCCTGCGCACACAGGCCAGCCCTGCGCGCCAGCTTCGCCAGCCGGCCGCCGAACTCCCCATTGGCGAGCACCAGGCCGCGTCCACCTCCGACACACGAGCGGAGGCAGGCGGCTACCGCGTCGTTCGCCAGCGTTCCGCTTCCGGTCATCACTGCCACTGGCATCCCGCCCGCAACGGACGTCAGCCGCCTTCGCGTCTGCTCGAAGATGTCTACGACCGCTGCATCACGATGCGATACCGGAGCTCTCGCAAACGCCCTCTGCACGCCCGCCGAAAGCTGCACTGGCCCCGGCAGCAGACGCACCTCACGCGTAGGCTCGCGCCGCTCCCACCAGCTCCTGTAACGTTTCGATCTCCGGAGCAGGGAAGGCTCTTGAAGATCCAGCACCATCGGCATAAAGCTCGCTTTTCCTTCCTGGATTGGCGGCCCAAGGGCGCGAAATCCGAGCGACTCGTACATCGCCCTGCGCTCCGTGAGACCGGAGATGAGGACATGCGTCTTCCCTTGCCTGCGAACCTCGAGAAATACCTTCCAGAACAGCCCGCCGAGAATAACTCCTCGCCGTGCCTCCTGCGAAATCGCCAGCAGCCGCACCTCACAGGCATCCGGCGCAATCTGGCCGATAGTCACCCCTGCCGGCAGCCTCTTCTCCACCGAAAAGGGCGGAACCAGATTGATCGAGATCATCCCCAGAACGCAGCCGTCCTCGACCGCGACAAAGTAACGATTGGTCCCGTGAAAGCGATCGACAAGCATTGCATCCGCACGAAGGGCGTGCTGGCCAAGCTCCTCGGCAAACGTGCGGTGGTTCAGCCGTTGAAGCTGGTGGATCTCGTCGGCACTTGCCGCCTCTCGGAACACAACCTCAGGCATCCAGAAAGTTAATCACAGGTTTCAAACATCCAGGAAGGGTATATTCCGCGCCGGGCTCTCGCAAAGCATCATCTCGCCCATCGTCACCCTTGCAGGACCGATGCCCGGCTCCTGAATCTCGGTCTGGCCGGGCCCTCCTGGGCGCATAAATGAGCCAGGGGCAGCGTCGACCTGAGGCGTTACAGCCTGATCCTGTCTACGCCTTATTGCCCCTAACGCATGAGCGCGGCGGCAGCCCACATCACGGGAGCCTGCCCATGGAAGTCGCCGGTGCGGCGCTTGCGTTCGAGATACCACTCGAGCTCATTCTTCTTATTTGTGCCTTCGCACACCTGCGTCACGTCG
>JAABUO010008570.1_pt1 | contig 11538 bp, 7 predicted proteins | sample 5559291 | NCBI WGS metagenome assembly JAABUO01 (sample SAMN10711878, study PRJNA513372) | rock metagenome | isolation source: Antarctica rocks | place: Antarctica: Victoria Land, Finger Mt sud | reverse complement strand
CAGCTAGAACTTTATTAAATTACTGTTAATGTAAAAATCTTTTATTAACTTCGCTTATTCGAAAGTATAAAGCTACTTTATTTAATCTTTAGTCTTAAGCTACTGCGTTTTTATTATTAAAACTCTTTGTTAAATTAATATTTAAAATTATCTTAATCATTAATAATTGAGAATAAGAATTATTAAGAGATAAACGATATTCTGAACTTTAAATGTTATCGAAATCGATTACAATATAAGATTAAATGAACAGATTTAAATCGAGACGATGAATGAATTTATATTAATAAAGAAGAATTCGAAAACTTCGAGAAGATTCTAGTTAAATTTTATAAACTTCATTTAAACAAGTCATATTAAATTAAATAAACACGACGTTTTAAATTTAATTTCTTTTCTTTTATTCATGTAAACATGAATATTCGAAAAAAGAAGTAATGTTACGAGTGTGTTAAAATTAATTAAGACTAGATCGAGCTCATCACGAGCAAAAGCTTTAACATACTTTAACATTCTTTAACACAGCTTTAACACGAATTAATTAACATTTCTAAGTATTACATTTTCTTTACGTTATAACATTTTCTTTTCGAGTTTAACACAAACTCTGAGTCTTTAAATATAAATATTGCTTCAGAAACTTTCTCTCTTTTATATTCTTAAACTTCTAGTCATAGCTATCTTTATAAATTAAACATTTTACTTAGCTTATCTATTAGTAATTAAATTCTAGGCACGATTTTAACATTACGTAATTAATTTACTATGTTTAAACGAAATTAACGTCTTTAATAACGTGTTATATTTAAGATTAATATATAATTTACGAAAAAGACGCATATTAAAATATATAATTAACTAAGTTCTTAACTTTTAAAAAAAAAATCTTTTTTGTTATAAACGATCATAAAAGCGAAACTCGAGTAATATACGTAAACATATCGCAAAAATCATTAATGTTACTCATTTTATATTTCTTTTTTAACGTTAATTTAATTAACGAGTATATAAAATTAAAACTTAAAATTAGCGTTATAAACTTCGTAAACGACGTTAATATTTTAATATATAAAACAAGCACAGAAGATAATTATAAAATACTTAATAAATTATATAATATGTATAAAAAATAAGCGAAACGATACGAAATTATCTTCGTTTTAATTAAATATAAACTTATACATTTAATATAAATTTTTAAAAAGTTTAAAATAAAAACATTATTAAAAATAAACGAGATTAACATTAAAACGAGAATAAACATTAAAATGCTAAGTTTATAAATAAACATTAAATTTAAATAAGATTTACACGTTTGAAAGATTAAAGATAAAATGATTAAATAAATATAAACGTTTTATCGTTTTACAACTTTTACGTAAAATATAATCTTCGTAAGATTAAGATAAATATATAGCGTAATAATTCGCTTAATTATTACGTACGATGTAATAATTTAACATAAACTTAACGATAATAAAGATAAAAATAAAATAATTCTTTATAAGCTTAACATCATTTAAAATTAATGTTTACGAGCGATTTTAGAAGTCTTTAAAAGAATGAATATAAATAATCTTTAAATTAAAACGTATATCGTATTAATATATTTACATTTAAACAGATTATAAGCGAAAATAAAAATACGTATTTATAACTTAAACATGTTACGCGTTATTAAAAAAGCATGTTCAGAAATAAAAAGAAAACTTAAACTTAAGAAAAATGCTTAACGACGCGATAAAAATACGTTAAAAATTAAATATTAACGATAAATAAAAAATATAATTAACGAAAATATTAAAAAGATTCATTTCTTTTTACATTTTTTAAAGATAATTATAAGCACATTAATATAATTCTTATCATAGTTAAACGTAATCTTTCGAGTTAAAATAATTACGAAGTTATATAAACATTTTAAGATTAAATGAAAAGAAGAATAAAACCGTTACGTTATTAAAACATTAAAGACATTTAAAACATTAACGCTTCGCGTTAAAGTCTTTAATAAGATACTTAAATTACATTAAGATTTTACAAAGACAGAAAGCTTTTTAATAATTTATATATATACAGAAAAGATTAATTTAACGACGTTTTTATATTTCTTTAAAGTATTAAAATTCGAATTATTAACGTGTAATTATCGCTGAGATTATTAAGATTTTAAATACGTTTTATTATTTTATCATTTGCACGAATAAAGCAGAAACGATCTTTAAATTATTATAAATATATTAAATTATTAATAAATTATCTTAATTAAAAAAAGATTAAAGATAATTATAAAACTTCTTATATTAACAGAACTAATTAAATAGTTTATTATAATACAGAAAGTTATCATTCATTCTTAATTAATAATAGCTTTTAACGCATTATCGCGAGTTAATTAAAATAATTAAAACGAAATGCTTATACGAAAATAATTATTAAACAGAATAAATTTACGATATTAAAATACGTATACAGCGTTAATGTTAACATGCTTTTAAGTATAAAGTTATAACGTTAACAGCGAGTTAATTTTATTTTTCTTAAAGTTTTTCTTAATTATATAGCTTCGTAAATAACTTACATGAGCTAATTTTAATTAGTAATATATTAACGTATGAAATATAATAATAATAATAATAATCTTTACTTAATAAATTAAGTTATCGTATTATATATTCGTATTATTATTAATTAACGTGTTTTTCGTTATTTAATAATTTTAAATAATAATTTTAATACGTGTATATATTTTTATTTTTACTTAATCTTTAAATTAAATAATAACTTACGCTTTATCTCGTATATATATATTATATTTTTAAAATACGTGCGAATCGTAAACGAATATCGTTCGCGTCGCGTTATTAAAGTTAATTCGTAAATTAAAAACGTAAAGTAATCTTATTATTATTACGTTAATAACTTATTAACGAAAGTTCGTTATTTTAAATATAATAGCTTTTAACTTTTCTTTTTAAAAACTTAAAAGAATATTAATTCTTAACATTACGTAAAGATAATTATCGCGCTAAGAATAAAACTTGTTTAATAAACGAATTTAAGTTAATTAATATTAATTAATAATTATTTATAATAAAAAAAAGCTATGTATATATTAATTTCGATATTAAAGTAATACTTATTAATTATAATAAATTATTAAAGTTTTAATAAAAAATAAAAAACTTTTCATTAATAATTTTAAAAGCTTTAAAACATTTAAAACATTTAAAATATTTAAGCTCTTAAAGCTTTCTAAAAACATTTAAGTTAAATAAATTATTATTTAATAATTTCGCTTTCGCATTTTATATTTATAATAATTAATAATAATTTAAAAAATTTACTAAGTTATAATTTTAGCTTAAAGCGTTTTAAGTTAACTTTTAAGCTGCGAATTTAACTTAAAGCGCTTTAAGTTAAACTTTAAATTACATGGTTATAAAATTTCATTTATTAAACGATTTGTTAAACTGTTTTCTAAATAATTTATTAAAATATTTAATAAATAATTTTTTAAAATTATCTTTTCAATAATTTACACGCGTTAAAGTCAGCTTTTACTAATAATAAACGTATTATAAAATTAAATTTTATTACATTATTTTATAAACGATTTAGTAAACAATTTACACGCGTTAAAGTCAGCTTTTACTAATAATATACGTATTGTAAAATTAAATTTTATTAAATTATTTATTAAATCATCTTATAAATTACTTATTAAATTACTTATTAAATTATTTTATAAAACATTTATTAAACTATCTTATAAATAATTTATTAAAACATTTATTAAATTATCTTATAAAACACTTATTAAATTATTTTACGCTATAAATTATCTCTTAAACAACTTCCACGCGTTAAAGCTAGCTTTTACTAATAATACACGTATTGTAAAATTAAATTTTATTAAACTATTTTATAAAACACTTATTAAATTATTTTATAAAACATTTATTAAATTATCTTACAAAACATTTATTAAACTATTTTACAGAACATTTATTAAACTATTTTACAAAACATTTATTAAACTATCTTATAAATCATTTATTAAATCATTTATTAAATTATCTTTTAAATTATTTACACGTATTAAAGTCAGCTTTTACTAATAACATACGTATTGTAAAATTAAATTCTATTAAACTATTTTATAAAATATTTATTAAATCATCTTTAAAATTATTTATTAAATTATGTACGTACTGTAAAATCAGATTTTATTAAATTATTTTACAAAACACTTATTAAACTATCTTATAAAACACTTACTAAATTATTTTACAAACTATTAATTAAACTATTTTATAAAACATTTATTAAACTATCTTTTAAATTATTTACACGCGTTAAAGTCAGCTTTTACTAATAATATACGTACTGCAAAATCAAATTTTATTAAATTATTTTACAAAACACTTATTAAACTATCTTACAAAACACTTACTAAATTATTTTACAAACTATTTATTAAACTATCTTATAAAACATTTATTAAATTATTTTATAAATTATTTCGTAAAACATTTAATAAATTATCTTTTAAATTATTTATTTAACATTTTATTAAATCATCTCTTAAAGTAACTATATATGTATTATAATGCAAGTAAATTTAATTATTAAAATATATTATATAACGTAAAACTTCATGTAAACATAATAACATACGTATTAATATTTAAATTAATGAATTTAATATAATAGCTATAAAAAAAAAGCTACGAATTTAATTTAAAACTTTTAAAACGTAACTAGTAATTAAGTTTAGCTTACGAATTGAAATTTTAACTCGTAAGTAAACACTTACGTAAATTAATTCTGAAAGCTTTAAACAATTTCGAGTTATTAAAGCTAGCCTTCTTAAATTATTAATAATATATATATTAATTATATTAATTATTTATTTATATAATTAATTTAATTAACATTATAAAATAATATAAACACGTTAATAAATAAGCACGTTAAATAAATACGTTTAATAAACACGTTAATAAAAGCTAACTTTAACGCGTATAAATGATTTAAAAAATAATTTAAGAAATAATTTAATAAAATCTAATTTTACAATATATATATTATTAATAAAAGCTAGCTTTAACGCGTGTAAATGATTTAATAATTAAGTATGTAAGTAATTTTAAAACGTGTATATAAACGTGTTTAAAACGTGTTTAAAAGAAAGTTTTATTAATTAAGTAACGAAACATTTAAGTTATTTAAGTTATTTAAGTTATTTAAGTTATTTAAATTATTTAAGTTATTTAAGTTATTTAAGTTATTTAAGTTAACTTAAGTTAATAATATATGTTTTTAAATTAATTTAAAATATTTAAATTAACTTAAGTTAATAATATATGCTTTTAAGTTAATTTAAAACATTTAAGTTAAATTACTTTTTTTAAACTAATTTAAATTTTATTAATATATATATTAAATTAAATTAAATAATTACGTTAATTATATTTAATATAACTTTTAAGCAGAAAACATATATACGTAACTTTTTAAAGATTAATCTTTTTTTTCTTCTTAGCTTTAGTTTTTTAATTATTATATTTATATTAACTTACTTTGTATAATTTTAAAAAATTATTTAATAAGTAAATTTACTATATAATTACTTAATAATTAAATTTAATGTATAATTACGATCGCGTAAAATAGTTATTATTAAGCTAATTAGCATGTAAAATGATATATGTAAAAAGCTTATTATAAAGCTTATCATAAATCGTGTAAGAAATTAATTATTATGTATTATAAATTATTATGTAAAAAGTTTACTGTGTACGCGAAATACGTATATTTATATTAAATATAAAGCTTATTTAAAAATATAATAAATTACGTTAACATTAAATTAAAATATTAAGAATTAATAAATAATATTATAAATAACGTAAATCTGATTATAATAATAAAGTTTGTACTTAAATATATTATTCGTACGCTGCGTAATCAGCTAAGACTAATTTAAAAAGGCTTAACTTTGCACGTCTGAAATACTGAGGTAAAACTTTACTTCTATGACTGCAGACCTAGTCGTAGTAGCGTAGCTAAAAGATCTTCGTATTTTTATAATTATTCGTATCTCGTACTTTTACTCATTCTTCGCTTAGTACTAGTTAGTCATGTAACTCGATTAATTATACAATTCGAAAAGTTCATATATTATTTACATTCATATATAAACAAAGTAATTTACTTATTACACGCTTTTAACGCTTCTGCATAGCTTCGCGATGCTTTAAAAGCTTCATTTTATAAGATTTAATAATTTTATAAATTTTCTTTAAATCATTAATGTAAGCTTTTTTCTCACGCTTATCGCGAGTTCGTTATTTTAATTCTTTTACTTGTACTTTATTTTAAGTTATAATTTAAGCATTTTTAACATAAAGTAAATTAATTATCTATTTAAAAAATCTTATTAAACTGCTTTTTACGTGCATTTTAAGCATTCTGAGTTAATTATATTTAATTTAATTTATTCTTTAATAGCTTAATTTTACGAGTTATCGCATTAATTTCTTTTATATATTTATATAATCTTTAATGAAGCTCAGATTTATAAATAACGCAGAGTAAACTAACTTGTTATTTTTTAAGCTGTAACTTAATAATAAAAATATAATTTTAAACATTAACTTGTAGTTTTATCGTAAATGATAATATAATGAAACGAGCTAAGAATTAAGTTTCTCGCATCTTATTTAAAATTACAGTAAAATCGACAGAAATTAAATCAGTTTACTTTTAAGTTAAACGTATAATAAATTTCTTAAAGACTTTATTTCTGAACTCATTAAAAGTAGTTAAACATTTAATTTTAATAAAGATCTTATTATTCGTTTAAATCGCTTCGTTAATAACTTTCGATTATTAATATTTTAAAGATTAAAAAACATATACATTCAGCGACTGAAGTAAATAAGTAGTATGCGAAGATAAGTTAAAAAATATAATCTTATAATTTTCATAATAAAATAAAAATTCGCGTGTACAATAGAATTCGTAATTATTCATTACGAGTAATCTTTATGCATCTCGTTAATTTCGTTAACTATAATAATTAAAATATTTAATTATTTAAATAATTTATATTTAATGTAATAAAAATTACGTTATTATTAATATGATTATTAAAATATTAAAGTAAAAGAATAATAAATTAACTTTTTGTAGTATGAATAGTAATAAAATATCTTTTTTAATATTGTTAATACATTTAAAAATCGTATAAAACATTCTGTTATTTAAGTTTAGCATGTATATTCTTCGTATTAAATTTACTATAATGATTCAGTTAGAGCGCGTAATACTTATACGATATTTAATTTCGTTAAAGTTTTACATTAATAAAAGTATGAACTTAGCTAAAATCGACTACAAGCTTATTAAGCTAGCATAAGTTAAAAATATCTGTTTAGTTAAGCTTCTAGCTTGCAAGCTCTTGTAGCCACTTATTAACGGCTAATAGCTAGCTACAAGCGCTTTTAACTGTTAATGACTGTCATTTACTTAAATAACATCTTTTACTTAAATAGTACCTTTTACTTAAATAGTATCTTTTGCTTAAATAGCTTAAATAGTATCTTTTGCTTAAATAGTACCTTTTGCTTAAATAATATCTTTTGCTTAAATAGTATACGCTCGAAAGATATAATGCGTAATTCATGTTACAATCTTAATAATATGTATTTTGCGCACGATTTAATGTTAAAGATCAGCATAAAGCGAGTCATATGAATGTCATTTAACTAGTATATAAATATTAAGAAAGAAAAGTATTTAAAAGAACAGAGTCGGCTATATATATGACTTAATCTTTTAATTCTTAATTTTATAAAATTAAAATGTTTAAAAGCTGATGCGACGTGATTTACTGAGCTTGTTAGCGATTTAATTCTGCAGTACGTGTATTGTTAGTAAAAGCTGACTTTAACGCGTGTAAATAAGTATGTAAATGAGTTTAAAACGTGTATGTAAATGAGTTTAAAACTTGTATGTAAGTGAGTTTAAAACGCGTATGTAAATGAGTATGTAAATGGTTTAAAAGGTGGTTTAAGAAGTAGTTTAAGAAATGATTTATAAGATGGTTTAATGAGTAATTTAATAAATAGTTTAAAAGATGATTTAGTAAGTGGTTTAAAAGATGGTTTAAGAAATAATTTATAAAATGATTTGTAAGATAGTTTAATAAGTAGTTAAGAAGATAATTTAATAAATGGTTTAATAAAATCTGATTCTACAATATGTATGTTGTTAGTAAAAGCTGACTTTAACGCGTGTAAATGAGTATGTAAATAAGTTTAAAACGTGTATGTAAATAAGTTTTAAACGTGTATATAAATGAGTTTTAAACGTGTACGTAGCTGATTTTAAAACGTATATGTAAATGAATATGTAAATGAGTATGTAAATGGTTTTAAAGCGTGTACGTAAATAAGTATGTAAATGATTTTAAAGCGTGTACGTAACTGATTTTAAAACGTGTATGTAAGTGATTTTAAAACGCGTATGTAAATAAGTATGTAAATGAGTATGTAAATGATTTAAAAGATAATTTATAAAATAATTTAATAAATAATTTAAAAGATAATTTGTAAGATGATTTGTGAAATAATTTAATAAATAATTTAATAAGTAATTTAATAAATGATTTAATAAATGATTTATAAGATAGTTTAATAAATAATTTAATAAATGCTTAATATGAAGCTTAATATGAAGCGTGTTATAAAGCTTAATATGAAGCGTATTATGAAGCTTAATGAAAAGCTGATACGACGTGACTTACTGAGCTTGTTAGCGTGTTATGAAGCGTGATATAAAGCGTGTTATTAAAGCTAACATAAAATAGTTATATATTACTAAATCAGCTTGCAGTTAGCTTGTAGCTAATTTATGTTACTAAATTAGCTTGCAGTCAGCTTGTAGCTAATCTGTGTTATTAAATTAGCTTGCAGTCAGCTTGTAGCTAATCTGTGTTACTAAATTAGCTTGCAGTTAGCTTGTAGCTAATTTACGTTACTAAATTAGCTAGTAACTAGCTTGTAGCAGATGTCTCTTTTAATAGCTAGCTGCTGCGCTCGTAGCGCATTATACGTTAAGTAACTTTGCTTACTAGCTTACAAGCTACTTAAGCTCTTCGCTAAATTATTAATGTATGTATTTTTCTTTATTACGTCGTATTTCGTAATTATCTTATTATAAGTATTAAAGTAATTTATTAAAAGCTTCTCATTATATACATTCTTTCGTATAATTATTAAAGACTTTCGTTTAACTTTATAAAGATTTAATTAACGATTTAATTATCGCTTAGCTCATTTAAGATTTAATGATTCTTAAAGATTATTTTAACGTAGTAAAAGATTATTAATTAATTTAATCAGATTTAGTCGAGCTAATAAACTTAATTCGTTTAATCTCTTTATATATGTATGTAAAGCTAGCTTTTAATTAAATTTTAAAGCTCTGTTATATAGTTCTCGTATTGCTAATGCGAATGAATAATCTTTTAATTTAAATCGTAATCTTTGCATTAAAACATTAAATTCGCGCGCAATTTCGTTTTAATTAGAATTATTACGTATGTTTATTAAACTGATCGTCGAGTCGAGTTTCGAGTTCACTTTTTAAACCCGACTCGATTCGAAGTCGGGTTATATTTATTATTAACTCGACTCGAGTTGAATTAAGCTCATTTTAAATTTAATTTAACTGATAATTTAACTCGAATCGGGTTAATTCGACCCGACTCGTTAAGAACTCGAACTTAACGCTAAGAAATCTAAGAATAGAAACATATAACAATATTTTCGCTGCTTCTTAAATAATAAATTGCATTATCTTTTCGCATTACCGGTTGCACTCTATATATTATATTCACGCTATATACAATTATTATTGTGAATATAAATTATTCTATAAAATGTTTAGTTCGTTAACAACTTTTAATCTGTCTGACGAATTCGATTCGTTTAAATCATCTTTAAGTAATCTTCGTTTTAAAGAATCCGCAAGTTAAGTTTAATGATTTATTCATTCGAATTCTTTCGAAAAGAAGAAGATTAAACAAGAAGCGATTAATAAAATTTAACAGAATTTTCCACAGCTCAAGCTAAGAGAGAATAGCGAGTATGTTCAATGAACGTTAAATACAGATGACTCTTTTTAATAATGATGATCTTAAACTTCTATTATTAAAAGTATTTAAAATAAGATTTAAAGAAAGATAGTTAATTCGCTCTGATTTAAAAAAGTTGCAGGCGATAAGTAATCTGATCTATGAGATCATTTTATGCAGTTAGCTTTAATCGTTAAAGAATTATCTAAAATCTCATGCAAAATCTGCTATAAGATTATGAATCATTTTACAGCTTTCGATAACTTTAACACGTTTATTATGAAAAAGTATCTTAAATTAGACTTTTACGTAGCGACAGAGCGAAAACGCGAACACTCGTAATCACAAACCGATCTAACTTTCGAACGAGTAAGTTATATCTAATAATGTAAATGAGTAATGCAAAATTAATAAACTATTAGAAGAAAAGTCATATCGAGTTATCCCCTGTCTTTAATTAAAAGAGCTGAGAAGATCAGCTATGCAAGATCTTTATTAACTTAAACTTATTCTTTCGAATCATTAACAACGAGCATTTTTAAAAGCTGCTACGAATGCTTCGTTTAGATCTGTAAATTATGCATCGCACAAAAATAATAACTATGATTCTTTCACATTACGACGAGATTTATGATAAGATTAAGTCGAATCTTAAAGAGTCACGACGTGTCTTTATTGCTTTAAACGCGTGGTTCAGTCCTTAAAGAGTAGCGTATTTAAAAGTTTTAATATATTAAATTAACACTGAATTTCAGTTTCGTGAACATCTTATTAAATTTACATCTCTTAATATTAAGCATACAGATCGTTAATTAATGCTGAAGCTCTTAAAAATCTTAAAGAACTACGCTATTAAGAATAAGCTTTTTAATGTTGTTACCGATAATGCGAGCAATAATGATATCTTAAAAGATAAACTCGAAAAAATTATGACTCGTCGTGAATTTCGATGAGACAGAACACAGAATTTAATTAATTACTTAACTCACATCATTAATCTTGTAACTTAAAAGTTTATTTAAACTCTTAAATCGAAAGCAATAACTGATAACATTATTATGTAATTAAAGAATGAGCAAGTGCAAGATATTAAAGCAAGCAAAGGCTTATCTGTTGTGATTAAAAAGATATTGCTTCATGTGATAATGCAAAAAGATAATGCATTTATTAATCATGAAATTAGGTTCGCGCTTTAATTATAACTGTTAACGACTCTTCTCAGCGATTACTTCGCTTCAGAGCTTTTTAAAAGCAGAATGATAAAAGATTTAGAAAACTGATACAAGATATTCGCATTCGTTAAAACTTTACTTACTTAATGCTTCGTCGAGCGTATTAACTACGCGAGTTTATTAATCTTTGAACAGAGAAATATTAAAAAGATTTAAAAA
>JAABUO010008569.1_pt1 | contig 11538 bp, 12 predicted proteins | sample 5559291 | NCBI WGS metagenome assembly JAABUO01 (sample SAMN10711878, study PRJNA513372) | rock metagenome | isolation source: Antarctica rocks | place: Antarctica: Victoria Land, Finger Mt sud | reverse complement strand
AAAAAAAAAAAAACCATGGTGGCTGCAGATGGTGCAGCTGGCACTGGAGCTACTGGTGAGTGAGTCAGGGGAGCTGGACCAGGCCTACTGCGCCCCTGACCTCTCTGATGAGCAGAATGTCAGCGTCCTCCAGAAGCACCTCAGCAGTGCCTTCAATGCTGACCTGGCAGGCCCTCTGTCCGACTGGGCTCAGAAGGCAGGAGAGCCAACTGCAAGGCTGCTGCGCTTGGCTTGCAGGTGAGATGCTCTTCATCTGCTTTTACACAACTTGCTTCCTGCAGTCAGACATTCAATCAGGAATTTCTACAGTCTTTGGGGCCAGTCAGGCCATTTGACTGAATCTTCTCCTCTTCTTGTCCATCCTACACATCTTCTTGCTGCTTTTCTTCAGCTTCTCCTCCACCCCTGACTTCCTGCTCCCTCTCTTCTACCCTTCATCTGTCAATCCTGCCTCATGACAGCCTCTTCACCCTTGATCTACCTCCTCTTCCATCTACCATCTGGTGTTGAACAGGTACAGTGTGCATGCCTGTAAGTGTATGCTCCTGCATTGTACGCTGTACCATGCATACTGGTATGCTCAAGGTGACAGGCTCTTGCCTCATTAGCACTGGTCTTGTTCAATGCCAGCATGCATCATGACATCAAGACATCAGCTTGCTCAATCACCTGTGCTTGTGGCTTGAAGGTTCCTGTTTGATGCCAACACATACCAGGACAGACATCACATAGCTGGAGGCGCCTTCTCTCAGGTCCATGCCTGCAGGTCCATCAGGAGCCAGTCTGACTCTGCACAGCTGGCACTCAAAGTGTCAGAAATCCCATCAAGAAGTGACAACCAGAGGACCCAGGTATAATGTCATCATGCTTTGTTGGAAGTGACTTGATGAGCTTGGCAGAACTTTTTACTCAGATCTGAGAGCATGGCCGTGTAGCTGCAGCCACCTACATTTGTGTTTGGACTCTTAGTAATTTTACCTAAATCGCCCACCACACTGTGCATGTATCGGGCCAAATCGCTGTCAATCCTGCATCACTGACCACCCATTTGATTGATTTCGTCAACGGTTTGCTTGATGGCTGGCTTCTTCTTCAACCGTTTGCTTGATGGCCTGTTCACCTTTCTGCTTGGTGAAAGAGAATTTGGGCTGTGCTTGTCTTGCTTCTTGGCAGCAGCAGCTGCTGTCAACAGGCTTGAGTTGCATGTTCTGGGCCAGGCCTCTCACCCACTGTGGGCTCTGCAACAGCTGCTATGTGTGCCATGCTGCAGCTGATTGCTTTCACAGAGGTTGGCATCATGCACCGCCTCAGGAACATCCCAGGCGTCTGCAAGCTGCATGACTACGGCATTGACCAGGAGCACATCTACCTGGTGATGACTAAGTACAGCTGCTGCCTGCGCGACTGGCGCGAGAAGCAGAAGAGCGACCCATCTCAGCAGCTCAACCTGTACTTGAACATTTTCTGTCAGCTGGTAGAGCTTGTCCAGGTATAGTAAATCACTGTAGATTACTGTAAAGCCCCCTCACCCAAAGTGATTGCGTGGGGAGTGCAGAACCCAGCAAGTATGTTTGCTGAGCAGTAGTATTGTCCACGTTTTCTGTCCTACTCTTGCACCCTGGGCAGCCCAGTATAATACTTGACTTCTCATTAAATTGACGCCGAAAGGCGTGGTCTTTTCTTTTCTTTTCTCCTACTCTTGCACTCACTGCCACCTAGCAAGCATAGGATCTCGCTTGTCCTGTGAGAGTGTGGTGCTTCCACAAGTTGTTTTTCCCTCTCAATAACCATTGACAACACCAGCAGCTTCAGCCTGTAGATGCTCACAGCATTGTGGCTGCCTCCATGACATGAAGTGCTGCCTGAACGTCAACTGAGACCGTTGCTGCAGGTCACTGCCTCAGGACGTCAATGCTGCCTGTCCCTTGCATGCTGTACAAGTAGTGCAGACTTGTGGCTCTTACGAAAAGCAGTCAGTGGCGGCTGCTGTGTGGAACAGCACTTGCTGCATGTTGTGTTGACTTCAAAGGTTTCCCCAGATGCAAACTTCTCCCTGGAGGCGCTACTCACGCCTCTAAACCCTAAAAGCAATGCTACACCCTATTGCAATAAATTCCTTGCAAGGGAGAGTGCTTGCCATATGTTGCTTGCAGGAGGTGCACAAGGAAGGTGTTGTCCACTTCGACCTCAAAGCCCACAACATCCTGCTAGAGAAGCTGCCTGGTGCAGAAAAAGAGGAGTTCTGGCAGCCCAGCACAGATCGGCCGCCCTTTAGGGTGGTCCTGGCTGACTTTGGGGACAGCTGTGACTTCAGTCTGTCTGATGAGCAGCTCACCGCCAGGTAGCCGATATTTTACGAGGATATGTATTAGGGTTTATATCAGCTTAGTTTGTATTAGGGTTGATGTTGACTAACATCAACCCTAATACAAACTAAGCCGAATATATTAGGCTATATTAGATATGTTCCTGCCTGCAGGCTGCAGGCCCTCATCATGCTTACATATCAGCATCATCTGCCTCATGATACCGAGTCAGTGAGTGCACATGCAGTGAGTGCACATGCAGTGAGTGCACATGCAGTGAGTGCACATGCAGTGAGCGCACATGTGATGCTGCTGCAATCAGGTGCGCTACATGGGCAACTGAAACAACCATGATAGATGCATAAACTCTGCATGCAGCATGCACTTGGCATGCTGCGTCTGCATCTATGTATTGGCAACAACCCTTCCTAGTGTATGAGGTAGTCATGACTTTTGCATGACTGAGTCAGCATTGTTGCAGGAGCTTGGGGACAGAGATCAACCGCTCCCCTGAGATGCTGACCACCTCCCAGGGCAGGGCAGTGCAGAACGGGGCAGGGCATGTTGCAGGCAGCGGCTACCCTAGCGATGTCTGGGCACTAGGGTGCCTGCTATATGAGCTGCTCACACAGCAGCTGTTGTTCCAGGAGTACGGCAACAACTACCCAAAGTTCCATGCTGTTGTGACAGGCACGGTTGGCGAGGTAACTTCCTGCAGTGCAGTTACCTTGCGCTCCAAGCGACTATCATGCTGCCTGAAGATTTCCTATTCAGATGGCAGGAGTTTAGGCTACCCCTGGTCTAGCCTACACCCTGAATATATGAACATTACACATGGCCTCAAGCATGAGCCCCAACAGGGTCTGCAGAACGGCATTGCTGTGTTCATCAGCAAGCACAGCGGCTCCTGAGTTTTGGCCTTGATGGGCATCATGATGTGTGCAGTATGGCGGTGGCCATGTATGTGACCATAGTTTCTGTAACTGCAGGTGCTTTTATCTCCTGAAAGACTGCGCCCTGTAGAGCATATGCCAGTGATTGTGGACCTGCTGAGCTTCATCTTGCAAAGGGGCGTCAAACGGCGGCCCACTACTGGGGACATCATTGCCAGGTAGCTGCTGCTATACCTTGTGCAACTACCTGCACATGTGTGTCAGTGCTGTGTGTGTGTGTGTGTGTGTGTGTGTGTGTGTGTGTGAGTGTGTGTGTGTGTGTGCTACAGGAGGCACGCTTCGTATGATGAACAGGTGTCTCATTTGGCACATACTCGGGTACTTGGTGTCATTTTGGATTTGGTTTATGACTCACTGCAGCAGAAACCGTGCGGACTGACCAAGATGCACAGTAGCAGTGGCTATAATCAACAATGTTCAAATGACCTGCATGATTTGAGCTGCTGTCAACTCATGTTTGTGCTGCAGGGTCAAGAGCCTTGTGCAGGCAGTGTAGCCTGAGTTTGTCAGGCCCAGTCTCTGAGAGGCGTCGTTGTGCACTTTCATGCAAGAGCGCACATGTAGTGTTGGATTGAAGAAGAGCAGTCACGAGGCAACAACGGCTGCAGGTTGCCCTGAAAGTGTCAGATGAAATTGTCATAGATTATCTAGACACTGAAGTGCTCAGTTTTGTATAGTCCAACTACAAACTGTTCTAGGATCAGTGTTACTAGTGCGAAATGCAGAACTCAACTATTTCAAATACAAGACAAACGGTCGCATTGTGTACACATGTGCTGCACAAAATGCTTCTGCACTTCATCCAACATAGCATAGGACACCAAATCCAGTTGCAAGTGCCTGCTGACTAAACAGGCAGGTTGACAAGAGCTATTCAATTTACGGCAATTCAGCATGACTTCATCGTGTGAATCTACATCCACTGCATGTCACAGAGGTTGATGTAGCAGACTCGACGGATCTGCATACTTGTTGCTCACACGTCCTATATACTCAAGCCAGCTGGACAGAACTGTTAGATACAAGAGCTGTGTCATCAGCACACAATGCAGAGGACAGATACAACAAGTCCTACTGTGCTGTCAGCAAGAAAAGGTATTCAATGCTTCTCCGCTCCAGAAGGACTCCATCTTGTCTCTGTGCGGTGGTGCCAGGCCTGCAACATCAGCTATCATACCTCACTGCATACAGACCTGTCCATGATGTGTGAGGGCTGTAAACATTCAACCAAAAGGAAACAAAACACTTGGCAAATTTTTGTGTCCAGCTTTGGCAACAGATCTTGGGTCATGGCAAGTCTAGCTAAGCAAACAGGCCATTTACATATAAGGCTTAGCGCAAAATAGCAGTGTGTGAAAAGCTTCAACCAAAAAGCTTGACACACAGGAGCAGTAGCTGCCTGCTTGTGCTTACCGACAAAACGCTGTCCAAGTTGGTATCCCAAGTTGGTAGTGTGCTCAATTTCTCCAAAAATGCGCCATCGCCACTCTTCATACTTGGGATCCCCAAAAGCTTGATGCAAAAGGAAGAGGGGCTCAACAGCCTCTGGTCTCAACAGACTGTGCGAGGCCTGCAGCAGCCAAGATGACACTGCTTGCTTCACAATGTGTCAGCTTGTTCTTGTTCAGGCTTCGCACACTATCAGCACAACAACCGGCAGTATTGGCTGCAGAAGCAAAAGCATGGCGTCATGCCAGGAATGCCATACTAGCAATGGATCTGATGGTATGATGCTGTACGAAAAGTCTGCAGAAACTTCATGCCAGAGAAGGTGGTCAGCAGGGCAACGGCATGGTGTGCAGCTGTGTCGATGCAGGCTGCATGACAAAGCATTCCCACAAAACCTCCTGGTGTTCATGGTGCTCAAACTGTTTTCCCCCCTCTGCAGGGTGGCCAGGACTGGCGTCAGGGTGTGATCAGTGATGTCACAGCTGCTGCTGGTCTCACCTGGCGTTTCACCATAAAGCCTCCCCCAACCACATCCATGTATCAGTCCGTATGTGATGCTACGTCAGATTGGAATCCCCTCTGTCATGCTGAGTGACGAACACTGCCTCCAACAAGTTCAAGATCCTTTGGATCATTGTCCTGCTTGCATCACAGACTTTGCACTGAATTCTGATGGCTGTCACATGCCATGCGGTAGAGTAGGCAGCAGTAAAGCAGTCACACCTAGTTGCCCTCCACCTATCCTGCCTGTATGCAGGTACTCAATGTCATGTAAACGTCAGCTGCAAGCTTTGAGCACATGCATTGGATGCGTCACGGGAGCGCATCCAAGAGGCAGGTGTCTATTGTGAACATTGTGGCCATGCTAGACAAACTTTCCCTTAGTCTCTGGCTTACATACCAGGCCAAGAAAGCAGTTGTGGACATGACTTGCATGAGCAGACTGCGCCACAAAGCAGACATTGTATGCACAAGAAAGCAGATGGAAGCTTTACATCATCTGAGTCACTAGTCTTACCTACATTGGCCACTGCCTCCAATTTGAGCCTACCTAGGTCAGGGTGACCTGCATTCATAGGCCCCAGTCATTGCAGACAAGAGCTCAGAATGGTCTTGGAGAAGCTTGTGATGCTCCAGAAAAGGCAATACAGAGGCATGTGGGGATCACAGATTAAGGTAATGTCACAATCTTAGCGTAAGTCCTAAAGGATACCTTTGCAAGTGTATGCGCTCTCAGGTCACCAATGCAGGAGCACCATGCAGGCAAAGCAATGAGACCTGGTGATTCCATACGCACAACTGAGGTATTAGGCAGACACCACGTGCACCATAGGCTCCTGAACCAGACATGTCACAAGCTGTAGACCATTTTCAGCAAACACTGTTTGCAAGCCATAGAGTTGGAAACGTCGCCAGGCATTACCTTTTGACCCTGTGCTTGAGCAAATAATACTTGTAGTGGCTAGGCTCAGCTTGTCCCCATGTACTTCCAAGAAAGAGGAAAGTGGAGAGGGAAGAGTTTCCTCATGGGCTGCCAGATCTGGGGTGGGTGACCTGCATCACACAGATGAACATTTCAGCATTTACAGGATCCAAATGTGATACTAACTTGCTTCTAACAGAATCATTTACAACCATGTTTGCTTGCAGTTGCTACTGAACAAACTGCATGTGATTTGATCGCTATAAAGCAGGTTTTGAGCATGACCGTGTCTTGTCATGCCACACTGTCTTGCCTGCATGCGTGCACTCACATGGTGTCCATACAGCATCCAGCAGTGTGATCGAAGCAAAAGCATTACAGGCATCAGCTGTTGTACCAGACCATAGCTGGTAAAGCTATGCACAAGTGTCTGTCATGTCTTAAAGATGCTTTGACTGGAGTCATGCAGCCACAGTACCTAGACTTGCTCACAGCAGAGCAAACATGCAGACACCACATGCACCATAGAGCACTGAAGCAAACAGATCACATCAAACAGTCAAAGCTGTTTGCATAGGGTGACAGCGGGGCGTCACCTATTCTGGCAGTCGGTATGTAATGGTTATACCAAAATTGTAGTACTGCCCATTCTCAACTCACTGGGTCAGCATGTCACTCCCTGAGTGAGAGCTCAGCCACGCTGAACAGACAGTTCCTCCTCATAGTGCATCACACTGGCAGCTTCCTCACAAGCTGCTGTAATAGAAGTCATGACCTGTACATAGGAGTCATGATCAACGTCATGTATGAAATTGAAAACTAAGGCACAGATTGGCATCACATGATGTGTGGCTATGCTTCACAAAGATGCCACACAATTGATGAGGTAGTCCATGCATAGAGCAAGGCTTACCAACAGCCAGTCCTTTGCTACACAAGTGTGCTGTTTGTGGATGCCAGGTCTCTCGCTTCTGCTATTACATCCCCCACCAACGCAGTCAAGCATCCGGCAAAGCGCCGTTGGGAAACCTCACAAATGACCAGAAATACATCAAAGGCCTTGCGATTTGCGTATTTTCAGGAGCGTCTAACAGCTGTGCCGTGCTTCCTTTTTGTGTAATTTGTGCGCCGGTGCACAGCACGCTTCTTGGCTCCAGGCTCATCTGACAACCATGTGTACTTTGTGCGTGATGAACTTGTCACTTCAGCGGCACTGACACCATTTCTGCGACTGTCAAAGTCAGCAGCAACGTCGGGACAAACAGTCTCCAAAGAGTTGCACACACAAAGGTTATGTCCAACACAGAAAGGGCACCCTGATGCCTTATTGACAGAACTTCGATGGGATGCCCGAGCCTGCCAGCTGTGCACCTTGCCCTTTGGACACTCATGGCAATGCCACCAAATCCGCTTGCTGCTTTTTAATGTTGTGTTGTCAGGGAAGTTTCCATTTTGTGGGTTTCTGTCATGATCCCATTGCTCCAGCAAGGCATGCTTTGCAGCTGCAAATGTAGGATGCTTCTGCCTGGTGCCATCTGCTTTCTTGCCGCCACTTGCCCTGGCACATTTAGGGCACCCAGTCTTGTGGGATGCCTTAATTGCCACTAAAGCTTGCCACTCGTGCAAGCAAACACTGCATTTCCAATGCGCTCTGATGTTGCTGAAGGCGGTGACTTGGTCTGGAGATAGGGGATGGTTCATTTTGGCATCCCAAAACTGTGCAACCTGTGGCGCCTTTCTGGCCAGTGTATTATGCTGGCAAATTGCTTGGCCTGAGCAAAAAGGACAGCCTGCCCCTTGGGTCCTACTGTTAATATTTGCCTCCCAGACATGGGGAAGGTTGTCTGGGCACTGCTTACATGACCACCACACCTTGTGGTGGCTGTTAGGCCTGATGACACGGTTGCCAAGGTGCATGTTGCGCTCTTCTTGCCACTGTGCCTGCAGCTGTTTTGCAAGCAGGCTGATGGTGGGCCCAACCTGTTTGGGCTGCGCTTTTAATGGCTGTTGCCAGCTGTCATCAAAGGCTGTCTCTGCAGATTGACATCTATGTGTCAAACTGAATTAGCATGCGTTATCAGATGTTGCAGTTGTTGAGGACTTAAACGGGAGAGCAAGGTGACACACCTGTGCAGAAGGCTGACTGCTGCTGCAAACAGGCAGTCATAGGCATATTTGCAAGCATACACTGCCTTGGACCTAGTGGCCCTTGATCATAGCTGGTCAGCAGCCTGGCGCAATGTTGCACCTCTGAGGATAGCCTGAAAGCACCAAAGCCAGGTCTAAAAGTTTGCAGTTGATTGCAGCAGTGCATGCTTGATATGCTGATCTTCTTGTTCAACAGACCGTCGGGGCGTACCTGCCCTGACGGACGGTACGAGATATCGCTGCTCCCATGTCGCTGCGGTGTCAAGACCAGCAGGTCAGGTTTGAAACTGCTTACCGATTGCTTCGCTGTACTGTGACTATGCACTCAAACAAGCGCATATTCCACTTGTGCCGCTGCAGTTGCCGGGACACTTCCCAATGGCGTCTCAGCGGGTTTACAACCTTCAGGCAGCTACACTTGCCGCGATAAATCTGTGTCCACGAGCAGTCTCTGCTTAGCAGTATCACACGGTGGGCGACGACAAGTCGACCTGACTGGCAGTGCGTTCAGGTAGGCCTAGCAGTTCATTGTACTCATATGTAAATGAGGCCGGTGGGGAAGGTGATGCCCGTAGCGTTTGCTGCAAGGCTTTGACCCTGACTGTGCGTTGACCTAGGAAATTTGACAGGGCCAACAAGGGTCTGTGGTAGGGTGACAAAATGCACGTGATTTTGAATGTCCAGCTCTCCACACTCAGGCAGCAGTATGCTCCTTTGTTTTCCACGGACACCGACACCATGAGGTCCTTTGTTGCACATCAAGATCACAAGTTTTCAAGATTGTTCTAAGCTGTCTTGATCACTCTCTACAAATTTGACCTTTGTCCTCTTTATATATGTGATCAAACTTGTGAGCTGGCTAAAGCATTGTAAACTCTCTCTCTCAGCAGAGGGCCAACTCTGCTGCTGTGCAGCAAGCTCAAAGCCATAGGCAGATTTGAAACATCGAATGCTGTGACCCTGAAAGAACAAGCTGGATGGCGCAAATGCTCTGGACAATGATGATCCACTGAATGCATTGTGTCCACAAACGAGATTATCTTCAGAACTGGTCTTCATCTTGCGTATTACCAAGCATACTGCAAATGCATGTTCACAAGCAGACTAGAATCCAGTGTCAGACATTAAATCTTAGAGCGTTTTTCACAGCATAAGCGCACAGTGCTAGATGCGCTCATGGCAGCAACAGTAAACTTTCCAAGCTGTTGGCTACATCAAAAAATAGCAAACACATGCAGATGCCCAAAGCAAACTCCATATGCACCTGGTCAAACGCTAGCGACTATTGGCATGTTATGAGCATCACAGAATGCCAGGGCAGTGTCCTCTGTCAGGTCATCAAAAATTAAGTTGGCCAGCTCCATTTTCATGTTTGCTTCTTGCCAGGTGACACACTTAGCGTCCACCTTCTCTGTCTGCAGCACCATTACACAATGCTGCTGGGGACCAAGTTACATGCAAGACCCCACAATCAACTTACCAAGCAGCTCACACCCCACAATTGACTTACCAAGCAGCTCACAGGATGCATCATATCCTACTCAGGGCATTTGCATGCATTGCTGGCACCTGACCTCCTGACTGTCTGCTTGTCGGATACTTCTCAGTGTGAGGTGACTTACACTGAGAAGCTCAGCGCTCATGAGGTTCTGTATATCCTGCATGTCTCCCTGGCCATGCTGACTCAGCTGGCACATGGCAACCACCTTCTGCTGCACAGCCTGGGCCACTTCTGCTGGAGTCGTGGGCAACTGCCTGAGCGGTCGCCGCTGCTGCAGAAACGGTAGCGATTGCCGCTGCCATGCCTGCACGCCATAAAATGCAGAATTCATGACTGTGCATCAGGGTGTCTTCATGCTACATCTACCTTCCTTGACATTTGCCAGGAATTTTGTGTTGACAGGCTCAACGTGGGTCCACAATCCAGCAGACTCCTGTGTTGGCAGGTCACATAGCAACCCGCACATCACACCACAGCTTTTGTACTACAAGATCAAGTCAAAGGCGCGCACACGCTTCTGCCAGCCAAGTTGTGGTCAAACCAGCTGACAACCACATGACATGTGAGCAGAAGCTGCTTTTGAATGTCACACAGGGGACTGGATGACTATTCAGGTGATGGTTGCTTACATCTCCAATGTACTCTGTGATGGCCTCATTGACGGCATCAAAGACGAGCTTGTTGTAGATGTGCTGCTCGTCACTCAAGGCAGGTCCTGCCCTAGCAAGCTCCAGGTAGTCATCCAGCTCTGCATTGTCACCATACTGTCATTTAAACTTGGCACACCGGGCAAACACACAGAAAATGACTGGACTCTGGGATCAGCAAAGGATAACCCTTGGGTCCAGTCCAGAATGAGCTTGGTCATCTGTTTCATGTCATCTGTCATCTGTCATTGCTTTTGGTTGGTCAGATGGATTCACTCAGCCTTTGAACAGCAGTCAGACAGAACAACAAAAAACTGTCGCTTGTGTTGTACTCCAGGCGCTTGCAAAAGCTCAGAACAGCCTTATAATCTAGCTGCTGATGATGAAACCATGCAATGCAGCATATATGTACACACATATATACATGTTCACATACTGCATGCACTATATGAGCTCAGCAACAAGCAGAAAGCACATGGAATGACTGACCAAGGGTGGCAACACCGCCTCTAGCTTCTGCCTGTTCTTGCATGACAGCTAGCAGCTGGCTTGTATACTCCATCACTGTTTCTGGCCCTGTACTGATGGCCTCCTCTCCTGTCATACCTATGTCCTCTGCACAGTCACAGCAACAGTGGGGGGCCAATGAGACACATGCCGCATGACTGATGATGCTGATTACCCCATCTACCATTTACCATACTGTACAGTTACCATACTGTACAGAACATGGTATTTGCAGCGGCTGAATGACAGCTATTGACCATGCATGATGTGAGTCATAAGCTCAGGTCTTTGATGGTCCCTTGCAAGAGTGGCATCACCAGCTGGAGGCTCAGCAATGTGCATGTCCTTGTTTAACATGCAAGGTAGCTGCAAGACCAGAGCGCAGCCAGCCAGAAGCAAAGCAGCAGAAGGCAAAGATACAGTCAGGCTACACAAGTCAGCACCCCATACAATGCACAGACCGCCTCACAGCATTGCTGTCATCTTTGGGTAAACTTATGTGCGCATGTGAACATTTCCCTATGTCTTACGGTTGCTCAGGTGTATGTCCTAGTCTAGACAGCACAGCACTGAGCTTTGGGTAGGGAAACAAAGAGAAAGACAA
>JAABUO010008568.1_pt1 | contig 11539 bp, 14 predicted proteins | sample 5559291 | NCBI WGS metagenome assembly JAABUO01 (sample SAMN10711878, study PRJNA513372) | rock metagenome | isolation source: Antarctica rocks | place: Antarctica: Victoria Land, Finger Mt sud | reverse complement strand
TTTTAAGTCTAAAAATCTTTCTAATAAGATTAAAACCTTAAGATGCAACACATTACCATGTGCAAATCCGAGAGCACTACCATCCGCGAGAGGCACGGTTGAACCAAACGATGAAGACGTTACGAAAATACGGACAGGCGATTTACTAGATTTTTCAGCTTTCATCAAAGTTCCAGACTAATGAGCGAGCGAGGTGTCATTTGGGGGCTATCCAGAGAGTTTCTTCTATACCCGACCGTACTCAACAAGTGCAGTGGAATAATCCGAAACAGTAGTGAACCAAAGGCAAGAGCCAGACAGTCAGAGCGCCTCCACCTCTTACTCGTACGTTTGAATACTCGGAGCCGGTATCTGCAGGCTACAGCGCTTACTCTAACGATCGATTTACTATGGCCCCCGAATATCAAAACAATTTCACTAGTGCTGACATTACGAACACATTAAGCGAGTATCCCGTGGCAACCGGGGGCATTTCCTGGGATTAGGGTTGGGGTTTTTATTCAGCCTTCATGAGTTCATGCTCATCAAACAGTCAGACTCCATCAATGAACCCCTCTCGGGCGATCTTTGGATGTTGCACCCGTCAACGCTTGGCAAACCTACCATTCTGTCGGCGCAGACCCAGCCGATCAGCCGCAGTGACTTGACTTTGGACTTTGGGACTGGACAGAATAATAGCCTTTGGAGATCGCTACTATTTACTCCGTACCTGCATTTGGCTTCATAGCATCGTAATTTCGCACGAGGCGCAGTTCTACTCTTACTATGGATCGTACCGTAGCTGTTTCGACGCCGGAAGGGGCACTGCCTCTTGTCTGATGAGATTTATAAACCACGTTTTGCAAACCTTCATATGATGAAATAACCTCCCTTTCGCTTCTTTGGTAGAATTTCGTTTATCTGTTTATTTAACGTGTCGTTCCTTTCAAACCCCATTCCTTTTCTTTCCAGCACAAGATGAAGCTCCAATCGCTAGCTTTGCCAGTCCTTTCACTTGTTAGTATCTGTCATGCCTACGTTCTTTCGACCGATTGCCCCGCAGATAGTAGGTCATCTATTCTTCCAAAATCACGTTTATGGCTAGATTTTGTATAGAGGATCCAGCTGACCACAACTTTCGCTGTTTAGAGAGAGCCCTGATCAAGTCAAAAATCGACGAAGCCTTCAAAAGGATAGATATGACAATCCAACAGCTTGACAAAGTTGCCAATAACGCCCCAGACAAAGTTCAGGCCATTGCAGACACAGCTGGATTTTTGTTCAACTCGCAAGACTATCCAGGCATTGTCTCGAACTTGAAAAACCTTATTGGGACTTCGTCATACTCGACCAGACCTTCACCTTCCGGTGATATCGATCTCACCGACAAAGACATTTTGCCTAAGGATGCAGTAAATATTGATGCCTGACTCATGCTCGTTCGGGTCTTAACTCATTCGTTCAATATAGATCATCTACTGTGGTGGATCACGCTTCAAGAATATCCCTGACACACGGAAAGAGGCTGCCCCTAACAGCAAGGTTTTCGCGGATTCGGTGCATTACTTCGAAGCCGACGATTTTTACAATAGGTGTTTCAAAACGAACGACATCGAAATGTACACCTCCACAGCGAAAGATGACAGTATCAACAAGCCCTCCGTCATTCAGATTTGTCCCTGGTATGTGCCCTCTTCAATAGCCCGAGTGCGATTCTAATTTCCCCCAAGGTACTTGGACAAATTTCTCAACCCGCCAGCGGAGAAGAAATGCAGTGCATGGCAGAAGAAGTTGAAGTCGGTCGTAGACACTCTCGGGATGGCCCATAAAACCGCAGCCGACGGAGAAGGCGACTTTGTTCAAACCATGATGCATGAAGTCAGTATCAGATGCCAATAATGGTATAATTCATATACTGACTTAACTCCAATCGTATAGTTAACCCATACGAAAGCTGGCGGTCGCACTGATGACTCGGGCAAAACCGGTGTTGCTGGCTGGGTCGCTTCGGAGTTATTCAACAAAGATTCGTACGGATGGTCCAACTGCGTGGGCCTGAAGTCAGCAAAGAATGCCGACTCGTAAGCAAATTCCCCACCATAGCATTAAAAGTTGACGGCAGAGGATGCTAACTCCTGGGCAGGATTGCAATTTTGGGCACAATGATCGATCGTATCACCAATTGTGGCCTTGCACCTACCAAAGGTATGTATCTCTTGCGCGCTTTATGACAGATCTTTTTTCGCTAACTCAATTACAGGTGGTGATATGAACCCAATCCCAGGTTGGGTCCGCCCGCTCAGAAGACTCATCCGGTCTCTACCAAGCAAGAAGCAAATGCGTGAATGGATAAGACAGGCGTCGTCTTTGTAATTTTATCACTTCGAAGCGGTGTGGGAGGAAATTTGTTTGTCCATCAGCCGTTGTGTACTTCGTACTTGGTTTTGCGTCGGCGTTTAGATAAGCCTCAAAGTATGCATGAAGTGCTTAGGACTGCATAAGCTTGGAGTAAAACTAGCATCACGAAAGGAATCATTCCCAGGCGGCATCGAATACCTTCTTACGTTCCATGTGTGATGCCTCTTATCATACCGTTTGTTAAGGGGTGGAGATAGGTCCTGGAAGAAGCACTGGTTTTCCTATATACACTGTGCCCAAGCCTGATGTAGACATTCATTTCTCATGGAGAAGCTTGATAGAATGTTTGTTTAGGGGTGCGATTTAGCAAGGCGCAGGGCTTACCGAATTCCTACAACTCTTACATCGAAACCCGCCTAGTGAAATATTAGCAACCTTTCACAGTATCAATCGTGGATTTTCTTATTGGTTTCTGATGGCGCTGAATGGCAGAACTTTCCCATATCTTACTACTGCTCTATGGAATCCCTCTAATGGTCGCCCAGACTTGAAACCTCTCCCTGGTACTATCCCACTGACTCCGGTTGCTGCTATCCTTCCCCCAGTAATCTACTATCTTGCGCTGCTTCTGCTTCCACCATTTCCCCATCGAAGCTCTAATACTGCTATATCAGTCGCCCGCTCCGTTCTTGCATTGACAGCAGGCTACCTCTTCTTTCGTCTCCCCCTCACCTACCATGTCCCGTTTTCTATCGGTCTCACGTATCAGCTCGCACTTGTCGGACTCTACGGCGGCTGTCGAGTACTCGATGTTTTCTTTATCAGTCCTTACCTTTTCAAACACATCCCTCGTCGGGTGAAGCACCATCATGAGCCACGAGAAGAATCTCCGGACGTTTCCAGCGCTCGCTCGCGCTCGGATTCGTATTTCAATATGAACCTCCTTCAGCCAAAGCAAGCTCCTGTCACAGAAACTGCGGTTACCGAAAGCGGATTGCCTCACTCTTGGACAGACCGAGCGAGCTGGGCGATCGAGTTGGAGCTGAGCATGAGAGGCGCAGGCTTCACTTGGTCAAGCGCGGATGTCAGGCACACAAACAAAACGTGGAGACCTTCGGTTAAGGATCGAGCTCATAGCATCCTAGTACATGTTCTGCCAGTGCTGAGCGGATCATGGATCGTCATACGCTACATATATATCTACTACCTTCATCCTGAAGCACCATCCAGATCTAAATTCGACGACCTCCCCTTTCACACACAACTAGATCTCACCGCCGCTCTCGGCGGCTTCCTCATGTCTGCCTTTTCACTAGGTCACAGCGCATTCGCTATTCTGCTAGCCCCATTGGCACCACACCCATTGTCCTACTTTCCCCCACTTTATACCTCGCGTGTTTGGGACCTGACTTCGGTCCGTGAGTTCTGGAGCTATGGTTGGCACCGTCTGTTCTCAAGGTTGTTCTTGGTATACGGGGTCTGGCCGGGCGAGTTCATTGAGAGGAAGTTGACAAGGAAAACAGCAGACCAGCCGGCCGACGTAGGAAAGGTGCTTGGTGGGTTTGTCAGTTCCGCATTTGTCCATTCCTTTGCAGCCTATACCGTCGTTGGTGGAAATCTGGGAGACGCGCTTGGAGAAATGAAGTTCTTTGCTGGATGTGGTGTAGCAGTGGTGGTGGAAGAGGTGGTCAAGAGATTGGTGATCACCCAACGACGCAAGGAAAAGAAATTACAGGCAAGAGAAGGGAGCGATGATCTGAAAAGATGGTATGACGGCATCATTGGACGCATCTGGTGGGTCTCTGTGTTGCTCTATACTGGACGAAACTTTGCAAGAGGATGGGTTGGCGCAGGACTTGTGCGAGAAATGAGCGGATTGTAATTTTGTTAAGACCATCAACTCGACAATCCTGGGCAGGGCTGAGGATGAAGCTTCTATAGTGCTGTACAAATACAGCTTAGTGCTCCCGCGCAACAGCCGACTTCCGAAAAGATGACGCTGATGTGCACATGGGATTAGAGCCAGCCCCAGAAAACGACCGTCGCTTTTGATCCTGTCTTTTAGGTGAACCATATGGGTCAACTACCTCGATAATTACTGACTATCAGGAATAATGGAGTCTCCATACAACATTCCCTCTAGCCCACACCTTCAACCATCAAGTCTACGATCCCCTGGCAATAGCAAAAGAAAATCATGGAAACCCCGAATCCCGATTCTCTCAGCTCAATCCCGTAGTCAGCACGAGAGTGAGGATGCTGTATCTCGCAATCTCTCTCACGCTCGCACAAATGCTTCGAGTAGGCGAGAGAAGAAATGGTGGAAGATCAGGCTGTTTCGAGGCATGATAAATGATATCAGAAGGCGAGCACCATATTACTGGAGTGACTGGAAGGACGCCTGGGATTATCGGGTTGTGCCTGCTACAATCTATATGTATTTCGCAAAGTACGGTCCCAAATCTATCGTCCCTCGTACTATACATGTCGGTTTTGTGTGAACCCCATCCGTGATAGAAAATCTACGAACAGCGAATTTCGTCACATTGCGCCTATCTATGCCGCAAGTTTTCCAGGGGCTTTCTCTCAGTCTTCTTACTCCGCCATTCCCTTGGATTCTATGCTTTATCTTCTTTCTCATTCACAGCTATGACTAATCAACCAGGCAGTATACTTCCAGCTCTTGCTTTCTCACTGGACATGTTCTCCAAAACGGCTATGAGTTTCGGGGTGAACGAAGTACTTCTGTCTTCGGCACTTGGCTCTGTAGTCTTTGCTATCTTCGCTGCTCAACCACTTGTCATTGTCGGTGTCACAGGTATTCAACCTCTTTATTGCAATCTAGAGGCAACGACTGATTGTTTCGTAGGTCCCATCACCGTCTTTAATTACACAGTGTATGATATCATTAGCCCTCGCGGGACCAATTACTTTGCCTTTATGTGCTGGATTGGATTGTATACTTCCCAAGTGCTCTCGAATGACAAAAACTGACTATGATGCAGATGGTCTCTGGTCATGCACTGGATCCTTGCCTTTACCAATGCCTGTAACGGACTAACCTACGTAACTCGGTTTAGTTGCGACATTTTCGGGTTTTACGTTGCTTTTATCTATCTTCAGAAAGGCATACAGGTATTGACTCGGCAGTGGGGCCTTGCAGGCGAAACTACAGCCTACCTTTCAATCATGGTCTCGCTGCTTGTGCTCATGACTGGCTACGCATGTGGGGTCATTGGCGGCAGTAATTTGTTCCAACGCTATATTCGCAAATTTGTCGAGGACTACGGTACTCCTTTGACGATCATCTTCTTTACCGGCTTCGTTCATATTGGGCACATGCGGAACGTAGGACTTCAGACTCTGCCTACAAGTAGGGCATTTTTCCCTACCCAAGATCGAGGATGGTTCATACATTTCTGGGATATAAATATTGGTGACATATTTATCGCCATACCATTCGCTATCCTTTTAACGATTTTGTTCTACTTTGATCACAATGGTAAAAATCTTTCCCTTCTCAGAAGCATAGTCTCCACCTTTGTGGAATCATGGTTCGCTCTCATATCAGATTTAAGGCTAATTTTATGATAGTTTCATCTTTAATTGCCCAAGGCACAGAATTCCCTCTACGCAAGCCTGCAGGTTTTCATTGGGATCTATTCCTTGTTGGGCTGACCACTGGAGCTGCCGGCCTTCTTGGGATTCCATTTCCCAACGGCTTAATTCCCCAGGCACCCTTCCATACGAACGCTCTCTGCGTGACCCGTCAAGTATCAGACGAGTCCGAGTCTGGTGCTTCAAAAGGTCACACTGTCCGGGTTGTGGATCACGTTGTTGAGCAGCGAGTCTCTAATCTAGCTCAAGGCTTATTAACACTAGGAACTATGACCGGGCCATTGTTGATTGTTCTACATTTGATACCTCAAGGGGTCCTTGCCGGTCTTTTCTTTATCATGGGTGTCCAAGCTCTAGAAGGCAACGGCATTACCTTGAAGATGTTATACCTCTGTCGTGACAGAAACCTCACTCCCGCCTCGGACCCGCTCTCCCGCGTCCAGCGCAAGCAAGCCATCTGGTATTTCGTTGCGCTTGAGCTCATTGGATTCGGCGCCACGTTTGCAATTACGCAGACTATCGCCGCTATAGGCTTTCCCATCATCATTCTCCTACTTATCCCAGTCCGCATTTTTCTCATGCCTAAATACTTTACGAAGGAGGAGCTGTCTCTACTGGACGCGCCTACTGCATCGCCATTCACTATGGAAAGCGTGGGCGGGAACTTCGGAGAAGATGTCGATCCCTTACCGGATAGTGCGCAACAGATCGAGAAGGCCGAAATCGCAAGGAACTATAACGGAGATGACTCCGTCGAACGAGGCGAGGCGAGCAATGTGAATGATGATGTGCATCGTCGTACCAGCTTTCGAGAAGACGGTAATAGTAACGATATGGCAAACGAGAGCTTTGAGATGCAACCTCTTGGACTAGGGAGTCGAGGTCTGAGTTACAGGAGTCAAGGTGTTGGAGATAGGTCATGATATCCCAGTCATCGCTATTTGTTCAGCATCACAATAATACCGCCATATCATAGATAACAAGTCCTTCCTCAATCATCTCATCTCGTTGCCAGACCCAAAGGTAGCGGTTGTGTTCGAACAAGTCCAGGTGAGGTGTTTGTGCGTATGATTCGTAAGATCAGTGCTCCGATAGCGGTCCGAGACTCGGCCACTGATCAGCCGAAAAAGCCTTATTTTCGTATGAACGATTATTCATGCCAATCAAATGAGTGGCGTAATGTAATCTACTCCTGTGAACGCCATGCAGATCTTGAAAGATCGTTAAGCTTTTCGGGACGGTACTACGTAAGGGATGCTTCCATTTGTGGTCTGTAGGAACCGCCACCACAATGCCACATTTCATGTTTCTTGAGTAGCGATGCCCACGCAGCGGTTAGGAGAAGAAGTAACATGGAAATATACGTCGCTCGCTGATTTGATCGGAGGAGAGAGAAGGTCATGTTGGGAAAGACGGACGTGATTAAACCCCTTGGAGGGGTTCAATAACACTTGCTTATAAATCACTCACCATTCCGTTTAAGGGGACGGGTGACCAATGCAATTCGAGAAGCACGACTACGTACTCTTAGATACCTACTTTAGCATTTGTTGAGTTGCTGGAGATCATCCAGAGGCAATCATCAGCACATCTATTACCTGTTACTGTAAGGTATATCATCCACACGGCCCGACTCAGCCTCAATCGGCTATAAGCATATGTCCGCTACGTCCAAAAAGAACCCTTGAACATTATTCATGTCATCGGGGATCACTGACCACTACCATCCGAACCCAGTACTCCGCTCTTTTCTCTGTATATTTTTCATCATCGCACCGTTCGATCGCTTTCTCATTGTGTCTGAGAACTGTTCCCGTCATCAATTATATTATATATATTCTACTATGCAGATGGTGCAAAGTCCTGACTCGTCATCGCTAGGAGAGTTCGAGGATGAAGCAGCTATATCGCCTCAGGATGGTCAATGGCAGCAGCAAAACCCAAGTCAGGCGCTACCGTCTCCCTATATGGACAGCAGCGCAACGACGTCGGCCCAAGCCCCCAAAGTTTCATTACCAGTGCAGAAACGTAGGCGCGTGACTAGAGCTTGCGACGAATGTAGAAGAAAGAAAATAAAGTGTGATGGAAAGCAGCCTTGTACCCATTGTACAGTTTACAGCTATGGTCAGTCATTACATCAGTATGCTTAGGCTGAATCAGAGCAGATGAGATGAGTTTTGCTATTGACAACATCACGTAGATTGTACCTATGATCAACCCTCGAATCGCCGACGCAACCCCGCTCCGCAGTATGTCGAGGCTCTGGAAACCCGGCTTCAACGAGCGGAAGCTCTATTAAAGACAGTATTACCCGATGTCGACTTGGATGACCCCAACAATGAAATCGGCTTGCAGCAACGTATGCATCCAGTCGTGAAGCGAGAGAACAAGCCCATGGACTACGCGCAAGCGATGCCCGGGATAATGTCTGGGATCCCACAAGCCAACCCCCCGCCCAACTCAGACGCAGAGAAAGACTCTCTCCTGGAATCCATGGTAGAGAACACGGGTCTATTGGATATAGATGATCAGGGATATTGGGACTTTCACGGCCACTCTTCCGGTCTTGTCTTCTTGCAGCGAATGCGTGAACAATTTGGAGATTTGATGGGCAAGACTGAAGGTGCTGCGATGCCATTCATGAAATCAAGATCCCCCATGTCCCTATCGCAGCCTTTTGAATCGCCAAAGTCTTTGGTGGATTCGCCAATGGACAACAATTTGCCGAATACACACGACTTACCGGTGCGAGATTGCGCTCGAAAACTCTGCGAGTACGCTCTGGACGATGCTTGCGCGTTGATGCGTTTTGTGCATCAACCCACGTTCTATGCCATGCTCGATCGGGTGTACGATGTAGCGCCGGACCAATTCGGAAATGATGAGAATAGATTTCTACCCCTTCTCTATTCTGCCATGGCTTTGGGCTGCTTGTTTGCCAAGGCCGAGACTAGCATCCTACAGATAGAAGGCTACGAAAGCGCAATAGATCAGGGGTGAGTAGAGTAGCCAAATCGTAGGTCAAAAGAGATAGGACTGACCCACTTTCTAGTTTCAACTACTTTAGAGCCTCGCGTCAGCTGATAGATGTGACGGACTGTCGGGACTTGATGTCTCTGCAGACGGTCTTGTTTATGATCTTATTCCTCCAGTCCTCAGCACGACTTAGCACTTGCTATTCGCACATTGGCACAGCATTGAGATCTGCCCTACGAATGGGCCTACATCGAACCGTGCCCATCGCTTTCAATCCAGTTGAGCTCGAAACCCGAAAACGAATCTTCTGGGTTGTGCGAAAGATGGATACCTACGTAGGGGCTTTGCTTGGACTCCCAATCATGTTGAGTGATGGCGACATTGACCAGGAACCACCGGTGGAAGTTGACGATGAGTGTATTACAATTGAGAAGATTCTTCCTATGCCTCCCGGAAAGCTCTCTCTCATGACAGCCTTCAATTTCCACACTCAACTAGTCCATATACTTGGAAAAACAGTCAAATACATTTATCCAATAAAGGCCCGGGAACATTCGCAAATCCAATCCAATCCAACATATGCGGTCAATCACGCCAAAATCAGAGAGATCGAGCACGATCTTCAGCAGTGGCTGGAAGGCTTGCCGATGGCTTTGAGACCTGGCGGTGAAGCATCTCCAGAGATAGCAAGGTAGATCATCATCCTGCAGCGGAGTAGATATCTACTGCTAACCTTGATTATAGAATACAGCAACTTCTGCGGATGGCGTATGCCCACATACAAATGTTCCTCTACCGCCCCTTTTTACACTACGTTTCGCCACCGGTGAAGGCCAAACCCGTCGACAAACGATCTTATGCTTGCGCTGCAGCCTGCGTAAGCGTATCGCGAAACATCGTTCACATAACAGGAGAGATGAAAAAAAGGGGTTTGCTGACTGGAGCATATTGGTTCTATATGTACACCACCTTCTTCGCCATTCTATCATTGGTCTTTTTTGTGCTGGAGAACCCCCAGAGTCCAACCAGCAAGGATATCCTACGAGATGCGTACGAGGGTAAGGACACCTTGGCTAGCCTTGCGCAGAGGAGCATGGCGGCGGACAGGTGCTCGAAGACATTAGCGGTATGTATACCTATTACAGAGGTCAAACGTCAACTGGAACACTCACCGTGTTCCTAGATACTATTTGAGCAGCTACCCGAGAAGCTGAAATCACTCCAAGGCGCTTCTGCTGCCTCTAGGAAGCGTCGGGCATCCTCAAAACAGCCTGCAGTCCCACTGCAACCTGCTCGTAGCGCGCCGGACGTGAATCTGAGGTCTTCTCCAGACTCGAATGCTGATGGCCTACCGAAAAGATCAAGCACCTCTCCTCATCCAAGTGCACCAACAACATGGGAGCGTTCACCAATCCCTTACGAGTCATCATCGTCGCTTCGCCAGCAAGTCATTGACACGGATTTCCGTCGCAGCTCACACGATACGTACAGCCCGACGACCACGCAAAGCACGGGAATACATACACCAGACAGTCCAAGTGGCCATATGCCTTCTAGCGCGACACAGCCAAACTTTCCCATTCCTCCCGACATGGCCGGTGGTGGCCTTTTTGATCTCTCAACCATGATGTTCTCCTCTAGCGATCCGTTTGCGTACCCAAATCAGCCAATGGCCACATTCGAAAACCGCCAATTCGCGAAGCAAGAATATCCGTACAACCAGAACATGTATAACCAGAACTCCAACTCTACTACTAGCCCAGACTTCGATAACCTCGACTCGCAACGTTATGGACATATGCCGCCGTACGTGATGCAGGGCCAAACGCCTGGGGACGGATTGCCCGACATGAGCGTGCCATTAGACATGAGTGGAGGGGCAAGCACATCAGCAATGAACTGCAGTGATGGTCCATGGGTACAACAGCCGGGAAGGCAGGGAGTGGTTACGCCTGGGATGAACCTAGATCAGATATTCGGAGAGGACTGGAGCGTAGGTTGGATGGATCAAGGCTATAGACAATGATCTTGATATGTCAAGGCCACATTTTTTTTCTTTCTTTCTTTCTTTCTTTTCTTCGGGTGCCCCTAAGCAGGTGGGATATCATTTGGAATAAGGGTTTTGGTGTGCATACAAGGCGCTGAGAGCTTACATAAAAGGACACAGAAGGGATCGGGGCGTTTACTTTACTTGGAATCTGGGTTCTGGGAAAGTTTTGGAGATGGGGTGTTTCAAATGAAACAGGAAGGACTTGGACGAGGGGGACCATATCTGAGGATAGCTAATAGATATTTTCGATACTTTTTAATGATCTAGTCAATCATTTTACGGCTACGTGGAGAAGGACTAAATCTCTAGTAGTAGTGACCCTCGCACGAACCCATCGGGACCCGCATCAGTAGGAAACCAGACACTCCTGAAGTGCCAAGCATGATTGGACGCGTACGCAAAAAGTCTTGGCCCCAAGCATTCCCGCCGGCAGAATATACCCCTGCCGGTGGTGTGGCTAAGCAGGCGAGGGCGGGGTTCCAAGCTTTTCCGTGTCTTGGCATTTTCTTGGCACTGTGCGCTGATTCGCTCACGGATTACGGAAGGAGCGAGTCCAGA
>JAABUO010008565.1_pt1 | contig 11545 bp, 15 predicted proteins | sample 5559291 | NCBI WGS metagenome assembly JAABUO01 (sample SAMN10711878, study PRJNA513372) | rock metagenome | isolation source: Antarctica rocks | place: Antarctica: Victoria Land, Finger Mt sud | reverse complement strand
GTGCTCCGCGCGGCGCCGGCGCATGAACGCGCGCACCTGCGCGGCCGCGCCAGACGCGCTCGCTGCGCCGCGCGGCGCCCAGGGGCCCTGACGCAGATCGGATCGTGAGGGTCGGCCAGCAGTGGGTGTGCCGATGTGCTGCTGACACTGCTCTGACGGGCGCGCGACGCGGGCCACGCCTCGGCCTCTGGCGGCCAGCCATGCGAGGCAAAGCCCTGCCTGCCAGGCACGGCCGCGTCGAGCGTGACAGGGCAGGCGGTCATGGCATGACGGCTTAAGTGGTCGGGCGCGAGGGTGCAGGCCGGGCGCACCGCCTCGTGCTCCTCGGCCAGCTCGCGCGGCGGCGGCAGCAGCGGCGAGCGCGCCCGGCCGCCGCGCCGGCCGGCGCCGCGGCCATCCTCGCCCTCCAGGCGCGGAGCTTTGCGCCACGGCTCGGCTGCCGTGCTGCCCTGCTCCGCGCGCTGCCGGACGCCGCAGCGATCGGGCGGCCAGAGGTCCGCGCGCTCACCTGCAGTGGCGGCGGGCCGGGTGCGCGGGCTGCCGAGCGGCTGGAGCGGCACGCCAGCGGGCGCTGACCGAGGCCGGCCTGAGCTCTGGTGCTGGTCGCCCGCTGCGCGCGCGCGCCGCCGCTTGGGTGCCGGCCAGCCTGGCGCAGGCGCGGCGTCGCCCGCTGCGCAGCCCGGCGCGGCACTGCGGTGCTCCCAGAGCGCCTCCCCCGACTCGCAGAGCCCTGCCTCATACGCCCTGGCCGGCGCGCACGCCAGCTGCCTGCGCCGCATGCTGCACAGCAGCACCTGCAGCGCCTGGTGGCTGTGGCTGGCGGCTGCTCTGTGCTCACTGTCGCGGGCGCACAAGCACTCTGCGCCGCCCGCGCGCCTGTATGCCCGCGGCCCCAGCGGCCAGGGGCCCTCCATGAGGCCAGCTCCTGCACAGCAGCGCTGATCACCTCCCAGACAGCCAGCTTTATGAGGTCTGCCACAGATGCGGCGTGTGCGCGAGCCGGCTACCTGGAGCGGGAGAGGCTGCTGCGCAAGCGCCGCGCTCAACACGCGCACGCTTGCCGCCGGCGCGCATCCACGCGTCGCCGCCGCAGGCTTGCGCCGACAGGAGGCCCTGCAGCTCGCAGCTCATGCTGGCCGCCACCGGCGTGCGGTCAGCTGCGCTCAGCGCCCGCCCCGCTTGCAAGAGAGACCAGGGAGCATCGCCCATCCGACTTTGCGTCGGGCTTCATCCTACTATTTTCATATCGAAAATGATGTGGGTATTACACCAGGGCTGCACTTACCAACCCCACTTCATGGGCCGACCAAGCTGCGCCTAGCGTCCGCAACGAGCTTCCAGGCATGCCGTACGCAGAGGGCATGAAAATGCATGCACTGACACTCCATATGTAAATGCATGCACTGACACTCCACATGTGTGTGTGCGGTGTCCCCAAAACGCAAATGAGGATGAGCAGCACGACACAGGTTGATACAGCCCACTTGAGCGCAGCATACCACCTGAAAGACCCCTGCGACACTTTGTGCACAGGCTGACATGAGCGTGTAGAGCTAGCTCAGCAATAGATACAGGCGCTAAAGCGCTTCACAATACACGACGATTTTACGGCACGCCTGCGCGCCACCACATCCTCCACCACTGTGAACGCAGACAACCAATGCGCGTTGCAAGTATACCAGCCCCAAGCGTTATGGCGTCCGTTGCAAATCCCAGCCATGCACCTGCACACCGCGTGACGCGGTCTGCGTCAATGTATAGCTCACTCTCCCGTCACACTGACTCTTGCACATACCACTCCAGCAACCTGCAAGCTGACCCGCCTGCAATACACCAATGCTGACCTGCAACATGCAATGAAAGCTATCACGCACATACATGGGCACATACTCCTGGACGGCTGTGCTTGACACGCGCAAATTGCGCCCACAGTCAACTCCACACTGAAAGTCTGCAAGCTGTCCGGCACATTCAAGGTGCATCAGTGCAGCGCCCTGTGCAGCGCCACCCTCATGTCGCTTCGCCTTCGGCAAGGCTTGGCAACCGGCCGTCGCCACCCGCGCAGCACTCCTGAGAACGCAACTGGATGCACGCCCCACGCACCCCTGCACTCGAAAGAGTACGCACCACCGCACACCTGCCTGGAGGAAGCTGGCACGAGCGAGCCAGCACGTGCCTGCGCTACCGCTCTGCTAGAACAGCGCCCTGCGGAGTACGAGCTCCGTGCCTACCAGGCCCACAAAGCCCAGCATGGCGACGCGGCCCACCCACAGCTCGTGAGTTTTGTTGAAAAAGCGCAACTGCGGCGGCAGGCCCTCGCGGCTTGCGCTCGCGATCAGGCTGCTCAGGCTCACGCCCGACGCAAACTTGGGCGCGTTCGAGCCGACGGCGATGAGCGCGGCCGTCGCTGCCACGCTCAGGGGCGCCGCCGCGAGCTGCTCCAGCACGGAGCGCCCGGACGCCGACTCGGCCGCAACGGCGGCCAGGAACGCCCACATCGCCACGCGCCCGTTCACCCTCTGCGCGGCGCGCGCGCGCGCCGTCAGCGACGCAAGCAGCGCTGCCAGGACGCTAGTTGAAACACCTGCGCGCAGCCCTCCTGGACCACCTGCACGGTCCCACTTGACCACTTGCACAACCAGCTTCTACCTCCAGGTCAGCGACACACGGCTGCCTCACACACGCTTCTGACAGCAGGCTGGCAAGCTGCATTGCTCAAAGCCGTGCTTGCCCAGGGGGGCACCTCGGGGGCTGGGCCCGCAAAGGCAAACACGTCGCTCAGGCTCTCAGTGTCCTTGCTGAATGTGATGCCACGCGTGGCGGGCTGCGGCTCCGCCTCAGGAGCACCGCCGCTGTCCGCTGCAGCACGCAGCCTGACCGGCGCGCGCGTGCCGCTGTGGCGGAAACGACCACGATAACCAAGCGCGGGCGCTGGCCGCCGAACGGCGCAGGTACAGGCCTGCACGGGCAGCACTTGTTTTCAGACAAGGTACAAAGTAATACCAAACATAGCAAGTGACGGGGGCTGCACTAACCTTGCTGGAAGCAGCAAGCAGGGCGGCCATGTCCTCAGCAGCTGAGTAGTCTCGCGCTTTCGTTAAAGTTGGTGTACTTGCTGCACCAGCTTTTCCAGAACTACATGCTTTTCCTGTACTACTTAAGACGTGGCCTGCTCAGATCCTCCGAAAGCACAGCTGTCTTCCCCTCGCAAGCAAGCTTATTTAGGCGGCCCAGTTCAAATTTGTCTTCCCAAATTAGTCTTTCCTAGATCATCCAACGCTTCCGAGGCATGGACCGAGCCGCTTAGTCGGCGACGCAGCTCCCTGCATGCACATCGTGATCCACGTTCTGAGGTTTACAGTCACGCTCAGCTTCCTCTCCCTGCTGTTGCTTCGAGTGCTCGATGTAGACCTCCTCAGGCTGGCCACGCAGCGGGCCCCTGGCTTGGCTGATGCTGTGCACAGCGGCTTCATCTTTGGAGTCTTTATATGGAGTGGCTGCGTGCTCGGCCGCCAGCCGTTCCTCAGCGAGGCCCAGTTAGGCACGGCACCGGCTCTGGGCCTCATCGGTCGCTGCTGCTAACAGGTGAGCCCGCACACTTTGGCGGAGCAGAGTGATACAAGCACTGAACCGTGACACAACGAGCACACAGAGCGGCTGGTCATCATTTTGGCAAGTTTTTTTTGCTATAGAATGCTACAGATCATTTTTATTATTAATTGACAGTTGTAGTGTGTAGGTCCGCAGTTGGTTCTTTCGGAACCAGTATTTCCCACTAAGTTGTATTATTCCTTCATGCAACAGACGTACTACAAGCACACCGTGTGTCCTTTACTCTGCCGCTTTCAAGCTGTCAGGGAGGCTGCCTCTTGGCAGGACGATTGGCGCTCCTGGTTCTAGTGTGGCACAGTGAGCCTCTCCGTCCCCTCAGTCATCTGGCTCTGTTGCCGTTGTGTACAGGCGAATTGCCTCTGTGTCTTAGGTCGCGGGTGCGCGAGGACCTCGGTCCGACTGCGCATACAAGGGCGGACGGCTGGTCTCCAGCCTGACGCGGCGGCCTCGAGGGTGAGCGCACGGTCACGGTGTCTCTGGACCCTGCGCACTCGCTGGCTGCCCGCAGCAGGGTGTTCGTTGGGCTGCAAGCGACAGCGCAGCGACTGATTGCTCTGCCATCTCCCCGTGGCTCCTCTGGCGGCGTGCGACGGACGGGCCACCAAGCCCTCCTCCTTATTCACAGCCTTTTATGCAGCGGGGCTGGGCGCCGATCCCACCTGACGACCGCAGCGCGCCCCCGCTTGATAGCCGTGGCGCGGGCAGCGGCGGGCGTCCGGGCTCGGAGCTTCGAGGAGCGCGCCGCACAGGTCGCTGCCGCGCCGGTCGCGCCTGACCCGCCCGCGCGCCCCGCGCAGCGTGGCTGGGCGTCCAGTCCGCGCCGATGGCCGCCGCGCGCGCGCGCCTGCTGCCCGCGGCCGCCGCGGCCGCGGCCGCGACCGGTGCCGCGGTCGGCGGCCTGGCGCTCGCGCAGCCGGAGCTGCCCGCACTGGGCATGCCCTACCTAGGGCTTGCAGCGCTCGACCCGCCCGCGTCGCCGGCGGCGGCCGTGGGCGCGCCGGCGCACGGCGGGGCCGCGCGCCGGGGGGTTTTGCCGCCGATGGCGCAGATCGGCTGGGTGCGCGACCTGGCGGCAGGCGAGGGCACGCGGCTGGTGTTCGACGCGGACAGCATGTGCCGCACGCCCGCCCTCAGGGACCACATGGTGCCCTCCCTCCGCCACGTGACGGCAGTGTGCTCACTGGCCTCTCCCTGTGCCTGCTGCATTCTGGGGGTCATGCGTGGCTCGGCGCTGCCCCGTCCTTTGGGTTCCCGCCCTCTGGCAGCGCCTTGCCTTGGTCGTGTCGCCCTTCGCTCTACCTACGGCGGCCGCGCTGAACGTGTGCACCTTCTCTGCCTGTCGTCGCAGAGGCAGGCCGCCTAGCCTCTATTGACCCCGCATGACACCGCTGCGCCGGCCTGTCAGCCTGGCACACGCGCGGCGCCGAGCGCTCACTGTCCCGCCCGCGCGTGCGCAGTTCACATCCTTGCTGCAGCGCGGCATGCTCGCCGATGCGGTCTGTTACTACAGCGCACCCGACCGGCGCCTGACCTTCGTCGTCCAGCTGGGCAGGCGCGGCCGCCTCAGCCCTGCTTCCATACACGGCGCACCGCCCGGCGCGCCCCGGCCTGCAGAGCCGGCGGCGGCGCGAGCTCGCAGGCAGGGCCTGCAGCGGCGAGAGCGGGGGCAGGTTGGCCGGCTGCGCCACACGTTGGCTGCTCCTGGCCGCGTGCCGTGATTGCAACAGCCTGCAGGCGTGCCCGGCGGCACGCTGCGTGATGAGTCATGCTCTTACCTGGGCGCCATGCTGAGCGACGCGCTGCGCGGCGCAGCGGCACCTGCGGCTGGCCGCGCATCCTGCACGGCGGCGTGACGGCCGCGGCGGCCGATGAGGCGTTCGGCTTCCTGCTGCTGTCGCTGCGGCGCGCCGGCGAGCTGCCCTTCCTCGCGCCCGCGTTCACCGCGCGCCTGGAGGTCAACTACCACAAGGTGCGGCGCCGCGCGGGTCTGCTTGCCATCGCTGGCAAGACTCGTACTACGCCCGGGTGCCAGCGGCCACAAGGGGCGGCTCCGGTGGTGCCGCTCTCTCTGCTGGACTGTCCGATGCCTGGAGGGCTGGTGGGCTGCTACTGCAGGTTGTGGACCCTGTGGCACCGCAGGGTGTTGCTGCCACCTCTTCCCGGGACTTTGGTCAAAGACATCTGCGTCGAAGACAGCGGCGGAGTCCAAAAGCAGGAGGCAGGAGAAGTGCAGACATGAGAAAGGGGGAACTGACATGCGGGGCCGGTGCGCCGGAGGGCAGAAGGTGCACGTCGCGCCCGGGCGCCTGCTGCTGTTCACGGCCGAGCTGGACCGGATTGAGGGCCGCAAGGTGTTCATGACGTGCCGCGTCACCGACGCGCCCGGCAGCACGCTCTACGCGACGTCGCAGGCCGTGTTTGTTGCGCCCAAGCTGCGCCGGCTGGTGGTCGACGGCGCGCGCTACCTCGCCGGCGCGCTGACCGGCGGCCGGGTGTCCTCCTGAGGGGCGGATGTTGGGCGCGCGGCGCTGCTAGTGCCTGTGTCATGGAACGCATGCGGCTGCACGCTCCTCCCACGTGGGGCCTGAGGCTCTGTGCGATAGCGGACGTGCATGATCAGACAGTTTAAGTGATCACAGCCCCGTCAGTAGCTTCCCTTGCAGCTCGGTGTCCACCACATGCGAGGGTTGGGGCATAGGGCGGCTCTGCCGCTCGCTGGGGCGCCTGCTTGTTCACGCTTGTCACGAGGGCAGGCGCCTCGTCTGCGCGCAAGGCCTTGAAGGGTGTGGCTTTATAAGTGCTACGCGGCCCCTCGTGTTGCGTTCCAGGGCAGCTTCCGCTGCTGTCTGCTACATCTTGTATCACACAGTACGCTTCGAGAATGGTCTCTTTGGTGGCACAACCACGCCATACATTCATTTGGTGGGCGGATAGGGCTGTAGTTGGCGGAGCATCAGGCAGGTGCCGTTGGTGTGCCAGTCCGATGCTGGTGACTAGCTTGTGCCTGATACGAGCTGGCCGTATGGCGTGTGCCGGCGAATGAGTCGCGTCTTGTGCTGGCGTTGCAGCTGGCTGCCGCAGCTAGCTGCCTGGGGGGGAGCGGCATGTATGCCCTCCCCCAGAAATTTGGTTAGCGGGCCTGTGTGCATGGCGCGTCATGGCAAGCCAGGGCTGCTAGCGGCCTGGCCTGCATGCTCCGCAGTTGGTGCATGATGGGGCATTCGCTGCATCTCCCGCGCATGGCCAGTGCAGAGAGTGCAGCGAGTCTGACACTTGTCATCGGTCAACTCATAAGGTCAACTCACAAGGAGATCGCATGTCTCTGGTTGCCACATTGTCCATGCATGCCGAGGTTCCCTGCTCACCTGTATGCAAATTTCATTGCAGTGTTATAAGCATAGGGCTTGGATAGCGTGCTGCATGGCGGGGGGCAGCACCCGGGGGGCGCGCGCCCGCACAAACTTACCAATTCTGGCGGTCGGGGAGGGCGCTCCCGCTCCGGCAAAGTCACCGAACCATTAGGCGTGATAGTCTATAGGACGGTAAACAGCAGGCTAGGTATTTTAACATTCTTCTTGCTGTCTCAGTAGGTGTGCTTGTGTGAACGGTGTATGCACAAATGTACCTGCACATGTAATGCATGCATGAGATGCCCTGAATGCAGGCGTACAGTTATAATGAAGTTTTATGCACTTTTCAGGCCCTTGACCTTCACAAACACAGACTGCTCCACCGACATTTCATTGCCTGCTAGTGGCTGCGCCTGTTCAGATCATGAGACTGGAGGTGCGCATGCACTTCAGCGTCTCTGAGTGGACCGCCCTGTCTTTTCATAGTGTCGGCCCTTGAGCTCTGATACTTGCACAGACGGCTGCCTTTGCGATGAGGTAAGTCGACAGAAAGGCGCCTGCACAATCCTCGAGACACAGTGTAGCTGGTAGCACTTGCTGACTGCATAGAGTCTGTTCATTAGGCGACAAGAAGCATGATGTGACGCTGGACAACACAGACGAGGCAGCAGTTTACACACCCCCGGCTCGTCACGCACACACGCTCATCCACTCACTACTTCTGGCTCTGCATCAGCCTCCTGGCTCCACCACGCCGAGACAGCACTCGAGAGGCATGGTTATACACGCCCAGTACAACCCAATGCGCAGTGTAAGAGCAGCATGCACACCATGGCTGCTGAGCAGCGCGTCGCAGCTCTGCCAGTAGCTACCGTCACATAGGCCGACCAACACGGCTGGCTGTGCCTCATAGCAACCTCGCCGTTAGCAGCCTACACCTGGCAGCCGCACGTGACATAACAGCGTCGGCTGCTGCTGCCGCATGGGTGCAACTCCGCGCGCACCCCAGCCCTGCACGTTACTAGGTCTGGACCCACATTCCCCGCCCAGCCCCAGCGGGCGGCACGGAGCAGGCCAAAGAATGGGTGGGGTGGCGTGCTATAGTCCCAGGCCCTAGGCCTTGGTCATGGCCATGGTCCGGCGACGACAGCCACGCACAGACTGCGGGAGGACAGGAGGCACACGTTGTCAGGCAACCTGCACTGACGACACACGGCAGTCTGACCAACACGCGCAGAGAGCCTGGCCGAAGTCCTACCCAACGGTCAACAACCAGCAGCGCCAGCAGGGTTGGTAGCTGCCAGCAGGTCACGCGTGCACGGAGGGCCCCGGAGCGCCCGCAGCAGCCGCTGTCGACGTCTGCCCAAGACGCAGGCTGGCCAGCTGTGGGGATTGCTCACTCACACCTGCCCAAGCCCCCATGCCGCACTCAGCTCCTGTCCCTGCACGCGCCGGGTCGCGCGCCCGGCGAGGCCGCGCGCGCCGCGCGCGCCGCCTCGCGCCGCCGCCTCACATCGTGCTGGGCAGCACGCGGCGCTGGAACGCCCAGAACGGCTGCTCCTTCTTGAAGTCAAAGGGCACGTAGTTCTTGTCCTCGTCGTACAGGTGCAGCTCGGTGAAGATGCTCTTCATCATGCGCGGGTTCCACGCCGCCTCGGTCATGTAGCGGCCCCAGTTGGCGCGCAGCGAGTCGGTCGCCGCGCGCAGGTTGTACCACGGGACCTTGCTGCTGACGTGGTGCGGCACGTGCACGTTGATGTCGTGGCACAGGAACTCCACCCAGCGCGGGTAGTCGCAGTGCACCGTGCCCGACAGCTGCGCCTTGGCCGCGTTCCACTCGCCCGCCGGCTTGAACGGGATGTGCGCCGCGGTGTGGTGCACCACGGTGAACGTGCTCATCCAGAAGTGGTAGCCCAGCCAGGGCGCCAGCCAGAACTTGGCCAGGCCCGCCCAGCCGGACAGCGCCACGATCGCGGGGAAGCCCAGCCCGATGAACGCCGCGACCGCCCCCAGCGACACCAGCACCTGCGCCGGCGCGCTAGGGTTACGGTGCCGCGCTCGCGTGCGGCCCCTCTCGCCGCAGCTGCAGCGCACGCTCTGGCGGGTGAGCTGCACGACGCGTCCCCCCGCGCGGGGCCAGGCGGGATGGCGCTGCCGCGCACTGGCGGCAAGCCAAACCCTGAAATTACCTGGGTGCGGGCGCGCACCCGCGGTCGCTGCTTCTCAGTGTACAGGTCCAGGTTGAAGTGCCAGATGAGCCAGTGGCCGACGCTGGCCCACAGCTTGAGCGGCGAGCCCAGGAAGGTCTTGTACAGGAAGGCCTGCGTGGGGCCCCACTTCTCCACCTCCGCCTTGGGGATGGGGTGCCACGCGGTGTCCTCGACCAGCCTGCGCCCCCGCACACGCGCATCAGCTCCCCGTGCCGCATCTCCCACAGTGCCTGTCCGCTCTGAGCACGCGCGCGCGACGACCGCGCGAGCAGCAGCCGCGCAAAACGCAACGCTTGGAAAGGCGTCTGTGGCCCCAGCACTGTTTCCCTGCACCGCACTCCACCGCAGGCTGTCACGTAAAGTGCCTACCTGTTCCACACAGAGTCCAACGTGAAGGCCACACCCAGCCAAAGCACAATATCTGCCACAGCACAGCTGACTGCAAAACAAGCACACTCACGACCTGCAACCGCTCAAGCCGCCATTGACCATTGAGCAAGAGGAGGGCCACTGACATGCCAAAGCGCACTTGTTCGTGTGCGCATGGTGGTGGTTGTGCTTGATGCGCCACGGCTCGAAGGGGTAGATGAGCGGCATGAACATGAGCGTGCCCACGATGTCCTCCACCAGCTTGTTCTTGCTGAAGCTGCGGTGCCCGGCGTCGTGCCCGACCACGAAGAGCTGCGCAGCCCCCACACACACCTTCGCATCTCCCGACTCTGCCACACCATGAGCACGCAAACAAGCGCGGTGCCTAGTGACAAGCACAGCTACTGCTGAAGCTGCGGTGCCCGCAGTCGTGGCCGACCACGAACAGCTGCACAGCCCCCACGCACAGTTTGCGCCATTTGACTCTGCTACAGCACACACACGCCACACAAGCGCTGTGCGTAGTGACAGGCGCAGCTATCCTGTGTGCGGCAACTCCTGGCCCCTGCCGCACTGCAGAACGCACTCGCAACAGCGCTTTGCGCGCCGGCGGCGCACCCCAGTCCACGCCGTGCCCGCGAACGCCCACGCCAGCGGCAGCAGGTACCACGGCGAAATGGAAATCAAATATACGCTCAGCGAAACAGACGCCACAGTCGTCGCCACCGCGCCCCACGCCCGCCACATGTTCAGCTCGAACACCTGTGGACGGCCCCAGGTCGAGGCTTGGCTTGGAGCTCAATGCCTGTTGCTAACAGCGTGCCCAGCTCCCTGTATCCCTGGCCTGCCCGCCAAGCAGCAACAGGACCGCACCCCTGCCTGCCCCCAAGAATGGACTTCCCTCTTGCGCGTGCTCACATCTCTTGACTTGCAGCAAGTCTAAGCGCTGGTGAGGTCCAGTCAGTCGACAACACTTCCCAGCAAGCCACAGACGACGCCACAGCTTGCAGCTTGTCTCTGATGAAAGTAAAATATCAAGTACAGGCTGGGAAAGGATTACAGGCTGCTCACGCTCTTGGGCATCGACTGGATGACGTCTCCCAAGGACACGTCCTCGGGCAGCTCGGCGCCGATGGTGCGGTAGCCCAGCTGCTCCGCGAGCTCGGCGCGTTGCCGGTCGTCCAGCGCTGCCACGCTCTCGGTGCGGTCCTCCGCTGGGGGGGCTACAGCGTCGAACGCCAGAGCCCGCAGCTCGGCACCACCCAAGCGGGCACTCCGAGGCTGTCGTCCAGGCAGGCGCACTGTCAGCACCGGGCGGCAGGCCGCAGCATGGAAGGCCGTAGCAAGAAAAGCAGATGCAGGCAGCCTGCTGCAGCCACGAAGCAGCCAAGCCTCCCAGCACTGAGCAGCCTTGGGCAGCCGAAGGCCACAGAGCAATCACAGCGGGCTGAAGGCAGCAGGGGGGGCTGCAGGCCGGCCGCACCTGCGCGGCGCGGCCTCCACGCGCGGGCAGGCGGCAGCCCGAGACGGGCGCTGCGCCAGCCACATACGCACATTCAGTGCTGCATGGACGCTGTGGCTGGTGCTTGGGCGGGCCTGGTCACAATCACGTGGCAGGCGCGTGCCGGGCAGCTCACCTCTGCCTGCGGCCGGCGTGCGCTGCACGGCGCGGACCAGCGGTGCGCCAGGACGCCCAGTTAGCACGCTGAAGTCACGCAGGCAGAAAGCCTGCACTTGCAGGGCTTCCGAGCCTCGCGCACATACCTGCATTCTGCAGCTCCCCCGCAGCATTCCAGCCGACATCGCAGCCCGGCACACACAGTAAGCCTCGAGCCTTGCTTGGGCGTTGTGATGACCGCTAGGTGGGAAAGTGAGGTCGATTCTGGATCAAAGGTGGAGCTTGAGAGAGCTCTGTCCCCTAACCCTGGACAGGCATGAAATCTAATTCGGCGGTTATCACATAGACAGCTCTGTCTCAGCTCTGACATCTGTGCTGACGACAGC
>JAABUO010008564.1_pt1 | contig 11547 bp, 4 predicted proteins | sample 5559291 | NCBI WGS metagenome assembly JAABUO01 (sample SAMN10711878, study PRJNA513372) | rock metagenome | isolation source: Antarctica rocks | place: Antarctica: Victoria Land, Finger Mt sud | reverse complement strand
AATAAAGTCAGTGGGGATGAGTTTCGTTCCTTGGTGCAAGAGCTGGTAGAATGAATGCTGTGCGTTTGTAGCGGGCTCGCCGAACAAGATTGCCCCAGTGGTGTATTTGACATAGTCACCACTTCTTGTAATGGCTTTTCCGTTCGATTCCATAGAAAGTTGCTGAAGGTAAGCTGGGAAGCGATGTAGGTATTGATCAAATGGAGACACGAGATGCGTTTGAGCGCCGAAAAAATCAGAGTACCAGACGCTCAAAAGGCCTCCAAGTACTGGGATGTTCTCTTCTAGAGGTGTCTCCTTGAAGTGCTTGTCCATAGCATGTGCGCCAGCAAGGAACTCGTGGAATCGGTTGAATCCGATGTACAACGCAACGCTCAGACCAATAGCACTCCAGACGCTATAGCGACCTCCAACCCAGCTCTCAAAACCGAACATATTCTTCTTGTCGATGCCGAACTTGGTTACTTCCTCAACATTGGTAGAAAGAGCCACGAAGTGCTTTGCGATGTGCTCATCCTCTTTCGCTGACTTGAGAAACCAAGACTTCGCCGTGTTGGCATTGGTGGTCGTCTCAGCGGTAGTAAAGGTCTTTGAAGCAACCAAGAAAAGAGTCGTCTCAGGATCCGAGTCGCGCAAAGCCTCTGCCATATGGGTACCATCAATGTTGGAGACAAAGTGCAGCTTCAGGTTCCGATCACCGTATGGCTTTAGCGCTTCTGTGACCATCACTGGTCCGCTGCAACTGCTATCAGTATCGAGATGCTTGGTTTATGAGATTGACTCGACTCACAGGTCAGAGCCGCCAATACCAACGTTCACGATCGTGTTCATCTTCTTTCCTGTGTATCCTTTCCACTCTCCGCTTCTTACCTGTTCTGAAAAGTACTTCATGTGATCCAATACGCTGTTGACATCTTCCACTACACTCTTTCCGTCTACCTGCATAGGCTGTTTTGTGACATTTCTCAGTGCGACATGGTATACAGCTCTCTTTTCTGTGAAATTTATCTTTTCACCCGCAAACATCTCATCCCGAAGCTTCTCAAGCCCACATTCTTTGGCGAGCCTGACGAGTAACGACAATGTTTCCTCAGTAATGAAGTTCTTGGAGAAATCGAAGATAGTCTCTGAATTATCTGCCGAGTTCTTGAAAGTGCGCGAGAATTTCTGGAAACGCTGAGGGTCTTTTGCAAAATACTCCTTAAGCACGATATTGCGGCCCAAGGTGGTATGGTGCTCCTGGAGCTGTTGCCATGCTTGGAGATCGCTTGCTTGTGAGAAGCCAGGCATTGCGGCGATATGGGTGTCGAATGCAGCTTTAGGTACTGAAAGTATTGGATTTCTTGTCTCGAACAATCAGTGGCAATGGATAGCCCTTTAACCACAATTGATAGTGTGTTTGTAGGTACGTGCTGGTAGATGATAGAGGATGGACCTGGTACAGTTGTGGAGGAACTTTGGGATGTTGCCCCACCAGATGACTTTGCGCACCAAAGCCCCACCACAAACACGTCAGACTTATATATGCGAAGCGGGAGTTTCCTTCACGCATCAGCATCACAATTCACAAAGCCTTGATAATCGGATAATTGTACATCTAAGGGTGGGCAAAGATTCTAAGTTGGAGGTAAGTAAATGCGAGAGCAAGATCTGACAGAATTCTCAGCACAAAGGCCAGAGGAGTAAACGTTCAATGGTCTTTCCTGTTGATTCGCTTAGATATGTCCTCTGCTGTTGAAAAACAAATACGCCTTTTAAAACAGCAACCTCCCGTGATTCTACGCTTGATCAAATGCAATCATGCCTCATATCATCCAGTCCCCCTCAGCCAGTAACACTACCAAAGGATGGATCCTTAACGCTGCCGCCAGCATCTCCGAGTCCGGCAACAGGGCGATTGTAGGACCAGCCTGCAAATTGCTGCTGCATTGTCTGGGAGAGCACAGGTCCCTCGACGTACGAGTCGGTAGGAGCCTCTGATGTGAATTCGCGGTCAAAGTTGGCTGTGTCTAACGCATCGACCTATGAAAATTAGCTTCTCGTCGTGCTTAATATATGCATGAGCTAATACGCACCACATTCGGTTTGAATACCGGGTCATACTTCCTCTGCAACAACTTTCTCCAATCAATGGCATTGAAAAATTGATGTGCCTTGATCTCAGAAGGACCTTTGGCGCCGAGTCTGGTTGCTGGGTTGCGATCGAGAAGCTGTATCAATAAGTCCTTCGCGGCTGGAGGAACAATCTCGGGACCAGGGAAATGGAGAGGTTCAGACAAGATTTTGCGGTACATCTCGTTCGTGTTTTCATCGTAATATGGTGGTAATCCAGTCAACATCTCGTAGAGAAGTACACCGAGAGTCCACCAATCTACGGTTTTGTTATAGCCCTGACCCAAGAGCAACTCAGGTGCAAGGTACTCTGGGGTGCCACAGAAGGTGTTGGTTCGATCCTCGTCCTTCATATCCAGCTTGCAGAGCCCGAAATCGCATAGCGCGATATGTCCCGAATAGTCAAGTAATATGTTCTCTGGCTTTAGATCCCGGTAGACGACGTTGAAGCCGTGCAGACATTCCAGAGCACATAGAAGTTCCGCTGTATAGAACCTGGCTCGGCTGACGTCGAATCGCTGTTCGCGTTGTAGATGGTGGAAAAGCTCTCCGCCGTTTACAAACGCAAGGACAAGATAGAGCTTTTCAGGGGACTGGAACGAGAATTTTAGAGGGACAATGAAAGGGTTGTTGATCTGAGCAAGGACCGATCGCTCTGCGAGAGTATGGGCGACTTCAGACCTGGAGATGATGTGGGCTTTTCGAATAGTCTTTAAAGCGTAGATCCGGTGAGTATCGCGTTTCGTGACCTGCATAACTTTACCAAAGCTGCCTTTTCCGACAACCTTGAGGAGTTCGAAATCCTCGATCTTGAGCGTTCGTTGTCGATTCTCAACGAATGTAACACCGATCTTGAGCGAACCAGTACCGAAAGCAACGTCTAACCATTCAGTACCGCTCTGTCCTAACTGACGCTCCTGTTGTGCGAACGCCGCCTGGTTCTTCTCTCTATCCTTTTTGTTCGCTTTTGGGTCTTCCACATATTGCTTTTTCTCTTCGAATCTTGGAGTCACTCGAGATACACCAAGGAAGATATCCTCACTTCTACCCGCTCCCGGACGGGCATTGGGGTTTCGTAGATATAGTTGTACGGATAACTCGGTAACGCGGGAGACATCGAACTTATAAGAAGTGTTGTCACCGGCCCAGAGAGGGTTCTCCGGGCTGCCTGAGACAGAGTCTACAAATACCTGTAATTTATCAAAGTCAAGCAAAGCGTAAGGTAGATGGCGCGAGGAGTAACGGCCATGGATGGTTGGCGCAGCATTGATGCCTCCACTGGTCTGTGGACGACCGTTACTAGCATATGATCCTGCCATTGTGCCAGGGGTCCGAGCCGCCGAAGGATCTCCGCGCATCGATCCGGCTACTGAGAACCCACTGCCGCCGGATACTGAATTTTGGGTCTGCGAGCCATAAGTTTGCTGGTAATGGGGAGGTAGCGAGAACGCTTTGCCTTCGTGGAGAGTGACGATGAGGATACCAGGCTTGGTTGGCGCTGCGGGAGGAGAGACCATGGCTTCCGATGCGGCTTTTTCCTGTAAGCCTAGCTTTCGGTCTTTAGATCGAGGTTGCATACCTATGCCATTGCTACTGCTACTGTTCATGTTTGCGCTGTTTATACTGACCTTCTCGTCCATAGGTTGTGGTTCGTCAGCTTTAATAGTTGATGTGGAGGTTGAGCGACCCAGAGGGTTCTTCAATGGACCCAGATGGGTCTCCTTGAACTCTACATGAAATTAGCAGACTCCTTCCAAATAAAAGACTTGCTAGCCTACTCTTCGTCAAGTTCCAAGACATCGTGAAGGAGCGGGAGTATCAGAGTGGTGTAAGTAATTGGTGGTCGGATCGTGGGGGGTTGATAGGGAGTGAGTACTTGTTTCTGAATGCGGAGAACCGATCTATAGCTCTCGGTGAAAGGTAATCGAGAGGTCTACTTGAGATGAGGGAAGGAAAGGAAAAGAGGGAAAGTAGGTGGAGATGGGATCACAGATAACCCATTGAATGATTGTTACAAATGTCAGTGGCAGTCTCAGGTCGTTCGGGGTCGTTTGTTTGGTGGGGAAGTGAAAGCGGCGGGCTCAGCCACATTTTCATTCATCCACAGCTAGAAGGATTCACCTAGCAGTCGGATAAACCTAGCAACCGGACAGCCCTAGAAGTATGCCCGGGCCCGTGCACGTTCCGATCCCGTGCACACCCTAAACCCGATTAGCCACCCCTATTATTTTAATTATTATTCAACCATCATTTATAGCATTAAATTGCAATTAATATGACTGATTGCCTATATGTATATGAAGCTTTTAAACTATAGAATTAATCGTTAAATCGCTTAAAAGCTTTATTTTATCTTTCAGCTCGCGTAAATCTCATTTAACTAGATTCTCTTTTCATCTTCTTAATAAAAACAAAATCAGTGAATTGCTATACTTTCATCTCTTTAGCCTTCTTCTTTTGCTCTTTCTGAAGCTTTTTAGCCTTCAGCTTTTGCTTCTGAACTAAACGTCGTCGCTTTAATTTCTTCGCTTATAACTTCTTTTTTCGCTTCGTTTCTTTCTTTCGCTTTATCTTCTTTTTTTCTCGTTTCATCTTTCTTTTAGCTATTAAACGCTGTTTCTTTAGCTTTTTAAGCTTCTTTTGTTTCTTTTCATTCGTCTTTTAAATGACAGCTTGCTGTTTTTCTTTAATTCTTTAAATTTAACGATCACGAGTCGTCTGAATCTTATTAAAACTAAAAAACATCTTCTTTATCTCGTTATTTACTTTTAAATCGTTAAATAAAGACTTATCACGTCGTTTACGACTTCTCTTTATACGTATTATTCGTTAAAGATTTTCGTTTTTATAATAATAATCAGCGCTAGCTTCACGATAACGCTCGCTAGAGATAAGATTAAATGACTTGTTAAATAACTTCAAGTCGCTTAATAAGCTAACGTTTCTTATAACGTATTAAGAATGATTTATTAAGATTAAATAACGAAATGTTAACGATGAAGTCATTAAGAATATTAAATAAGCTGAAACTTATTTTCTTAATGTTTTTCAGCGATTAATTTTACATATCAGTATCATAATAACTGAGTATAATTATAGTAAATTTATTGTGTCTTACGTTTTTTATATTTAAGCGCGCTAGCGAAAAGCTAACGAAGTCGATCTTACAGTTTTAATCGCTTTTCTTTTAAGAAAAGACTCGAGATATAATATAGCTATAACAGTTTCTAAATTACATATCGATTATGATAATGATAGCGACTTTAAAGAGCTTAACACTAAGACTTAAAATATTTTAAAATCATTAAAACGATCGTAAGCAGGCTTATTATCAGCTCGTGTAATTAATAGTAATAAAGAATAAAGTTCGAAAAATACTTTGCGTAATGAATTCGTGAATTAAATATTAATTAAGACGCAAGCGAAAGTTAATTATTTACGAGCTTTGCGACGAATTAAAGAATTAAAAATTAAAGCTCGTAAGTTACGATCGACATTGTTTATTACGCACGTTAACGAAACGCAAGCGAAATCTTAAAATCTGTTAATTTCGTCTCACAACGATGATTCAGCGATTAAATAATTATTTATTAATTTTAACGTATTTGTCGTATTAAAAGCAATAATGCTCAAGTTATTATAATTAATTTAAGCTTAAATAAAAGCGCAAGTATTAATTAAGCTAACGCGATAATCGCGCACTGCGAAAATTATTAAGTTAAAAACGATGCGTTTTTATAAAGATCATAATGAAAACGAGCATAAAAAATGATTTCGAAAAGTAAAAATTAAGTTTTAATTAAGCTCGAATTACTTTTTTAATAATGTAATAAAAATTCTTTAATGCATATAATTTATAATGAAAGATTTCATGAACTAATAATCTTACGAGATAAACGTAAACGTTAAGACGACGAATTATACTTTTACGAAATTTCGTTAATTCTTACTTATTTTAATAATTAATTCAGTTAATCTGAAGCTTAAAGCTTATTAAAGATTTAAAGAAATAAAACAAAGATTAAAGCAAAGTGTAACTAGCTTTAAGTCGTATTTAAAGAACATTAAAGCTCATTTATTCGAAATAACGTCGGCGCAGAGAACTAATAATTTCTTTATTAAACTTCTTTTAAAACTGCGTTAAAAGATTCTTATTACAGACGATATAATGTTAAAAAATTAAGAAAAGCTTTTAATAAAAGTAATAATATTAAAAAGCATTAAATCGCGCAAGCGTAACGACGACGCGTTAAATTTTATTAACTAAAATAATTAACGTAAGTTAAAGAATCAGAAATTCTTTTTTAATAAAGAGAATCGAAATTCACAAAGAGATGATTAATTTAATAAAAATTTAAAGTCGCGAGCGAGTAATAAGCGCGTGTTTAAATTAATCGATTCAGATGATAAAGTTAATTACTGTTATAACTGCGATAAAAAGAAGCACTGAAAAAAGAATTATTTTAAAAAGAATAAGTAAAACATAGTTAGAACGATAACTGATGTTTTTAATAAAGATTTAAAAAATGATTAAGCTTCGCTAACGCGTAAGCGAAGTAAGAAAGATTAATAAAGACGCGTGACTTAATTATTATTAAGAATTAAGTTAAACTTTTAAGTAAAAAGCGTTTATTATTTAAGCTCGTTAACTCGAAAGTAAAGTTAAATTTAATTAATTAGATTTACGTGATACAGTAAGAGTTATAATTATTAAAACGCGTTGTTTTATCGTTATCGAGATTTCTTAATAATTAAGATCGTTATTATTACGACGTTTATAAGCTTACATATAATATAATTAATTTTTAAGAGCAACATTAAGAATGTATTACTCTTTTTTACGTTGTAAATTACGTCGAGCTCGATATTATTTTTAATATGTTAATGTTAATTAATTAAAGAATTCTTATAAACTCGCAGATAACAAGCTAACGCTTTAAGATAAAATTTAAAAATCTTAAAGTATTAACATCTCAGAAGTTTTTAAAAAGTCTTTTTAAGTAAAGCGAAATCTTTATAGTTATTTACGCTAACGTTACAGAGACGTTAAGTAAATAAATTATAATATTTAAAGTTTTAAAGAAATTAATAAATTTTAAGAATGTCTGCGATGCAGAAAAGACTAATATTTTATTAAAGTAAAACAAGAACGATCATGTCATTAATTTAATAAAAAGCGCGAAGTCATCATTCATGTCTTTATATAATTTATTATAAACAAAGCTAGCGAAGCTTTAACGCTATCTCGAAGATATTTTAATTAAAGATTAAATTAAGCATTTCGTCTTATTAGCAGAAGTCTTTATATTTTTTATGCTTAAAAAGAATAATGAATTACGTTTATGCGTTAATTATCGAGACTTAAATGCGATTACGATTAAAAATCGTTATTCATTATCGTTAATTATTAAGACGCTGAATTAATTAAACGAGTTTAAATGTTTTATTAAGCTAAATCTTAAGAACGCTTATCATCGCATAAGAATTAAGTAAGATAATAAATGAAAGACGACGTTTCGCACGCGTTATAAGCATTTCGAATATTAAGTTATATCATTCGAGTTAGTTAACGTCTCAGCTACTTTTTAAGTTTATATTAATAAAGCGTTAAGAGACTTAATTAATGTTATTTGTGTAATATATTTAAATAACATTTTAATTTTTAATAACGATTTAACGCAACATTAACGTCATGTAAGAGAAATGTTTTAACGTTTAAAAGATTATCAGCTATATGTTAATCTTAAGAAATGTTAATTCGTTATTAAGAAGATTAAATTTCTAAACTTTATAATATTTACAGACGGAATGAAAATAAACTTAAATAAAATTAAAATGATTAAAGAATGATTTAAATCGAAGATTTATCGCGAAGATTAAGTATTTTTAAGCTTCGTTAACTTTTATAAACGCTTTATTCATCGCTATTTTAAGATCGCAGCGTCTTTTATTAGTTTATTAAAAGATAATAAAGACGATAAGAAATCAGAATCTTTTAAATGATTTAATGCAGCGAAGCAGACTTTTCGTTAACTGCGCGATATTTTCATGTTGACTTTATTTCTTACTTATTATAATTTAAGTAAAAAGATTAAAATGAAGATTAATGCTTTTAATTTTACAGTCGCAGATATTCTTAATTAATAAAATGTTAACGATCATTAACGATTAATAACGTTTTAATCGCGTAAGATGATATCGACGAAGTAAAATTACGAAACTTATAATTAAAAGCTCTTAATTATAATAATCGCTTTTAAGTAATGAAGACATTATCTGAAAGATAATTTATATTTTATTAAGATTTAATTAAATCATAATAATCTTAAAAGATTTATAAAGTAAAAAGAGTTAAACTTTAAGCAAGCTCGCTGAACGCTGAAGTTAGCTGTTTATAACTTTAAAATTTTTCATCGTTCGAGTAAACGAAACTTAACGAATGAGTCTTTTAAGCGTTTAAATTATAAAGAAACATCGCTTTTTAATATTAAATTATTATTAACGTTACAGAATAAATTAACGCTGTCGTTAAACGAAAAGACGCTGACGTAAAGCGAGCGAAACGAATTAAATGAGCAAGATTTCGTATTTTAACTAGCAGAAATTCAGCTTAATAACATAAACAGATTAAAGTCGCTGTCGTAAAGAAAGCGAAAAATATTAAATAATTTAATTTCTGTATTTTAATTAATTAATATTTAAGTTTTCATATCGAGAAAGAAGACTAAAGATGTACTCGAAAGTCTTTATGAAAAATCGTAAAAATTTATAAAGTTCTTAATAAAGAAGCTTCAGATAAGAAACGATTAAGCGAATAAAGTTCGTGTTAAACTCGTTAAGTCTTTTCATCGTCTGCGTAAGCGAAATGAAATTTAAGCTTTAAACTTTAAAAATCTCGTTAAACGTGACGAACGTCTTTATGTTTTTAATAATGTAATAACTAAAGAGAAGCTTATTAATAAGAATTATGATGATTTCTTAACTAAACACTTTAAGATTAATAAAACTTTAAAACTTTTAAAGAGAAAATATTATTAGCTCGTTTACTTAAAATAAATAACTTCGTATATTAAAATTTGTGATGTTTATTAACGAATTAAAGTGCTTAAGCATAAGTCATATAATAAGTTTAAGTTCTTGTTTATATTTACGAAGTCATGAAAAAAAATTATCATGAACTTCGTTACGAGTTTATCATTAAGTAAGCGTCGTGAAGTCGTTTATGACTTAATATTCGTAATTATAAATTAATGTACTAAAATGATTAAATACATATTAATAATAATACGAATTAATGTCGCAGAATTAACGAAAGTATTTTTAAAAAAAATCGTTTTACGCTTTAACATATTAATTAACATAATAAGTAACAGAGACTCTGTCTTTATTAATGCGTTCTGATTAATTGTATATTATCATGCACGCATAAAACGACGATTAAGCATCGCATTTCATTCGTAAACGAATAACTTAATCGAGCGCTAAAATTAAATCTTAAAGCATTATTTACGTACTTTCGCTAACGTAAAGTAAACGAGTTAAGTTAATTTATTATTAATGACTGAATATGCTTATAATAATAATCGTCACGTCTTTATTAAAGTCTCGTCGTTCTTTTTAATGTATAATTATAATTCGAAAATACATTACGAGATTAAACATAATCTCGCTAAAAAGAGAATATTATTCGCAAAAGATCGAGTTTAGTAATTTTAAGATTTAAGAAATTAATTAACGAAGCGTCTTATCGTCGCTGTCGCTTAGTAAACGAAGTATTATAATCGTAATTATAAAGTTAAAACTTATATTATTAATGATTTAGTTATATTCTTAACTAGAAATTTAAAACAAAAGAAGCTTAATAAGAAATTATCGCATAAATTTATTAATTCGTTCAGAATGAAGAATAAAATTAAGACTTAAGCTTATTAACTAATGTTACTTAATATTTATCGTATTTATAATACTTTTTATGTTTCGTTATTAAAGTTATATTAATATAAAGTAAACGATCAGAAGATGAAAGCTTTTATGCAAGCTTTAAAGCTCATTAACGATAAGAAGTAATGAGAAATTAAGAAAATTATGAATAAGAGTAAAAGTAAGAAAAAGCTATGATACAAGATGAAATGATTAAATTAAGATCATATATATGATTAATGATTACTTAAAGAAGAGCTAAAGCTTGTTAAAGAGCTGAAAGAAAAATTTAATGATTAAATAGCGTTACGCAAGCGACGACGAAGAAATAAGTAAGCGAGTATCGCGATAATAACGCTTAATTATTAACAACGTTAATTTAATACAACGATCGTTTTCGCATCGTCATCGATTATAAACTTTTAATTAAAAATCTTTTCATTTCGTTACATAAAGTGTTAATAATAATAAGATTAAACGCTTAACGCGCAGCGCTTAATCATAAAAAATTTATTTATTTATTTACTATCGTATATATCGAGCTCAGATATTAAAACGACGACTTCGAGTTATTAATAACGTTTAAGAACGTTAAGCTAAAACTCGTTCAGAAATCGTCTTTAATAAACGAAGTCTTTAACAAGTTAACGTTAATTTTTATGAAGACTTACTTCGCGAGCTCGCGCTTTTACGTCTTCTTCGTATTCTTTTTCTTTTTCTTATTCTTATTCTTTTCTTACTTCATCGCTTTAATCGTTTTTTTACTTATTACTTTTTTAACTTCATCGCGCTCGACTTAAAATATCTCATACTTTGTCTGCGTTTCATCGCGCTTTCGTTTCGCCTTCGTTAAACGCTTAATTAATTAAATAATCTCGCGCTAATCACGTTTAATCGCGAGCTAAGCTTTATATGCGATGTTAAAGATGTATTCATTAACGCGACGTCATTTCTTCATGATTATTATTAATCTCTTTCGTTTATTTTTCACGTTAACGAAAATGACACGTTAATATTAATCTGCGCGAGTAAATTCATGAATAACGTGTTTCGTCTCGTTTCGAAAACGTTTAATGAACTAAATAATTCTTAACAGCTGTCGCAGCGTTAACGAGATAAAACTTATTATAATATAACGATTTAAGTCGTAACGTTAAGCTCTGTACGATTTATAAACATTTAATTCGCGTACGCATTCGCGTCTGTTAATGTAAATTATACACGAAAGATTTTCACACTTTACAGAGTAAAAGATTAGCTTTGTACTTAAATTAGTAAATGTATACATATTAGTCGTAATTATTATCTCGTCATTAATTCATGTAATCGCTGAGATCATGTTATGTTTATTTTTATTAAAAAACATATATATAAGCCTGTGCAGCGTTTGCTTCATGTTCTTAAATATATATAAATTTATTAAATTTATAATACTTAAAAGCATACATTAACATTCGTATCGTCTGCTCGCTGTTATTAAGTATATATAAAAGATGTCTGATTAAAAAATAAGAA
>JAABUO010008560.1_pt1 | contig 11548 bp, 16 predicted proteins | sample 5559291 | NCBI WGS metagenome assembly JAABUO01 (sample SAMN10711878, study PRJNA513372) | rock metagenome | isolation source: Antarctica rocks | place: Antarctica: Victoria Land, Finger Mt sud | reverse complement strand
AACATGCTATGCAAAATGACCTCAGTACACTACTGTGCTCTCTCAATCACTTTTCAACATATTAGCTTCAGCTGCACTCTTGTTGAGGCCTGGCAAGTGCTATATGATGTGTTCGGAACGGCATGCGGTACCTTGACCATCTCTAGGACTGTGCTGCCGGTTCCAGTGCCCAGGTTGATGGGAATGCAACCTAACTTTGGGTTGTCTATCAGCTTCTGAACAGCAGCCACATGTCCCTCTGCCAAATCCATGACATGGATGTAGTCCCTCACAGCTGTGCCGTCACGTGTGTTGTAGTCACTGCCATACACATTCAGCTCTGGCCGGATGCCGGTTGCAACCTGCTGGATGTAGGGCATCAGGTTGTTGGGGATGCCAATTGGGTGCTCTCCAATCAGGCCTGCAGCCAACACAAGGTCACTCTTAGCAAAGGGTCAAAGGCAATGCTGAGGGCTCATCGATGACTTCTGCTGAGTTGCCTTCAAGTGCAAGAACTACAACAAATTGTCCGCCTGCACCGTGCAAGATTGAGTTCAGTGCAAGAGCATATCCCTTGCAATGGACATTTTGCAAGCAAAGGTGAGAAAGCATGTTTGACCTTGCCCAGCCACTTTGGTATAATAGTACAAAACCAGGTGTTGGTTTGTGGAGGGACATCATTTGCAGCAACACTGAGCATGCCACACACCTGATGGGTGAGCTCCAACCGGGTTGAAATAGCGCAGCAGAATGATACGCCAGTCCTTGCCCTCAGGAGAGGCAGCCAGATCACGGAACATGTCCTCAATGATCAGCTTGCTGCGGCCGTAAGGGCTGACAGCACTCAAAGGGTGTGTTTCATCAATGGGTACCTTTGATGGATTGCCATATACTGTGCATGAGCTTGAGAACACCATCTGCATAGCATAGGAAGTGATCAGCCTCCCTTGGCAGGGCTCGCTTGACCAGCTTACAGGTAAGTGCGCATGAGCTGGGAGTCTCTCAAGACATCATGTATGCATGACCATGACTATGCAATCTTAAATGCTGTGTGCTTTATGCAAGACCAAGAAAGGATCTGCAAAGCAGCTGCTTTGCATGTGACCGCTGTGCGAGCATTTATTGAACTTACGTTCTTGCATTTGTGCTTTCTCATTGCCTCAATCAAGTTGACAGCACCAACGATGTTGTGTGTATAATATAGCATTGGAAACTGAACACTCTCTCCAACAGCTTTACGCCCAGCAAAATGGATGACAGCATCAAATCTGCAGCAACACTTGACTGCTGTTTTGCAGCATAGACCATTACACGAGGGCCACACAAGAGCTGATCTTAACTTACTTCTCTGCAGCAAACAGCTTGTCCACCTCATCAAAATGCCTCAAATCTCCCTGTGAGGCAGTGCTGGCCATTGGTCACAGAATAGCTTCCAAGCATGCGCTTCAACACTTGCCTCACCTTGACGAATGTCATGTTTTTGCTCTTGTCACCGGCAAGTTTCTGCATCCTGGTGTAAGCGATCTGAAATGCATTGTCCAGGTTGTCGATGATTGTCACTTTACAGCCGTGGTCCAGCAGGCTGAGGACAGTATGACTGCCTGCACACATGAGTCAAGTCACTCGGTTCCCAACACACATCGAGATTCAGATCGCAGGTGAGCTACACGTAAATCAAGCTTCTGACGTGCCTATGAAGCCGATGCCTCCAGTCACGAAGACATTCAATCCAAGGTTTTTTGATGCCATGCTTCCTGGCCAACGACAATGCTGTGCCGCAGACTTGTTGTCCAAGCGTTGGTTTCGCAACTTGATCAACTCGATGCCCTTGTCAATGTTGGCGCTCTAGCAGGAGATGAAACGGTAGGGGGAGCAACAATTGATTGATTGGTTGACCGATTGATTGATCGATCGATCGATGTATTTAATGTCCTGGATGGCATTAGGGTCACACGTGTGCACAGCTTCAGGTCACGGCCCACAGCTGATACTGGAACCGCCGCCCTGATATTGTGTTGACAACAGGATTGATGAACAGGTTTTGTCGCTCTTTATTTACTTGGATACGACCTTGGCATGCAGACCTTGTGGATGATCCTGGCGACAGCCACATGATTTAGATTGACTGTTGCATTCGATAATTCACGGTTCGCCAAATCTGCAAATTGCCTCAATGAGCGCATTGTACCCCAACGTACGCTGGCCGAAATCTGTACAGCGAAAGTCTGAATGGACGCTCCCGGCCTTATTCACATGAAATGCTTGCCTTCACCAAACGCGCATCATCGTTGGGTTGCCACTTCACATATGGGCAACGCGCATTATACAGTGTGCTAAACATGCTGCATGAGTACTTCGGTCATATGACGGATGTAGAGAGCATTTTGCCAGCTGGCACTACATGAGGCACTACATCAACTGAGCGTGCAAACTATCAAATTGTGCAGGCTGTAACTGACAGCTGCTATTTTGGCTGCAGACTGTCGCAAACTTTAGCAAGAACAAACAGCATGTTACCCGCGGGGCTGTACCCCGTGAGAGGCTTGTTGTACTTTCTGTATCATCCTACGCTGTTCAGGAGCTGCTTGAGTCTGGTTTTAAAGCTGCTGTTGATCTCTGCAGGAGCCTTTGCAGTTCTCTCGGTCACAACATACCACCTTCAGCTGTTTGCGCTGTCTCTACTCTTTGGAAAGGGTTTCTTAGGCCACTCAGCAGTCTTGGCAGCTTTGCTCGCCGAAGCGGTCATACCCGTGTATCTGTTCTCGGAGCGGTTCATCCGTGCAGTACGAAATAAGTTGTTCGATACCGTCCTCGGACAGCAGGGCGTCAGTCATCTCAGTGCGCTCACTGCCAAGGAGAGAACGACTTTGCAAACCAGGAACGCCAAAGATCAGCAGCGGGAGCAGGAGCAAAGCCAGAAATGGGGCCTGACCTGGAAGGTCTGCAGATACTTTGCAGGGATCCTTTTGCAGCCTTCGGCAACAGAATCAGCTTGGAAGCAGTACATACGCATGGCTTGCACAGTGCCAATCACTAGCTTGTTTCCAATTGGACCCATCATATTTGCCTACTTGAATGGCTTTGGCAGCGCCGCAAACCTGCTGGACCACTACCTCAAACAGAAGTCAGTGACCAAATCTGCAGACAGGGAAGCAGTGTACCAGGCCAACAGGAATCAGTTTAGAATGTTTGGAGCAGTTGTTTTTGCCCTCAATCTGCTGCCAATTGTCAACTGGCTGTTCCTTTTCACCAACACAGTTGGTGCAGCTCTTTGGCCAGCTGATATGGAGAAACAAGGAACGCTCATCGCAAAAGCCAGTACGGAGCACAGCACGGGGAAGGCTCTGGCAGCCTTGACTGACACTGTGAAACAGGCACAGTCGCTAGGAAACAGTCCTATGACACGCTCACAAAAGGTAGCTCATGGTATTAAGTGAGCTTATAAGCATGTCTGTAATGCACAGTTGCAAACTTGTTCCGCGTCAATGTGTTGTCTGACAGTGCTGCTGAACTCTAGACATGTCACAGCAGGGCAGCCATACTGCGTTGTGGTTACTGTGCTAAGCTGAGGCTATAGCTACCTGGCTTTTGATAGACTGTGTTTTACATCAGGCCAGTGTCATCATGGGTAAGACCATGTTTACTGCTGGCCCCTTTGGGTCAAATGTCTGAAGCAAGAATGCATGACACCCAGTCTTGGTACGGATAAGGCTTTTGGAACAAGGCATTGCAAGACATTGGCATGTGTGTGTTTAGATTTGCAAACTTTGCTCTCCTCAGTGATTACAGCTTGGGGCTGTTGGCACCATGGTGCTGATGAGAATTTGAGAAATGGACATTTGCCGATGATCCAGGCAGTGTATCAGACTCTGCTCAGTGCATCACAATGGACATGTCTCTGATTGCAACCATTCATGAACTAATTTCCTGATCAGGAAATGTAGATCTACTTTTGCAATGCCATGCTTGACTTCAACAGGCTTTGCTGCTGCATGCAGTTCATCTTCAATGCATAAGATCTTTTGTATTTTTGCATTGAGGCTCAATGATTGAGCATGGTCATCCAGGTCTTCCAGACAGATGAACCTCGGGTAGTAACTCGTGACTCATCTGATGTGAAGGTTGTTACGCGAACAGCATTACATGCAATGCAAATGCATGCAGGGATCCTGTCTTCGCAAAGTAGCGCAAAGTTGCGGCGTCTCTTGTGTGTTCTCAACTTGCCAAAACTTACATCGCTTCACCATGGCTTTAGAGCTCTAGCGCAATGCAGCAGGAATGGTGCACAAAGATCCCTTCTTTCGCGGCTGATCGGGTCAGCCGTGTTCGACGTAGAACCTCCGGCGATGACCAACATCGTGAGAACGTTGCAGACATCGAGGTGCGCCTTATACACTCGTCATTCGCCGTGAGTGCCCAGCTGGTCGGCGCTGCCACCTAGCTGATCTGCTCTTGGCCTTTGCACAGGTCAACCGAGTCCAGCCACCCTCCAGCCGGCAACGAAATGCAAGAGAACTCCCCATCCAATACAAAGTGGCAAAACAATGCCATCATGTACGAGTACGCGAAGGAGTCCAAGCCTGTGAGTGTCAGAGTTTCAACTGGTTAAAAAAGTGCTGCCAACTTGAGGCTCAGATTCTTAGTTTGCCCTGACGTGCAGTGCATGTCCCGAATTCCAATCCAAGCCTGGGACGGCAAAGCACATGAGGAAGGTGAATCAAGAGTTATCCATCTAGACTTGTCAAAAGACCTCAGTAAGTTACAAAAGTCATCGGGATCTTGCACAACATAGCTTTTGCATACACCATATGTATCATGCCCCTGACAGTAATTTCCATGCAGACACGGAGTACCCAGCGACTGGAATGAACCAGCTGGCATCCTTTGTGCGCATCAAGACAGGCGAAGCATTTACCACAAAGGCCACTGCCACTTCCCAGGTTTTCTACTGCATACGGTGGGTGTATGGCGTGCAATGCGGCACCGGCATAATTGCTGTTTTTGCCATTCTCATTGCCGTTCACAACCTGGTACCACACACCAAGACGAATTTGGTGCATTAAAAATCTGCCACATCTACACAATTTTCTATGGTACTCAGCATCATCCAATCTCATCAAGACATATTCAACAACAGGCAATTTAAGTCTCAAGTTTGCAATGCCTACAGAGGGTTCACAGGTCGTCTTGAAGCAAAACAGCGACAGCTGTTTTAGAAACTGGCAGCCTGTCAAAAGATGTTCCTGGCAAGGATGGCTGTTGCAGGGGTGATGGCTTCAGTGACACATCACACGGCAAGGTGCGGTGGGCCCAGGGGGATCTGTTTGTGGTGCCTGGCTGTGAAGACATCACCCACCATGCCAGCAAAGAATCAACTGAGCATGGCGGAGCTGCCTTTTACTGGATCACAGATGAGCCCCTGTGCAAGTACCTTGGAGTCACACCAACCGAGAACCGATTTGAGCCTGCTCACTTCACCAGAGTTGTAAGCATGCTCCAGCCCAAACAATCATGCAGCCTGATCATCCGGACTTGTTTTCAAAGCCATATGCTTTGTGGTTGAGATGGAACGTCAGGCACAGCAAACTGACTTAGGCATGACATACTGATTGGCTAGCCGCTGGCACAGCCACAAGGCGCGCTCATGCCTGGTCAGCGTCATACCGCACAGTATCTCTGCGTCAAGTCTGCATGTGGGTGGGCAGCTATCACACTTTTGGTACATTGAGGGCTCCACCTGCAGCTGGACCAGTGTCGCATACAATGTGAAGGGCATGTCAGGCATTGCTGCTGTGCAGGCTCTGGTGGGTGCTGTGAAGAAACTAGCAGCAGACCCAGAGTCCAAGGACAAGAACAGGATTGGAGTGCTGCTGGGCACAAAGCAGGCTAGGGGAACCAAGACCCTGACACACGTCATGTGGGTGCTGTTCAACCTGCTTCCTGGCAAAACCACCCAGAAGGCCCACCTCCATACCCCCACTGCTCTGGACTTTGCTGTCTCTGCGCCCGCCAAAGGTGTGACTGCAACAAGTTGCTGTTGTGCTTTACTGTCATGCATTGCGCATGCTTTGCTGTCATGCTTTGCTGTCAGTCATTGTAGGACCTGGCTGCCGTCCTAGTGCAACTCTGCTATCTCTACAAAGTCACCCTTTGCACACCCAATCACATGTTTCCTGAGCAAGTTGAAGTCTGTGTAATGAACCCTGCAGTGTTCATTTCTCCTGTTCTCTGCATGAGCGACCCTGACTGATTTGGTTGGCCCATCCATTCATGACCATGTGTCTTGCTTTAGGGCCAAGTGCATACAGTCCTGAGTGGCTCCCTGTACGAGGTCCTGTTTTGGCAGCCAGCATACCAACAATAATATGTGTTGATGTGTCACAAGTCAGCCTGGACAACTTTATGGCAACCTTTGTCGTATGACTATTGTCTTCAACTTGATAGATCAAAAGCTTTTTGGGCAGCCTGTCATCAGTTTTGCGTCCTAAATGGTCTAGCCACTGAGCTTTCTACACCTCAGTTCAGATAAAATGAAATGGTGGCTCAGAACACCTCTTCCTGATGAGATCATTTTTTTACGATTACTCAGTGTGTAGTCATACGCAAAACAGAGATAACTTCATCTGGAAGACTTTGGGCTGACCCATCTGCTTGTCTTGCCAGCCATGTATGACAGATGTTCATCCTTGGCTGCCTAGTTCATGAGCTCGCTGCATAATTGAGATGTTTCCCCTCTCAATTGTTGGTTGCCATGGTGCAGGTGTGTACACAGCCATGGCTCGCAAAATTGACAAGGATGGCAATCTAATTGACCCCGTGAACGCCCCGTGGAAAACAGGGGGTGCCTTCACCACCCCTCCTGGCTGGTGGCACAGCCACGTCAATGAGACTGATGAAGATGCATGGGTGCTGCCTGTTCAGGATGCAGGCCTGTTCACATACCAGGTATATACTTTCTGCCTGCACACCTTGCGCATGTCTGTTGCCAGGTGTGTGCTGTAAGGTGGTGAAGCTGCTTGGCTGTATGTACGCCAATAGGGGGTTACATGTACAGTGTGCTTGGCTCCCAAGTATTCATAGCGTTTACCTACTTTGCCAGCGTTTTCCCACTGTACTGTTTAGTGTCATCCCTTGTCTTGTGACCCATCCTACGCGGGAGTCAGCTTCATCAAGCATCTTGTGATTGCAAAAACCTGTGTTTCATGCATCTTGCATGCAACTAAGTTTGCTGTGGTTCTTACAGAGGACGCTTGATATCCGCTTTGTGCCGGCTGTATTGGAGGACATCAAGAACATGACCATTCAGGGTGCAAGTTTTGAAGGCGAAAAGACCTATGTCAATTCCAAGGAGTGACAGGGCAATGGCTAGTGATGTGTAGTGCCAGTATTGTGGTGCTCTGCTCAAGTCATCACTGTTTTTGCCAAGCATATTTTGGCATGGTGTGTGGACTTCAATGGATGACCCTGCTTTTTCCAGAAAAATACAGATAGCTACAGGCATGTGAATTGCAGCTTAGGATTACTAGTATCATTACTAGGGCCAATATAGTTAATAAGAACTGATAATGCTCACATACTTACCCCTGTACTCTGCCAAGCTGGTAATTACAGTAGTGCTATTGCGTACTATCTCAGTAATGCTATTGCATGTTTGTAACAACAACTTATCATCCAAGTTGCCAGGCAATGAGAGCAACACTGGCATATTTATGCACACACTCACATATGTATGCAGAGTCACAAAAGACCGGGTCCTGACACATGCTGACGTCATGAATGTAACATTAAAGCTGACAAACAGATTGACCTCATTTGCAAAGCGACTCGAAGCTACCAATCGCGACTGTGAGCAAAGCAATTCGCACATGCATTGTGGCACAGGTGACACCATCATGTTATTCGCCATTACCACAACTTGCTTGATGTCATCCGCCATTACCACAACTTGCTTGATGTCATCTGTATATACGATTGTGTGTTTTGGCGTCCTGTGGTTACAAGTGGTTTTCTTACGTGCTTGTGAATGTTGTTGAGCGTGCACATCAATAGCACCAGCATACTAGAAGCTGTCCACAAGTTGACTGTAACAGCACACACAAGCAGTCCATAATATTTAACGGACTGTAAGTTAGCATCATCCCTACTCAAAATCACCACCTAATCAGGGTCATCCACGTCGCTCTTGCTTTTGTCCCTTGCTCACTCATATATTGTACAGCGTAGAATGATCAATTCAACGAAATGGCTTTCAATGCCTGCTCTATAGACGCAAAACTACTTGACTCGGGACAAGACATCTTGGACAAGGCTGTCAGGCAGTTGACCAGAACTTTGAAATGCCCGCATGTGCAAAATCGGTTCGCAGCCAGCTTGTGCCATACTGCGCCCATTGACAGTCTCAGTGTACGCTCGGGGCTTGTAAGCCTCCAAGAAAACCTCTCCTGGTGTGTCCACACGCTCACAAACAGACATCAAGGCCCTGCAGCCAACAAACAGAACTCATCAGACCTGACAGTGACCAGTGCAAGTCACAAGATGCACTCTCAAACTCACTTTGGTGTGTAAAGAGGTGATTGCCAGCCGCCTAGGGCAACAGACATTGGGAAGCATGACAGGTCTGCCACGCAAAACGCAGCAGTGACAATACAAGGGCATGCGTGCATCAACTCACATGAGGCTGTTCATCTTCATGTAGGGGCAGGAAGCACAGCCACCCTCTGTTGAGCAGCCCTCCCCAGAAGCAGGCCCCGGGATCATTGACAGCCCTCCTGGCAGCAGCACTGGCCCACCCCCATTGGCACCACTGGTCTGGCTGGAGGTGGTGATGGACTCAGGCGAGACTGGGAACACGATCTCGACTTCCAGGTCATCGCGGCCTGACTCTTTCAGCAAGCCTTGCACCTTTCGCACAATGCTGGTGATCATGCCGGATTCTGTCCCCAGCACAAACTGCGCCAGCAAAGCGGGTGATCAGCAACAGCTGAACCAGAACAAGTTTTGCTATGACCCAGCTCAATCTCATCAGCTGCTGCAGCATCAGACAGGCCCACCTTTGCTACACCCTAACTCATCCTAACAACACCAACATGAATGAGTGTTGTTCAACAACCACCTCTCATGAATACCCACCGCCTGTTCCTGCCCAAGTGACCAGAGCAATGAGTGTCACTGGGAAACATGCAGCAGTGTCTGCAGCCTTTGAATGGGTACACTCGCTGCTGCTGCTCACCACCACTCAGCTGTACTCCACATCACCGTCAGACCCATTGGCAGTCATCCCTTCATTGACACGCTCACTGGTGCGTGCACCAGCTCATTGCTCACCTGAAGCTTGTCGGCAAACGGCTTGTCCAGGGCGCACTTGACTTTTGAGGAAATGAAGTCCAGGATGTTGGATGTTGAGCCCACAACGCCCATGTCGCGAGTCTTCTTTGCTTCCATAGCCAGCGTGAACATCTCCCCTGGAACCTGTGCCAAGCAGCTGCTGGTCAGCACCAAGCACTACAAGGCCAGGAATAACTTTTCCAAATCAATCTTTGCTTCTATAGTGTGTATAAACGGACTACTTTCCATTCTGCACAGTGTTGGTTACCTTTTTGTACAACTGTGTTGGCATTTAATTTGGAACTATTAGAAGTCAACACAAACAAGGGTGTGCATAGCACATGTTGAAGGTCTGATGCACCAAACGCAATGAACTTGGAGGGTTCTGGAAGACAATGTTGAGACATACTCAGCATTAGCAAATGCTGCAAAGGTGGGCTGCAGAGACATGTTCATTTGCCCAGGCACTATGCTTTGCACAACCTTTTACCATGCTACAGCTTGAGCATGCAAACATTGCATTGGGGCACACAGTCCTCTTTGCTTTGATGGATACAAATGGCGGAGACAACGCCCCTACCTCAAAATGTGCGGTGAGATAAGCGTCTCCATAGGCCTTGCGGACAAGCTCAGTCACCTCCCCACCAAAGATGTGGTGCACAATGCAGGTGCCCTCCTCAAAGTAATGCAGGCGGGGCAGCAGAGCCCTGACTGAGGCCTGGGTATGCTTGGGGTGAAGCTTCTGCACTTCCTCGTCCGGCAGATCTGCCAGGGATGTGAATAGCTGTGCCAAGTTGCGGCCCATGTAGGTGTCAGGTCCGTACCACACTGTCAGATCCGGGATCTGGGCAAAGCCCTGAGTCACAGACGCACCATCAGCACAGCGCTAGAATTATGGCTTGCATAGGCCAGAAACGGTATGTTGCAAACATGCTCAATTGACCATACACACATTGATGGATGTGACACTCCGCAGATTCACTTGAGCTCCAACCTGACACAGGTTAAAACAGTTACTAGTCAATCAAGATGACAGTGAGGTATGAGCAGTTTTGACAAGGTGAAGGAAGTCATGAAGGGGGGATGTAGACAACATAAGCTAGGGAGGGACTGACCTGCAGGACAGTCTGAACCACATTGGAGGAGGTGCAGGTGATGGTGGGGACCACGGCATGTGCCTCAGCCTTGGTCTTCAAGCTGGTGTTGATGTACACCACATGCATGGCTGGCTTGCCTGTTGCAGCCGCATGACTGAGGTAGTCACTGTACAGGCCAGTCTCGGCTGCCTCTGCCAAGGAGCAGCCAATGTCATCTGAAGCCATGCGGTACACCTGCACATGGACAGCGTCGCATTCAGCTGCTGAGGCACATTGAAATGACTCATTCACTAACCTAGGCACCTGAAACCCTGTACAGCTGGTGACCTACAAGGTGCAGCCTAATTTGCACAACACATTGCGAACCTGTTCTTGAAACCCTATGCAGCTGATGATCTATAAGGTGCAGCATGATCTGCACAACACATGCAAACCTGCAAATACTGCAGCAAGACATGCAGCATGGAGGTGACTTGGCAGAGCACATAGCACAAGTCAGACATCAGACAGACATGGCTTGCTTCCACAGTGGTGGCCGGCGTTGCTCACCTTTGTGTCCTTGTGCCCGGCTTCATCAAGAATGGCTCTCACATTCTCGCTCATGAAGTCCACTCCCAGCACTGCAACAGTAGTGCAGCCCTCCTCCACCATCTTGACAGCCCTGTCAGCCATGACTAAGCTGTCGCTGATGTGGATGTGGGGCCAGCGCTCTTCTGCTGAGGTGAGGACACCTTGCACCTGAGGGTCCATGTAAAAGTGCGCCACAATGCCGATTCTCTTTTCAGACAGGACCTGCAAGATACACAATACAAAAGTGACATCATGTTGGCAAAAGGAAGCCAGAGAAGCCTGGTGTTATGCGCACGCACTCCAGTTCTGCCTCAACAGCATAATAGTACTATGTCAACGCAATACGGTAGACCCATAGCAAGCAGAATGTGCTGATAAGGCATGTGCTGATACAGAGAGCCCTGAAGGCAATTCAAGGTGAGTCAAATCATACAATGAAATGCCATAAAAGCATAGTCAGAAAAGCAAAGCTACAAAACAAACCTTGACAAGGGCATCAACTTGGGCCGCATTGGGAGCCAGGTACTGAGCTTGGGCTTCAGCAAAAGAGCCCTGAGGGGTAATGGCATCACCGGTGA
>JAABUO010008559.1_pt1 | contig 11550 bp, 22 predicted proteins | sample 5559291 | NCBI WGS metagenome assembly JAABUO01 (sample SAMN10711878, study PRJNA513372) | rock metagenome | isolation source: Antarctica rocks | place: Antarctica: Victoria Land, Finger Mt sud | reverse complement strand
GTACCAGGCCCACGGCCGCGCCATGCGCGAGCGCGCGGGCGAAGACATGGACTCGTGAGCGCCCGGGCGGGCGCCGCGGCTGCCTGTGCACGAGGCCTGGTCCGCGCGGTCATTCTGACGGGTGTCTTCTCGCTGGACGCTGCTGCAGCCGGGGCGGTGCCTGTGCCGCTGCTGGCAACGACTGACTACAGACCTGAAGCATGCGCAGATGGATGTATTCATGCTGCGCCAGGCACTGTTGTACGCGCAAGCTCTTCTGGCCGCTAGCGTGCTGAGCATGTTTTTGCATGTAACCCATTGTGACACATCTGTGACACGTTCTAGACAGAAAGCACCTGGAAGCAGGCGTTGTCCGCGCATGCAGCATAGTGCGCCTGCTTTCAAGTGCATCTGCGCTCAAGAGCATCGTAGTCTGACAAGGACACTGAGGCTATCTGCATGCTTACTAGAAAACTGTACAGCTCACTCTGGCCCGCCCTCGCATGGCGCCAGCAGGCGCCGATCAAGCGCCTCTGCACGCGCGGCTGCCTCCAGCGCGCGCGCAAACCCTGTACACCCTAGCACCCGGCAACCCGCACCACGCGCGCACGCGCCGCCCGCAGGCGCGTTGGCGGCGTGCGCCAGGAAGGGCAGCTTTCGGAGCAGCCGCCCTGAAAAGCCGTCGCACGCCGCCGCCGCAGCGCGCAGGGCCAGGCCCGCCTCCATCCTCGCAGCGGCCTCGCCATCTTCGCCCATGAGGCAGATTGCCTGCCGGCGCCGTGCACTTCAGCGCAGGCATCACGCAGTGCCTTAGCACAAGAGTGTAAGAGCTGAGGTACAAGCCTTCAAAGTGGGCAGTGAGCCCTTCATGGCCCACCTGCGCGTCTCGGAGTCGCTCAAATGCTGGCGGCGTGCAGCCCTCCCGCAGGATCCCCGCGCGCTGCAGCTCCGCGCAGCAGGATGCCAGAATCTCATAGCGCGCCTGGCCGCCGGGTGACGTGAGTCAAACATCCATGTGCAACCCTCGTTAGCCGGCCTATTGAGGCCGGGGAGCCATGGGCGGCATGCCTGCAGGCCCGGGTTGCCGATATAGGCCTTAATGTCCGCGCGGTCCAGAAACGCCAGGTCTATCGCCTCCGTGATATTTGTGGTGGTCAGCACCTAGGTCCAAGCACGCACACGGACTACTCATGCGGCTGTGCTACAGTCATGCTGAGGCACGGATCTGTTGTGCCATGCATGACTTTGCAGTCAGCTTGTCGTCGTAGCAGCTCATGTGACAGCTTGGTGGCCCCCTCAATGTGAGCAGACCAAAAACTCTTGACAGTTCCTGCTCTCCAATCATGCTGGGGCTCAGGGAGGAGGGCCGCCGCACCAAGACGTTTGGACGCCGCTTGAGGGCGTCGAGCTGCGTGAGCACCGCATTGACCGCGCGCACCGCGTCTGCGGGCTCCGAGCCTGCGACGGCCGCGCGCCGCGCCGCCGTCAAGGACTCCACCTCGTCGATGAGCACGAAAACCAGCGTCTCCTCTTCGTCCACCTGCACACAGCGACCCGGCAGCTGCTTGCATGTCAGGGTCGGGACAGGCTGCCGGGCACCCGTGTGCGTACCACCACACATGGTACCAGCACCGCATGACAGGAGGCTTGCTGAGGGGCGCGCACCAGCTCGCCGATCTTGGCAAACACCTTGGACACGAGCTTCCCGCTCTCGCTGAACCACTTAGAGAACAGCGAGTGCGCGTTGATCTCTACCAGTGCCGCCAGCGCGTACCTGACGCGCGCGCCCGGTCAGCAACGAGCCCCACCGAGGACGGCGCCATTGCGGAGGACCCAGGCAAGGGCTGCATGCGCGGCCTTCTGAGCAAGACCACAGCGTGAACACAGCACTGTCACGGCGCTGACGGCACGTCTGGCGTCACTCTGCGTGTTAGCACCTGCAACTGAAGCGGATGCTCAGCTTCTGCGCGAGGGCCTTGCACAGAGTAGTCTTGCCTGCGGCGCAGGCATCGTTCAGCCATATTGGAGTGCCGTATACATGCCTTCCCTATGAGCACGCAGTGTCAAGGTGGGACAGACCTGTCCCCGGCGGCCCATGCAGGAGCACCGTGCGGTTGAAGGACACGAGCGCGGGATCGACGCCAGCGTCACCAAAGCTCAACGCCGTGGCAGCATACCGCAGCAGGCGTGCCTGCAGTGCAAGTTTGACTTAGAGGCAGGTGCACTGCATTGTGCTGCATTGTCAGGTGCTTGCAATGTGTGACCTGCATGCAAGGCCGCCCGTTCACAGCAATACAAATCACTGGAACAAATCACTGGCAGTTGATTTAGGGCATCAGGCACTGTAGACAAGGCACACCTTCACATCAGTGTCATAGATCAGTGAGTCCCATAGACCCATGAATGCTGTGGACGGCAACGTCCACTCATGAACTGCATGTGCAGCAAAGAAGCTATCATGCAGCATGGGGATGCAGTGAACTTGCGCTCAGCAAGTCCGCACACACTTGCTCATCTTATAGATGTCCATGCCATTACGCTGCCATGCTCTATGGTTATTTGTTGCATACTGACTCAACCACCCAAACATGCAGTTGTCTCGCACACGCTTTGCAACAGAGCAGGCACTGCGGCGCACAGCAAGGCACGCCGTCGCCCTCTGCGCCCTCCTCCCCCTCTGCCGGCTCCTCCTCACTCAGCTGGTAGATGCAGATGCGCAGCTCCACCTGTGCAGGCTGTGTACGTCTCAGCTGTTTGAAGCACAGCACAGGCCGCTGTGCGGATGCGAAGTATCAACGTATATACCAACATGCCAGCCAAGGTGTTGCGCTGCAGAGGCAATGGGGCAGCCAAACACACCACACAGGGAGCAGCTCCGTGCGTTTGAGCTCGGCGCGCGCCTGCCAGAAGAGCAGCTTCTGGCCGAGCGGTGCGGCGCGCTCAGCAGCTGTGTCGCAAACGCACACGGAGAGCACATGCGCATCCAAGAAGCTGTCGCGGCCGCGCTCCAGCGCCAGCGGCCCGTCCTCGTAGCGCAGACTCTGCGTTCCGATGAAGCGCCGCACGGCCTGCTCTACATCGGCAGGCGCCGCGCTGGACGCAGGAGACTGGCAGACCTCCACGTGCAGCGCAATGCGCTCGTCTACGTCGCCCCTGTTTACCGTCCCCATGCGAGCCAGCCGAGGACACTCACGTGCAGGCTCGCCGCTGGGTGCGCGTATGTGCAGGTTGAGCAGGCTGCCACAGTTGTACTCGAGTCCTGGGGACATTGGCCAGGCCGCGTGGTCAGCAGGTATCAAAGCAGATCAGATGCTTAGGATTGCTTCCGCAGGTACTGCCGTGTGCTCTGAGCACCCACTGAAACGGTGCAGAGTGCTCTGCGGGTGAGGTGCACCAAGGAGCTCAGTCAAGCAGTTTAGAAGACGCTCGTGAAAAGAAGTGTGAGGCATCGCGTTGCGGCAATGGCAGAGAAACCGTCGCTGCTGAACGACCCTAACCTAGCCCGCTTGATAGCCTAGAAATCCAGAGCAGCCACAGGAGGCCTTGCTGCGCTGTCCTCTCTGTGTGCAGTCCGAGGTGCCCGCACGCTCAGACAGGCGGCCAGGATGGCGGGGCTGCTGCACGCAGCGCCGGGGTTGTTTGGGGGCCTGAACCAGAGGTTGAAGCACAGCCTGCGCACAAGCAACGGCACAGCCGCTAAGCTTTGCGCAAAGCAGGGCGCTCCGTCGTACCATATCGAGGTGCAGGCTGCTGCTGGCGCCTGTGTGTGCCGACTTGTGCACGCATCGCGCGCCTGGGTGGCGGTTTGCGCACTTGCAGAACGTGCGGGCACTGCGCAGGTCATGGTCAGCGACGAGGAGCCGCAGGAGAACGCGGTGAAGCGCTTTCGCCGCGAAGTCATGAACGCTGGCCTCACCCTTGAGGTAGGCAGCGGCGACCTCTTCTCTCTGTTTAGGCAACAAGGCAGAGACGGCGCTTGGTGCCTGCTTCCTGTTCTGAGCCCAGCTCTTGCAGTGGGCATAAAGCAAGCTGAGAAGTGCTCCCCTGCCAACACGCCGTGCTGCTGGACAGGTCCGGCGGAGGCGGTACTTTGAGAACAGCCAGGACGAGAAGAAGCGCAGGAAAAAGGAGGTCGGCCAGCGGCGTTCCAAGTGAGCCCCTCCTACTGGGTAGTAGCTACAGGCTCTTGGCATGTTTGGCAACGTGATATGTGTGGCAAAACCCATACGCTGTGTGCGAACGCATTTGCTGGCTGTACGAGTGGCAGACTGTGCCCGCTTGCGCACAGGAGGTACACGCCGCCTTCATCTTTTGAGGAGGTGTCCACAGCCATGGAGCCCACGCCCTTTGCAGAGATGTTTGGCGAGACGGAGGACCTCTTTGAGGCACGCCCTCCCTTGTTCTGCTTCAGCGCTGTGTTGTCGAGCCTTTGCATATGCGATTCAAGCCTGGGCGAATGTGCTCTGTGACGGGTGTGGAGACCGCAGCGACGCAGGCCATACCGGTGTCACCGGTTCTCTCCGGTGGTGCAGTCTGCTCACGCGTGTCTCTTTGCGCCCGCAGGTCGGCTACCGAGGCCCGGGAAGGGTGTGAGGCCACACAGCTTGCGTGGGTTCAGTAGCAGTGCTGCGTTGTGCTCAGCTCGCTGCTTCTGAGGTCCTCCTGCCGCCTTTCCTGGCAAAGTGCACTGCCACGCTGTTGGGTGGTGCATATGAAGTGGTACTCCAGCAAATAGCGGGCCGGGCAGCACGTGTAACGCTTCTTGACTGTTTGCACCTTGACGATGGGCTGGAGGTGTGCTTGCCCAGCACAGCTCTGCTAGTCGGCCGCGAATGGCCATCCGGCAACACACCCGGGTCCCTGTTCAACCCCAGCTGGCAGGCCTGCCTCGCTGATGCCTAGGCCCGTAAGCATCAGCGAGCTTGCATTCAAAATTTCTGCTGTATCACGCAGTGCCTATCACAGCACACCGCCTGCCTAGGCTCATAACAAACAGCAGCGCTGCGGGCAGCCCAGTGCATAACGGGGGGAGGCGTTGCAGCATCTTCCGAGCTTGCGAGTGCCCTTGTGCTTGCTTTATGAGTTCCTTTGTCTCACTCCTTTACAAGCGAGTGCTGAAGCACGCTGCTGCACAGGCACGGTGCGGCACATGCGCAGCTTTGCCACGCCCCCTCCAAGTCTCATGCATTGCCACGCCAATTCTGCCGCGTTCAGTTGCCTGACCAGCCAGTTGCAGGAAGGCCGAAGCTGACCTGCAGCAGGTTGTGGACGTTGTGTATCCTGGGCCTTTGAAGGTGCGCTAGCATCCACTTGTTTGCAGTGCAACCCCGGTTCAGCAGTCGAGAAGCTGAAGACTGGCATATCCCACGCAGGACAGCAACCTGCAATTTGATGCTGCTCGGCAGCACAGCGCAGCGAACGCTGTGCGGCGAGCTTTGTTAAGTGGCCGAGGAGGGGTCCCCAAGGAGTGAACAAGTTCGGCTTGTTACAATGCAGAGCAGGTGCTTGCCGGTTCGTGTCGCTTCCCCCTCAAAAATGTCACGCCCTCACCCTTGGAGGCCAAGGCTGCGCGTTCTGCCCCTGAACAGGAAGAAATGCGCTAAGCCGCAGCAGGCAGGTCAGCTCCACCACGTGAGCGGCCTTGTGCAAGGGTGCGGGCTGCATGTGCAGGCCTCACTCAGTTCCTCCACATGGCCATGCTGGCCAGTCACTTCTCTGCAGGCAGTGAAACGGCTCGGTCCCAGCGTACAGGAATGAACCCTTTGCCTGTGAAAATTGCCTGTGAAAAGGGCAGACCCATGCAGGCGCACAGCATTCCCGCACAAGCCAGCCACCCAGGCTGTCACGCAGCCCGCTCTGTACGCCCTGCGCCATGGCGTTGCCAGCTGCAGCTTCCCCTCGCGGCCTTCGCTGCCTCCGCGCTGCATGTGCAGCTCGCGGACCGCGGCATGGCTGCACACTTGCCGCCCCGAGCGGCCTCCTCCTCCTCCTCGCCAGGACAGCCCCCGCATGCAATCCCTACCCACAACAGCACAACTGGGCCAATACAAGCACCTGCACACTCCAGTGGAGAGCGCCCGCAGCCGCGTGGTGCTGTACGCCCGCGCTCCCTTGCACGCGCAGCCAACAAGATCTGCGCGCCCCGCTCACTTGCGGCCCCAGGCCTTGGGCGGCGGCGGCGGCGCATCCTCCTCGTCGGAGCCGGGGTCGCCGTACTCCCACATGCCTGCATGCGCCGCGCGCGCCTGGCCCTCCGCCTCGCGCAGCGTCTCGAGCACCTCCGCCACGCCCTCGGCGGCCGCCTGGCGCCGCAGGGGCACAGAGCCTTTCTCCATGTTGACCAAGCTGCCCACAAGACCGCAGACAGCTGGGGAAAGACCACGCTGGGTGTTGGGCTCAGCTAAATACGAGGTGTTGAGGCAGCTCACGCTCGCAACAGGCGACAGGCGGCAAGCCACCATGCAAGTGCTGGGGGTTCTCATGTGTGACTGAGCTCAGGCCCTCCGCTAGCACGCCGCGCATGCACAGGCAGGCCTGAGCGAAGCCGCCCTGGCGCCGCTCGCCCAGAGAGCGCGCAGGGCAGGCGGCGCACCGCGCGGCCGCGCGGCGGCGCCACGCGTGCGAGCCCGGCGGCGAGCAGGCGCGCGTTGACGCTGTCGCCCGCGCCCGGCAGCCCCTCCAGCTGCAGCAGCAGCGCCAGCTTGCGGGCCGCCCAGCGCGCCGGCGACGGCTCGCTGCCCACGCGCCGCGCGGCCAGGCCCGGTTTGTCCGCCTCGGCCGCCAGCAGCCGCGCCGCCGCCAGGCTCAGCTCCGCATCGCTCGCGATCTGCGCGCGTCGGATGCAGGGGCGTGGAGGCGCAGGGCGCACAGCTCCTGGTCGGCTGACAGGCTGTCGCTGCCATGCAGTGTGCAGTGAATGTGCTGGTCTGCCGACACGGCAGCACAAGCGCTCACGCCTCTCCATACATTGCACGGTAATTGATATCAGGGTAACATCTCACACCTCTCCTTTATGCCCACGAAAGTTGTCCATGCACGCGTGACAGGCAGCCATCAGTCCACACGGAAAAAAAAACCCTTTCATTGCTGTTCTTGACCACGCACAGTAACACGCACTCCCGTGCGGCCAGTCATGATGGTGTGGCAATAGAAATGGTGTGCGCTGTGCCGGTGCCTCATTCTTCTTAAAAACAAAACAAGGTTACGTAAACGTCTCGTGCAAACAGCCCAGCATAACCAGGGCGCAGCCGGTGCGGCCGCGCGCCTTTAAGAACGCGAGCGACGCGGGCGCGGCCTGCGGCTCCACGGCTCTAAGCGCGGGCCCCATCGGCCGCACGGCGGACGCGGGCACGGTCTCCGTGTTGCCCCAGTCGATGAAGGCCACCTCGTAGGCTGGCCGGCCGGGCTCCCCCTGGGCCGTGGCCTCCACCTGCGCAGCCCCCAGGCTCTGGCCACTGCAGACACAGACACTCAGAGACGAGGTACAGCACGACTGCCTGAACTCAGCGGCGACGCTCACGGCAAAGCGCATGGGTGGGCGACGATTGCAGTCCTCGCCGGAGGACCAGGACCAAGAGAAGAAAATGTGTGGGTCTGCAGGCAGTGCTCAGCGCATGCCGCGTCACTACAAAAACGAGGCTGACGAGACCATGCAGCGACGAGGACGCCGCTTGCAGCTGCACGCACATGCTCGCACCTGAGCGCGGTACCACTGGTTGTCCGCACTGAATCGGGCAATGCACCGATCGCCCGCCCGCAGCGCCGGCGGCGGGCCGCCCGCGCTATCCTCGTCCGGCACCGCCGCAAGCTGCTCCGCGATGTAGCCCAGCCGCTCACCGCCGCCCAGCTGGACGCGGCACCCGCAGCATCAGCGCGCTCGTCACACCGTGCGTGCCAGGCTCTGGGGTCCTAACAGTCCCTGTCTCAGCGCCTCCCGGCCCTCCCTCGTCCTGATGCACTTAGGGTCGATATCAAACCCTGCCCATACCCTGATCATTGCAGCCTGGTCAACCGTGCCTAAGCAGCCCTAGCTGGCTGAAACAGGCTCTTAAACTAATACGCCTGGGTGCGCCGAAGGGCGCACGCTCTCAGAACCTTTCCTTCCTTTCAACGCCCACACTCAGGGTCTGATCAAGGGGTCATGCGATTCTGTCATTGCCATGGACGGCCCACCTGGACAAAGAACTCCTCGGCCGCGCGCGCATACGAGATCGTGACCGGCTCAGCGGCCTCGCCGGGCGCGGCATGGCCGTTGACGCCGTTGGCCACGGCCTCGTCAACGGGTTTCGGCGGCACGTACGACTCCCAGATCTGCGAAAGCAGCGCAGTGACCGCCTGGAACCGCCTGGAGGCTTGGCATTGGCGGTGGGGTAGTGGCAGTGGGGTCGCGGCCACGCCCGCGCCAGGCAGCCGGCCACACGCATGCCGGATGCGGGCACGGCATGCACATGCAGAGACGCGTGCGCGGCAATGCGGGTAGGTCTGTTCCGCGCACGCCCGACAACTGCTCACGAGCGTAGGCACCACTGCCCACTCGCGGCCGCAGGGCCGCCCCAGACTGACGCGAGAGGTGCCGGCGCGGAGCTGGGGGGCCGCGCCTTGAGCCGCGCGGCGCGCGCGCGCTCCTGCGCGGCGACCATCTCGCGGCCGCCGGGCGTGCGCTCGGGGTCGAAGCGATCGCTGAGCTGCGCCAGGCCCGACTCCAGGAGCGCCATGCCCAGGCTGACCGGCTTGGGCCCGGTCGTGCGCAGGCTGCCCAGGAACGTGCCCCCGCGGTCCACAGCCTCCACCTGCGCGCCCGGCGCACCCGTGGGTCGGCGCGTGGCAGCAGAGCACGGAGGATAGAGCCTATCCTAACCCTACCCTAGTGCCTGCTAAGCTGAGAGCCGGGAATGGCCTGCAAGGGTGCCAAATGCGCCTGGTGACATGGGCGAATGCACATGACAGCCATGCGGAGGCTGCCGCGGGCGTGCGGCAGGAGTGCTGACGGCGGCGCAGTGCTGTGATGCCTGAGCGAGCGCTTGAGCGAGTGGCCGACAGGGCGCCCCAGGCAGGGCCCTCCAGGCCGCCCCCAGGCGCATTGGGGCACGCGGGCGGGAGGCGGCGCACGTCCAGCTCCACGTCGCGCTGCAGGACCAAGCGGCGCGTGAGCGCGAGCGCCTCGTGGCAGTGCGGCTCGTCCTGCGTGGCCGGGCGCCCGGCGGACGCCTGCTGCGCGCGCAGCGGCGTGCGCACGCCCGCCAGCGCGAACGACAGCTGCACCGGGTCCTTCTTCAGCGTCACCTGGCCGCCGCGCGGCGGTGCGCGCGCGTCAGGCGCGGCCGGCGAGGCGCACGGCCGCGGCTGCCCTGCTGCCAAGCTCCTGTGCGGCCCGCGTGCATGGGGCATGTGGCACGCAAGTGGTCACGGCATGCTCGCTCGCAGCGGTGCACAGAGAGCAGGCCATTCCCACAGCGCTTGGATGTCCTCCACATGAAACCCTCACTGCAGACAACAGCAACATGCGCACGACAGTGCTGTGCCTCACGATCGGACCAGCGCCCTTTGCATGCCGGGCTGCCGCGGCGCGGCGCGCCTTGAGCCGGTGGCCCGCGATGACAAAGTCGACGACGGCGGCCACGGGCCCCTTGTGCCGGTCGGCGCGCACGAACGGCAGGTAGTCCGACGCGGCCTTGGCGCTGAGCTGGCGCACGTTGTGCGGCGGCGGCTGCCGCGCGCTGTGCAGCGCCTTCTTCCCCTTCACCGCCTCCTGCGCGGCCCCGCCGCGCTCGGCGCTCGCGGCGCGCGTCTGGCATGCATGCAGCCCCTGCACTACCCACTGCGTGAATTTGTCCCTCCCTCTGTTAGCATGCCAGGCCCCTGTTCCTGTCCTTAAAAGCCAGGGGTCTGAGGACGCACGCTGGTCACCCGAAGGGTATGGCAGCCCTTGAGAGCCTGCAGCAGCGCAGCTTGCGCGCGGCCGCCGCTGCGGGCCCGGGGGCGCGCCTGCTCCGCCTCCAGCAGCTCCTCATAGTGCACCGAGCGCTCGTCGTCGCTGCGGTGCTTGGCCGCGCTCGCCAGGCCCCGGATGAGCAGCATCTTGGCCACCTGCGGGGCAGCGCACAGCACATCAACCATGACAGCCCTGGGGGTCGCCCCGCCTGTCGCGCCTCCTCTGGCATGATTTGAACTGCCGCAGAATGTGCGCTGCACACTCTGTGCAAGCGGAGCAGGCGCGTTCCTCGACCATGTCCACCTTGTTGGCAATCAGAGAGGACAAGACCATTGTTCTCCGACATACATTGACATGCATTGCGCACATGCCTCCTTTGAGCACAGGCGGGTGAGGCCGAGCAGCGCTGGGCACGTCCGGCGCTCGACAGGCAGCGCGCGGGGCGCACGTTGTCCTGGACGCCCTTGTCCTGGGCGTCCGGGCGCGGCAGGAACACGGCGCCGAACGCAAGCGTGCGCTCCGGGCCGGCGCCCGGCAGGCTGTCCGGGCCGGGCGCGCCGCCCACCTTGCGCGTGTACTCCATCACGACGCTCACGTCCTTGCCTGCGCGGCGCGGCCGCGGTCGGGGTGCGCCCCGCCCGCCCCGCCTTCCCGGCCCTGCCTGTCGAGGGCGGAGAGAGTGCACAGGGCCACTGGGCGCAACGGCCTTCCTGCCTGTCGGTGTGCCGTCACAGATCCGGTCACCCTTCGCGCCATGGCCTCGCGCACTGGGACTCGAGCACTTGCACCGCACGCAGGCGCGCGCCGCTCAGCGCGCGCACCCGCAGCGGCAGCACGCACGGTGCAACGCGGGGTGGCGCGGCGCGGGCCTTCCGGCACCCGGCGCGTGCGCCGCACGCAGGGCCGCGTCCCGGGGTGCCCGCGGGCGCGCACCGATCAGGCGGCCGCGCAGGAAGTCCTTGGCCTCGGCCGCCCAGGGCTCGCCGGCGTCCAGCTCCTCCGCGCCGCGCGGCGCGCGCGGCGCGCCGGCGGGCGCCACGCGGCGCGGCAGCCGCGGCGCCTTGATGCTGGAGAGCAGCACACGCCGCTCCGCGCCTGCGCGCGCGGGGCCGGGTGAGGCGGGGCGAGACCGGGTGCGGCGCGCAGGCTGTCCCCGATGCGGCGGCCGGAGACGCGCGCTCCCTCTGCACCTGACGCCTGCATGTGCATGCCCTGGTGAGCGCGCTAAGCTGCTGGTGCCTGAATGGCGGCCCGGCACGCCTGGAGGCCCTGAGCAGGCATGCCCAGCCCGGGTCAGCCAGCGGGCTGGGTGCGCTTCGATGCCCCCATGGAACGCACAGCCTGTGCCCCTGCAGCGCTTGCACGCCCTGCCGGCGCCGCGCGGGAGCCCCGCATGCGCCCCTGCGCGCGTGTATGCTCTACCAGCGTGCATGCTCTGCCGGCGCCGCGCGGGAGCCTAGCATATGCGCGCGCGTGCACGCCCTGCCGGCGCGCCGCGGAGCCCCGGCGCGCGCCGGAGGCCCTGTCCAGGACGACCAGGCAGTCGCCGGAGGCGACCTCCACGACGGGGCCCTCGAAGCGGTCGCTGAGCTTGGCGCCGGCGGAGGCGGGCGCGACGTAGTTGCGCCACAGCCCCGCCT
>JAABUO010008558.1_pt1 | contig 11551 bp, 11 predicted proteins | sample 5559291 | NCBI WGS metagenome assembly JAABUO01 (sample SAMN10711878, study PRJNA513372) | rock metagenome | isolation source: Antarctica rocks | place: Antarctica: Victoria Land, Finger Mt sud | reverse complement strand
TCCGGATAGGGTGCGGGCGTAGTCGCGGGGCGTCAGGTAGCCGAGGCTGGAGTGCGGCCTCACCTCGTTGAAGTCCTTCCGCCACGCCGCCAGGACTGATCGGGCTTGGGCGAGCGAGTGGAACAGCATCTCGTTGGGCAGCTCGTCTCGCAACCGGCTATTGAAACTCTCACTGAAGCCGTTCTGCTGGGGCTTGCCCGGCGCGATGTAATGCCAGCGCACCTGGCGCTCATCGGCCCAGCCGAGGATAGCGTTGCTGGTCAGCTCCGTGCCGTTGTCGCTGACGATCGACGCGGGCTTGCCGCGCCAGGCCACGATCGCGTCCAACTCGCGCGCCACCCGCCGCCCCGAGATCGACGTGTCGGCGACGAGGCCCAGGCACTCGCGGGTGCAGTCGTCGAAGACCTCGAGGATCCTGAAGCGCCGTCCGTCCGTTATCTGGTCGGAGACGAAGTCAAGGCTCCAGCGCTGGTTGGCGGCGGTGGGCAGGTCGATCGGCCGCCGCTCGCCCAGAGCCCGCTTGCGACCGCCACGCCGGCGCACGGTCAGCTTCTCCTCGCGGTAGAGCCGCTGCACCTTCTTGCGGTTCACCAGCAGCCCCTCGCGCCGGATCAGCCCGTGCAGGCGTCGGTAGCCGAAGCGCCGCCGCTCGGCCGCCAGCGCCTTCAGCCGCTCGCGCAGCGGCCCATCATCGAGCCTGGTCGAGGCGTACCTGACGCTGCTGCGGTCCTTGCCGATCACCCGGATCGCCCGACGCTCGCTCATCTCGAAGGCAGACCGCAGGTACGCCGCGGCCTCCCGAGCGGCGGCGGGCGTCACCATTTTTTTCCCAGCAGATCCTTCAGCGCGACATTGTCGAGCATCGCATCGGCCAGCAGCCGCTTGAGCTTGGCGTTCTCGTCCTCCAGCGCCTTCAGCCGCCGCGCCTCCGAGACGTCCATACCGCCGTACTTGGCCTTCCACTTGTAGAAGGTGGGCGAGCTCACCCCGTATTTCCGGCAAAGCTCGGCGACGGTGATCCCCGCCTCCTGCTCCTTCAACACACCGACGATCTGCTCCTCGGTGAACCTCGATTTCCTCATTCGTCCGTCCTCTCAATGGGCCGGACTCTACCAGTCGCTGGAGGAGTTTCAGGGGGTCAGGTCACTCCAAAGCCCCAATCAGAGAAGGCTCTCAATGGTGCTTCAACGCCGGTCCTGACGCGGCCGGCTCGGCCCGGATCTACTCCAAGCGGTAATTCAGGGATGTCGACTCCCTATTTATTTCTGGCCGTCGCTTGCCGCGTCCTTTTAGACTAAGATCCATGAGATCGGGAAGCGCAGCCGGGCTTGAGGCAGCTCAGGAACTCAAGATCGTCCCCAACTTTAAGGCATACTTGCGCAACCTGACAATGCGATACTCGATCTCAGGGCAAATCAAGCAATTCTAGAGTGCATCTCTACACAGCTGGAAGGAGAAAATCGATGACTGGCATGCCGAAAGTCGGCGGTTCGGGCAGGTCCAATCTGCCGCTTGGAGAGGAGAGAGCGGAGGCTAGCGGCCTTCAGCCGGCGTCGGTCCGGTCGGGCAAGAAGCGCGAGACCGAGCTTCCGACTGAAGCGAGCGACGCCTCCGGCAGCCGGTCGAACCCCACGCGGAGGTTGTCGGGAGCGACACTGGCTCTCCATAGGACGTTTACTCCTTCGGCTAGGCCTCAAAGCGAGCGTACACCTAGCCCGTCTTCCGACTCGGACGATCTGTCGGTCGACGACAGGAACCTGCAGGAAAAAACGGGCATGACCCCGGGGGATGCTGGCTGGAACGAGGCAGTCAGGGGCGTGATCATCAGCCATGCTGAAGGGAAAGATTGGGCTGAGCTATCGAAGATCCCTCTTCAGGTCAACGTGAACAGGATGCTTCACGACGATCGGACGCCACTCATGATGTTCGCCGAGAAGGGAGATCATGAAGCTGTAGGAGCCTTGCTCGCTTATCCTCACCGCATCAATCCTGACAAGAAAAACTCCAAGGGTAGTACGGCGCTGCATTTGGCTGCCGCCAATGGACATGCTTCCGTGATCGAGACTTTGTTCGAGGGTCACCTTCCCTACATCAATGCTAGAAATGAGAAAGGAAGAACGCCGCTCTACGAAGCGGCCAGGAACGGAAATCCGCGCGCCGTGAGCGCGCTGCTGCGACAGGGCGCTCGGACCGACATCGCGGACTCCGAAGGAACCTCTCCGAGGAAGAGAGCGGACATCCAGGGGCACAGGGATGTGAGTGAGGTGTTCAAAGAGCATGACCGCGCACCGGCGAACCCTGATGGAACCCCCAATCCACGGGGTCTGGCTGGACAACGCCTCCTCACGGAAGAATTTGCCAACATGCGCGACAGGATCACGGAAGAGAAAAGCAGGCCACGAGAAGATTTGTTGCAGGGTGTGTTCACCGGGAAGATATCGAAACCCGAGACACGCGATGTTGCCACCGTCGTCTACGAATCTGAGATCCTAAGGACTCTAGGTAAGGACGAACTGAACGCCAATCGTAATTTCTCGGAGAATCTAGATCTCAGCCAGATCGGACAGCACTACCGGATCGACAAGGATGAAGGGGACATCGAGGGTTTCAAATCATCCCTGCGCGAGGTTCGCGCCGAGGTGCCCGGCATGCGCAGAAAGATCGAGAACGTCTTCGTCCGAGGTGACTGGGCGAGCGTGCAGTGGTCCGGCGTGACACGAGATGGCAAGAAGATCGCAGACGGCTTCGACACGCACATCGTCGAAAACGGGAAGATCGCGGTCACGATGCTCAATTATTCGATCGCGTCGACGTGGGACGAAAACAAGGCACGCTGGACAAGCAACGTGGACCCGGCGCCCGCCATGGGAATCGCGAAGGGCGTGATCGACATTCCTAAGCCTGAGATTTCAAATTCGGCCATCAGAGCTGATTACAGGCGCCTCGAAGGCCTTCTGAATAAGAAGGACAGAGCGAGCGTGTCGCAATTCATCGACGGCATCAGTGTGACTGACTGGCAGAACGCCGGCGCCCACCCCCTCATACTCGTCGCCGGCAAGGGCAACGCGTCTCACGTCGAACAATTGTTGCGAAAGAAAGCATCTGTCGACGGCAAAGGTCCCAAGGGAGAGACCGCGCTCATGGTCGCTGTAGAGAGGGGTGACTCTGCTGTCATTCACGCCATTCTGAACGCCGGCGCGAGCATCGACGAGGTGAGAAAGGACGGAAAGACGGCTCTGACTTTGGCGGCCGCCGGTGGCGATGTCTCGATGATGCAGGCTCTGCTGTTCAGCAAGGTCCCAGTCAGCGATGAGCGTCGGCAGGCCATCGAAAGCCGTGATCCATCGGCGGTGAGAGGACTCCTAGAAGAAGCAAAGCTCGGCAGTTCGGCCGAGCGGAACCCGCTGATCCGCGCGGCGGCCAACCACGGACACCTCGAGATGGCCGACTTCCTCAACAACGGGGATGGGTTGATCACCAGTCACAACCATCCGGAAGGCCGAGCGTGGCTCCACGAGCAGCTCAAGACGATGACTGCGAAAACGGAAGCTCCCGAAGCGAAGCCGCCGCAGGATTTCTGCAAAGCCTACATCGACGGGAAGGACCCGAAGCCTGGGACGCCTCTGGAAGTATACTGGAAGCACATCATCATGCGGTATGAGGGAGATCCGGAAGGGGATATCGTGGCTAACTATTCCAAAGAGCTTCGTTTCTCGTTGGATGGAAAGTTTCCGATGATCGGCGCCGGGCACGACGCGATCAATTTGTCGGCAAAGGTCCTCAACGATACCCTCAAGTCCACGGATTACGATGTGTACGACACCACCTACAAGGAGCACCAGGGTTTCGGGTTCATGACAGAGCGGTGGCGCTATAAGGACCCGAATGTTGCAGGAAATGCAGTCCGCGACGGAATCGACTCCTTCATCATCTCGAAGGATGCCATTCTGGTAAAGCAGATAAACTACAATGTTCTCGAGGGAGACGCGATGGATAAATTCATCCGGAACGAGTGGCCGGCGGAAAAGTAGACGGATCAGCGGTCACGCCGCACTCGGAGCGTGATCGCCACCAGCTTGATGCGGTTCGACCTACGAAATGCGATCGGGATCCTCGGCAGCCAACTTGGCAGCCGAGAGTCCCGCGCAGATCTGATCAAGCCGACAGGGTGCAATCGTTTTGAGTGTCTGGTCTCGGTACGTGTCGTGACGGGTCATGCCTGAGCCGTTCGGGTCGCCTCGTTCAGGTCTGGCGAGCGGACTTCGTAAGCGGACGTTGCTTCTTCCGCAGACCGTGTGGCACGGTCGGATCAGCTCTGGGCGAGGACGCGTTGGCGCAGCGGTGCGAAGCCGGCCCGGCCGGACGGAGGTCATCGCCAAGCTGCGTCAGGTCGACGTGCTGGTGAGATGGAATAGTCGCCGCGCGGGCTGGTCTCGACGACGAGAAGCTTGGTCATTTTAGGGATTCCTTGAGGTTTTCCGAAGCGGAAGCCGGAGATCGGCTTGCCGAGCACGTGGCCATGGAGGGCGGTCTGGCCCGGCTCGCCGGACGCAGCGCCGGCAGCCACCATCAGCGGCAGCAGATGATCCTCGCGCGGTTGCGCCTCACGGGCGCCCGGCGCCTGCTCCCACGCGATCAACGAATGGTCGCGCGTCGCGCTGTCCGTCATCGCCTCGCGCAGCCATGCGTCGAATGCCTCGGCGGCGGGATCGTCACGACCGCTCCCACCCAGGAAGCCGCGCATGTTGTGGTAGGTCTGGCCGCTGCCGACGATCAGCACGCCCTCCGCCCGCAGCGGCTTCATCAAGCCCGTGCTGGAGCGACAGTTGCACATTGGGGATGTCGGCGCGGGGGGAACATGACCTTCAACGGCACGAACACGCCGTGGTCCCATCACGCGAGATCTCCGAATTGCTTTCGATCCCGGCCGCGCCGAGCAAGTCGCGAGCCCGCATCGCCAGGTCTGGCGCGCCGGGTGCAGGCCACGTCAGCTGATAAGGCCCCGTGACCGCGAAGCTGTGCAAAATGGCCGTTTGGAGTTCTCACCGCCACAGCCCTGCGGTCGACGAGATCGGGAGCTGGGCGAGCTTTTTCGTCCTGCCGCGTCGTGGTGGGACCGCCCTTGCGATGCCTGCACCCAGACAGGCCCGCCTCACGCATCAGCCTGGCAATGCGTTTTCGCCCGTGGCGCTCGCCCTGTGCCCGCAAAGCAGCATGGACCCGAGGGGCTCCGTAGATGTGGCGAGAGGCAGCGTGGACCTCCTGCATCCGCGCGAGCAGAGCCCCGTCCGCCATTTGGCGGGCGGACGGGGCTCGCTCGCTCCACGCGTAGAACCCGGCCTTCGACACACCGAGCAGCCACCTTGGCTGTCCAGCCATCGGCCGAGCGCCTCGGCGTCGTCCAGTGTGGCTTCCCGAAAGCCGAGCGCCGCGCGGATCTGGGCACGGTGGCATTCGATAGTCCTGCCACGCCAGTCGAAGCCTTGCCAGGCGGTTGCCGTCACGCCGACCTGGCCCGCGACGGCCTCGACAGCAGCAAGGGGCACGTCCTCCGCGCGGCGCGGGAAGCGGCCCTCCGCTGCGAATAGTTGAGCAGCACGGCAAAGCCCAGGCGCGTGGCGCCGGTCTTGTTGCCGATCAGCGCGCGGTCCATGGCACGAACGTCCAAGCCTCGCCTGACTCCCCGGATGCCGACTTCCGGCTCACGACCTATCTGAGACGGGCAGGCCCACAAGCGGTGCGATCAGCCAAGCCGCCGGGCGAGCGTCTCCTTGGTACGGCGGATGTGATCCCGCATCGTCCGTTCGGCTGTTTCCGGATCGCGCTTGGTGATCGCGTGCAGGATCGTCTGATGCTCGGCGAGGCCGCGCCGGCGCTGCTCCCCGTCCGAAGACACCTGCCGCAGGCCCAGGCGCATCTGGGCCTCAAGGGTCAGCAGCAAGGCGGACAGGCGCCGGTTGCCGGCGGCTCCTGCGATGGCGCCGTGGAACTCGGCGTTCGTCCTGAACCAGCCGGCGGCATCCTCTCCCTCCACCACGGCCCGTTGGCGGGCAAGGATACCGGCCAAGTTGCGCAAGACCGCATCGTTGGCGCGTTCCGCGCACAGCCGGGCTGCCTGCGCTTCCACGCCCTCACGCACCTCGTGGATTTCCAGCAGGTCGGATGCCTCAACCTCCACGACCGACACCCCGCGCCGCGGGAGCTCGACCGCGAGGCCGTCCGCGACCAGCGCCAGGAGGGCTTCGCGCACCGGGCTGCGGGACACCTCCAACTGACGCGACAGGTCCGGCACGGACAAGGGCTGACCAGGGGACAGCTCGCCGTCGAGAATGGCGGCCCGCAGGGTCGCGTGGACCGAGTCCACGATGCGCTCGGTCGATTTAAGGGCGGGCAGTCCGGCCATGGCGGCGCCCTACAAGCGGAACAACAGCTCGTCCAGCTTGCCCGGCGCGGCACGCAGGAAGCCGGTCTCGTGCATGAAGGCGCCAAGTGCCTCCACGCCCGCCGGCTCCGTCGTGAAGCGGGTCTCCGGCTGCGCCAGTTGGCGCGCCAGCTCCGCTTCCGGCTGGCCGGCATCGCGGGCCAACAGCGTCGCGGCCTCGGCCGGCTGTGCCGTCAGAAGATCGATGGCCCGGCGCACCCCTGCCTGCAAGGCCCGCAGCACCGGGTTGTTCTGCCCTGCAAACTGCTCCCGGGCGAAGCACACGTTGAAGGTCAGCGGCCCGAACAGGTCCCGGGACGACAGCAGCCGCCGTACGCCGCGATCCACAGCCGCTTCCTCGAAGGGCGGCGCGCCCACATACCCTGCGACTTGGTTGGTCAGCACCGATTGCAGGGCGTCCGGGTGCGGCATGGACAGCATGGCGGGGTCGAGCGCCTTTGCGTCGCCGAATGCTTGTTGTGCGGCTTTGCGCAACACGAAGGCCTGGTTGGTGTCCGGCGCGACTACGGCGATCTTGTCGCCAGGCCGGAAGTCGCGCACCCCCTGCAGCCGGGGATCGTTGGTCAGCAGCCACAAATCAACGGTGTTCAAGGCCGCGACGAGCCGGGTGCGGAAGCCGCGGTCCCGGCCGATCAGGAACGGTGCCACGCTGCCGCAGCCGACGTGCACCTCGCCGGCCAGCATGGCCTCGCGTATCGCGACGGAGGAGGAAATGACCTTCCACTCGACTTGCAGGCCTGGGACCGCCTCTTCCAGCCAGCCCTTCTGCTTGATGATTACCATGGGCGCGTAGCCCAGGCCGGGCTGCGTCGCGACCACCACCCTACCCGGCGTTTGCGCCCAGGCAGCGCGGACCAACGGGAGCGACACAGCCGCGGCTACGCTGGCGAGAAAGGGGCGGCGACGCATCATGGTGGGTGCTCCTATGGGGTGCCGGAAGCCGAGGCCTGCTTCATGCCCCAGCGCACGACGGTGCGGCGTTCGACCAAGTTGAAGCCGGTTTCCAGCAGCACGCCGATGGCGGCCACGGTGACGATGCCGGCGAACACGTCGTCCGTTCGCATGAAGGTGCGGGCGTTGTTGAGGAAGTTGCCGAGGCCGCCCTTGCTGCCGGATATGCCGAACACGAGTTCGGCGGCGATGATGGTGCGCCAGCCGTAGCCCAGCCCGGTCTTGATCCCGGTCATGGTGTGCGGGAGGGCAGCCGGGAAGAGCACGTCCGTCACCATGCGCCACCACGACAGGCCCAGCACGCGGCCGACGTTGACCAGAGTTGGGTTGGCTGTGCGGAAACCCGTGCTGATGTTCAGCGTTACCGGCCAGACCACCGCGTTGACCACGACGAACAGCAGCGCGTTGGTGTTGAGGCCGAACCAGATGATCGCGATGGGCAGCATGGTGACGGACGGCAGCGGGTTCAGCATCCCCGTCAGCAGCTCTACCAAGTCGTCGGCAAAGGTGCTGACGCGCGCGAGCACGGTAAACATCAGGCCCAACACCACCCCGATCACGAGGCTGAGCAGCAGCAGCCACACGGTTGCGCCCGTTGCTCGCGCAAGATCACCCGTGGTCCAGCTGGCCAGCAACGCGCGGCCGACGTCGGCCGGAGCCGGGAAGATCAGCGCCTCGACATCCGACCAAGTGATATACGCCTGCCACAGGGCGAGCAGCAGGACGAACTGCACACTCCGGCGCAACGCCACCGGCAGGCTCTTCCAGCGTGACAGGCCGGCCGCACGGGGGGCCCCGTTTTGCCCGCTGCTACTCGCCATGGGCGTGACCTCCCTCGTGGCCCATGAGGGCCGACACCTCCTGGCCCACGCGCACAATGGCGTCGGACCGGGGGTCGGACACCTCGCGAGCGTTCACCACCGCCTTGACGGCCGAGGGCGTGCCGTCGAGGATGACGATGTCGGAGCCGACCAGGGCGGCTTCGGCGATGGAATGCGTGACGAACAGCGTCGTGGCCCCGGTGCGGCGGGCCACGTCGATGAACTCCATTTGCAGGCGCAGCCGGGTTTGCGGATCGAGCGCGCCGAACGGCTCGTCCATCAGCAGGACCGCCGGTTCAAGCGACAGGGCGCGCGCTATGGCGACGCGCTGCTTCATGCCGCCCGACAGGTGGTGGGGGAAGCGCCCCGCCGCGTGATCCAGGCGCATGATGCCGAGCCAGTGCCGGGCACGCTCGTCCGCGTCACGCCGGGTACGCCCGGTGACGCGCAGCGGGTAGGCCACGTTGTCCAGCACCGTGCGCCAGGGGAAGAGCTGGTCGAACTCCTGGAACACGACGGCGCGGTCCGGACCCGGCTTGGTCACGGGCTTGCCGCCCACTAGCACCCGGCCGCCTGCCGGGCGCAGGAAGCCGGCGACCGCCTTCAGGATCGTGCTCTTACCGCAGCCGGACGGGCCAAGCAGCGCCGCCGTCTCCCCCTGCCGCACGGCGAACGACACGCCGGACACAGCGGGGGTGAACCCAGCGCCGGCGCCGTAGCCCAGCACGAGGGCGTCGACGTCGAGCATCGCGGCTGATGCTGAGGCCAGAGCTTGCCCTTCCATCAGCCGCCGACCGCGATAACGGCCTCGATCTCGACCTTGGCGCCGAAATGCAGCTCCGCGCAGGGCACCACCGAGCGGGCTGGCCGGTGGGCGCCGAAGAACGCCGCGTAGGCGCGGTTCGCCTCGTCCCAGTGCTCAATGCCGGCTACGAACACCGTGCATTTCGCCACGTCGTCCCGCCCGGCGCCGACGACGCGGGCGATGCGCTCGATGTTGCCCAGCGCGAAGCCGACCTGGTCCGTGACGGACACCGCCGCCGCGTCGGGGGTGTCGCGGGTGGCACCGAGCTGGCCGGACACGTAGAGCGTCGTCCCGTGCAGCACGGCTTGGGCGTAATGCCCGCCGGCCGCTGGCGCCGTCGCGCAGCGCACCTCGGTCAACCGTGGCGTTGGATTCGAGCTGGCTGTTTGCATCGGGAGGGCTTCCATGTGCGTCACCACCCGCCCGTGCGCGCCCAGTGATCCACGACGGCACCGTCCCGCAGCACGTCGTAGGACCCGTAGGCCGCGCAAGTCAGGCAGGCGTGGTTGGGCAAGATGCGGACGGCGCTGCCCACCGGCAGGCGTGCAAACCACTTCTCGTCCGGCACGGGAACCGTCCCATGCTCCTGGTGGACGGTCTCGACCGACAAGGTGCCGAGCCGCTCCAGGGTGTCCGGGTCGCAGACCCAGCCATAGCGGGCATCCGGCAGGAAACGGTTGGCGCCGATGTCCTTGGACAGCGCCAGGGCGCCCGCATCCAGCACCAGGCTGGGGCCGCGGCGCTGGTGCCCGACCACGGTGGCAAGCACGGACACGGCGATGTCGGCCTCGGCGCATACGCCGCGCGAAAGCTGCGCCAGGTCGTTGAACAGGTAGATGCCGGCCCGCGCCTCCGTCACACCATGAAGGTGCTTGGCGAACAGCACGGTCGGGGTCGAGCCGACGCTGACGATGGTACAAGGGTGCCCGAGAGCGCGCAGCATCTCTGCGGAAGACACGGCGGCGGCACGTTCCGCCTCCGCCAAGGTTTGCACCCGGGCAGTGTCGTCCAAAGCATAGGAGTGCCCGGCGTGGGTCATCACCCCCTCCAACCGGATGTGCGGGGCAGCGTCCGAGATGGAAGCTGCGACCGCGGCGAGTTCGGCGGAGGCCGGAGCAGTGCCGCTGCGATGCTCGCCGCAGTCCACTTCCGCCAGGATGCCGAATGTGACGTCCTGGGCCGCTGCTGCTGCTCCCAGCAGCGCCGCTGCCTCGGGGCTGTCCACTACGAGCAGCAGGCGGGCGCCGGTATCGCGCCCGATGCGGGCAACACGCGCCACCTTGGCGGGCGCGATCGCGGTCGCATACAGGATGTCGCGCCACCCAGCGGCAGCGAGGTACTCGGCCTCGGCCAGGGTGGACACGGTGACGGGGCCAGGTGCGCCGCCACCGGCCATGCGGGCCACCTCGACCGACTTTGCGGTCTTGAGGTGCGGGCGCAGAGCGACGCCCAGGACCGCGCAGCGCTCCCTCATGCGCGCCGCGTTCCGCTGCAGGCGGTCTCCGTCCAGCAGCAGCCGCGGCGTTTCCAGCTCGGCAAGGGCCGAGGCTGCACCCATCATGCGAGCTCCAGCAGCGGCTGCAATGTGTCGGCGACGAGGAACGGGCGCGCCCCGTCCGCCACGAAGGGCAGGCCAGCTCGGTTGTGCCAGAATACCGGCATGCCGGCCGCCGTCGCGCCTGGCACGTCGGCCGGGGACCCGGCGACGAACAGAGTCCGTGCGGGATCGCTGCCAAGCCGGGCGAGCACGGCGCGATAGGGCTCAGGCCGCGGCTTGTAAAATCCGGCCTCCTCGGACGTCACGACCGCGGTGAACGGCACACCCACGGCGAGCGCGGCTTGGTTGCCCATGGAGACGGAACAGTTCGTGGCGACGCCGAGAGGCACGCCGCGGCGGGCGAGGTCGCCGAGGACGGCCGGTGCTTCCGCCCAGGGTTGAAGCTTACGCCAAGTGCGGGTCAGGGCGTCGGCAGCGCCGGGCTGCAACCCGACACTGCGGGCGGCCTCCTGGACCAAGTCCTCGTAAGGTCGGTAGGCGCCGCACCCATAGGTAAGGCGCAAGTAGGCCCGCCTCCAGCGCAGCCCATCGATGTCCGACCCGGCTGCGCGGTTCCACACCGTCCAGGAGTCCAGGAGAGCCGTCAGCAGGTCGAACACGACGGCGTCGAACCTTGGTGTACATGCTGAGGTCAATGTCATTCCCCTATCTACATTTTACATGTAACATAGAACCGTCGAAGTCAATCGCTGTCGTGCGCGTGGCGCTCTCGGGGTACCCCTCGGGCTCAAACCTGAGGTCCGTATCTGCCTTGAGTTCGTAAGCGAGCATGCAGGTCAGCGTCTAAGCTCTGAACTGCGACTAGACGTTTGGCGCCGGATGGCAGGCCATGCCTGTCTAAGAGCCTGGCTCAAAAGCCAACTATCGCGCGAGTCGCCTGACGCCAAACTGAATGGCAGCCAGGGTGACGAAGGCCAGCAGAGTTGCGGCAAGGTTCTCGAAGTCTTTGGCGAGTCGTCGGTTTCGCCCAAACC
>JAABUO010008555.1_pt1 | contig 11552 bp, 11 predicted proteins | sample 5559291 | NCBI WGS metagenome assembly JAABUO01 (sample SAMN10711878, study PRJNA513372) | rock metagenome | isolation source: Antarctica rocks | place: Antarctica: Victoria Land, Finger Mt sud | reverse complement strand
TCGAAACCTACCAGGCCATCGTCGATGCTTGCTGCGCAGCTTGGCAATGGCTCGCAGCCCAACCTGAGCGCATCACCTCAATCAGCACCCAAGACCGGGCGCGTGTCACTCAATGAAGCCGGGCGTATCAGAATCGGAGGCCAGCTCCGCGCGCTCCTCGTCCGTCCAGGCGAGTTCCTGGCCGTCCAGGTCGATGGTGAACGGCAGTGTGCGGGGGGACGGTGCCCTCGCGGTCCTCGAACGCGATCTTCTGCTGGTAGACGCAGGAAACCGGCAAGTCCTCGCCGAGCAGGGCGGCCATCTTCGTGAAAAAGGGACCTGCCGCGTTCACCACCCGGTTCGCGCGCAAGGTCGAGGGACCGTCCCCGTCCCCAAGGTTCAGCGTGAACGGCGGGCCACCCTGGATGGCCGTGACCCGCGCGCGCCGCACCCGGCCGCCAGCGGCACGCACGGCCTCCAGCATGAACTGCCCCATCTGCTGGCCGCTGATGTCGCCTGCCCGGCGCATGTGCAGGATGGTGGCGACGTCCGGCGCCAGGCTCGGGAAGTGCGCCCGTATCAGCGAGCGGTCCATGAGCACGTCCACGCCGCCGGGCGCGGATTCCCAGTCGGCTGACACCGCCGGCTGATAGCTGGGGCGGAGCCACCCTCGTGGACGCGGATGCGGCCCGCGGCGCCCTCGCTATATCCCCGGTGCAGCTCGACGATAAGATCCTCGGGCGCGTCGCGCCGGGTGGCCAGCGCGTAGCCGCGCCGGTTCATGTGGATGCGGTTGCCGCTGGCGCGCGCGACCTCTTCGAGCAAGTCGATCGAGTGGTCGGTATAGGCGGTCATCACCGGATGCGGCCACCAGTTGCGGTAGTTCTCGCCCGACTGGGCCGAGGTCATGGCCATGGGATCGCCGGGATCGAGCAGCACGATGCGCTGCGCCCCATGCCGGGTGGCCAGGTAGTAGGCGATGGCGATGGCGATGTTTCCGGCGCCGATGATCGCGATGTCGGTCGTGTCCACAGGTCCCGTCATGTCGTCCTTTCCCGACGCGCCCTGACCCACCCGGGCCAGGGGCGCTCACATTCGCAGTCAGCAAGCCTGTATCCAATTGACATAGATTGTATACGATAGCAAGGATGATATATGGTCTCCTGGATCGTTGCCGCCCATAAACCCAAGGGGACCCAGCCTGGATGGAGACGATGAAGGAACTGCACAGCCGAGGCGCGGCGGCCAGCGGCGGCACAACGGATGCCCTCTCCACTGCCTTGCGGGCCGAGATCGCGGGCGGAAGGCTCGCGCCCGGGACGGCGCTGCGCCAGGACGAACTGGCGGAACGCTTCGGCACGAGCCGCATCCCAATCCGCGAAGCACTCAGGACATTGCAGGCCGAGGGCCTCGTCACCTATGCACCCAACCGCGGCGCCGTTGTCGCCGTTGTTTCGGCAAAAGAGATCCAGGAGATGTTGGAAGTCCGCATCGCGCTGGAGTGCCACGCGATCCGGATGGCCGTCCCCCTCACCGCGGGGTCGGACATCGAGGGGATGCGGCGCATCCTGCAGGCGTACGACGTGGTGCCGGACGCCGTTGAATGGTCGTCCATGAACTGGCAATTCCATTGGGCGCTTTACACGCCGAGCGACTGCCAGCGCCTGCTGGAAGCCATCGAGCAGAACTGGAACCGCTTCAGCAGCGCCGCCCGGGTGCAGATCTCCACTCTGGCCGGCAGGGAACGGCCGCAACGCGAGCACCACCAGCTGCTTGCGCTAGTGGAGAACGGAAAGGCCGACCAGGCCGCCTCGCTCCTGGCCGACCACATCCGGGACACGCAACGCTCCATCCGGGCGAAGATGCGATGACGCCGGGCGAGCGGGGCGGGATGTCTCCGAATGTCGTCATCATCGGGCGCGGCAACATGGGGCGCGCCCTGGCCGCCGGGTATCACGCGCGGGTGGCCGTGGTGCACGGATCAGCTAAAGCTATTTCAATGGCTTAGGTCCCATCAAAAACGCGTTCGGGGTTCAAATCAGCATAGATCGTAACGGAACAAGCGTAATTTGCCATTTAATTGCAAGATCTTATCAACTAGACATGCCTCACGCTGAGCGTAACCGACTGAAACAGCTAGGCAGTTTTCCAGGGCTCAACGGCTGATCCGTGCACCACGGCTGCCCTCGCCCATCGCATAGACGTAGACCGTCACGCCAGGCGCGTCCGGGGCTGGAAAGTCTCGGGCCCTCCGCATCGTCATTACCTCGGTCAGGAAAAGGTCGGAAGGCGCGAGGTCGGGCACGCTGATCGTGATCGGCCCGAGGCCGCGTATCTGGAATGCCTCGGGCACCGGACTTTCACTCCAGGGATGGGACGGGCCAACGCCGCCATCGTCCATAAGCGTCAGGCGCTGGCCTTCCGGGTCTTCGAAGTCGAGCTGAAGCCGCCCGTCGATCTCGCGGACCGGGCCATGCGACACCCTTGCTGCGTCGAACCGAGCCGTCCAATTGTTCAGCGCAGCCCTGCCGGCCACGCGCAGCGCCGTACGCACGATCGCATTGGTGCCGCGCCGTTCCGGCCCGACGGGCCAATCGAAGAAGGTGAGGTCGGTGCCGGGGCTGGCCACGCCGTCGGCATAGAACAGGTGGTAGGCGCTGACGTCGTCCTGGTTGACCGTCTTCTTGACCAGCCGTATCCCGAGAACGCGCGTGTAGAAATCATGGTTGCCGCGCGCGTCCGCCGACACGGTGGTCAAATAATGGGTCCCATGGAGCTGCATCGCACTCTCCTTCCGATGCCTTCCACTGTCCGCATACAAGAGCCTGGGCGCAACAGGACACTGCCCCATAGGATCATTCGGCATCCGGCTGGTTCGGCGGAGCTGCGGCGACAAAAGCGCCGTGCAGTTCGGCAAGATCCGCCACGCGGCTTATTCGCGGGAAGGGGTCGAGCGCAACCTTGAAGCGCCGCGCTGAGGAGACTTGCGGCAGCAGGTACACGTCCGCGAGCCCTGGCGCCGATCCGAAGCACCACCCGTGCTCGCCGATCAGCTGCTCCACCGAGGCGAGCCCTTGCGTGATCCAATGGGCTATCCAGGCCGAGACAGCGATGTCGTCCAAGCCGGACCGGCGGAGGGCATTCAGCACAGCAACGTTGTTGAGCGGATGCACGTCGCAGCCAATGATCGCCGCGACACCTCGCACCTTCGCCCGGAGAACCGGGTCGACTGGCAGCAGCGGCGGTTCTGGAACAGTCTCCTCAAGGTACTCGAGGATAGCCGATGACTGGATCAGCACGTCGCCATCCGGCAACGCCAGCACCGGCACACGCGCCTGCGGGTTGAGCGCGCGAAATTCTGGCGTCAGCTGCTCGCCGCCATCCCGCACCAGATGAATGGGTACACTTTTGTAGGCAACACCTTTCAGGGCGAGAGCAATGCGTACCCGATGCGCCGCCCCCGAGCGGAAGTAGGTGTAAAGGCGTGGCAGCGTCATCCTAGCCCATCGCGCGCGCGGGCTGGACCACGGCTCGGCACTCGCCGAAGCCTATCGGCGCGAAACCGTCGACCCGAGCCCGCGCCTGCATCAGAACCTCGTCTCCGTCTTCCAGAAAGCGCCGCTGCTCGCCGTTCGGCAACGCCACGGGCTGCTTGCCGCCCAGTGTCACTTCGAGAATGCTTCCGCAGCCATCCGTACCCGGGCCAGAGATCGTGCCCGTGCCCAGCAGGTCGCCGGGCCGCAGGTCGCATCCGCCGCTGGTGTGATGAGCCACCATCTGCGCGGCTGTCCAATACATGTGATGCGTGTTGCTGACCGACAGGCGATACGGCGCCTCGCCCCGTGCGCGCATCGCCGACGTCAGCAGCAGCACCTCAAGCTCGATCTCCAAAGCGCCGGACGACTGATCGGTGGCGTCAAGCAGGTACGGCAGCGGACGCGGATCGCCTTGAGGCCTTTCTGGTTGCGCGACGCGGAACGGAGCCAGCGCCTCCGGTGTCACGATCCAGCACGAGACGGTGCTGGTGAAATTCTTGGACAGGAATGGGCCGAGCGGCTGGTATTCCCAAGCCTGCATGTCGCGTGCGGACCAATCGTTCAGGAGGCAGTAGCCCGCGATATGTTCCGCCGCCTCGGCAATCGGCAGGGGCTCGCCGAGTTCGTTACCCGGGCCGACCCAAACGCCGAGCTCCAGCTCGTAGTCCAGGCGTCCGCATGGACCGAACGCTGGATCCGCGGCATCGGACGCCTTCGTTTGCCCATTGGGGCGGCGAACCGGAAAGCCGGATGGCCGCACCGACGAAGCCCGGCCATGGTAGCCGATCGGGATGTGCTTGTAGTTCGGCAGCAGCGGGCTGTCCGGCCGGAACTGCTTGCCGATGTTGGTCGCGTGGTGGATGCCGACGTAGAAGTCGGTGTAGTCGCCGATCGCGACCGGCAAGTGCATCGCGCACGATGCCGCCGCGTACAGCAACGGCTCGGCGTTGGAGCGGTCGGGGCTGTCCTCGCGAAGAATCTCGGATAGCCGCGCCCGCAGAGCCTGCCGCGGGCCGCCGCCAAGAGCCAACAGCGCATTCAGCGTGCCTCCCCTCGCAGCCTCGGCCGCCCGGCGGGATTCGCCGGCCAGCAAGCCTGCCGCGAGCGTGCTTGACAGGTCGAGGATGCGATCGCCGATAGCGACTCCCGCCCTTGGCGGCTCGCCCGCTGGCGAAAACACCCCGAGCGGCAGGTTCTGAATCGGGAAGTCGGGGTGGCCGTTGGCCGACGTCACCCAGCTCTTCAACCGGTTATCATGGGTTTGGTCCAGCGAACTTGCAATCATGCTCTGATGCTCCGTGTCTCGTTTCGCAGGCTGGTCTGACCGCCTGCCTTCAGGAAGGTCTCTTGGGTGCCGGGCCGTGCCGCACGGGCCATCATCTCGTCATTCCGCAGGCTGTCCCTCGGGGACGCCGCGCATGGCTGCTTCCACGGGCTCCGGGCCGAAGAAGTCGATCCCGCGGGACTCGCGTGAGCGGTAGACGCTGATGAGTGCCGGAACGGCGACGATGGTTGCGTAAAGCGCGACGGTCACCGATGCCCCAGTTGCCTGAAGCAGGACCGTGCCGATCAGCGGCGCGATCGAGCCGCCGGCCACGGAGGCGAACTGGTAGCTGGTGGACAGCGCCGTGTAGCGCACCTTGGTCGGGAACAGCTCCGCCATGTAGGCCGCCATGGCGCCGAGGATGATGCCGTGGCAAGACAGGCAGGCCAGCACGGCGATCTGAAGCTGCCCATACGAGGCGCCCGGCTCCAGCGTGAACAGGCCGTAGCTCGCGATGGCCGCCGCCACAAGGCCGACCAAGAGCACCGGGCGGCGGCCAATCCGGTCGGAGACATAGGCTGCGGCGATGACGACGAGCACCTCGAAGGCAGAACCCCAGAGCAGCGCCGTGAGCGCGTCCTGACGAGGGACCTTGAGGAAGCTGGTCGCCAAGACCAGCACGAAAGTGCTGAACATATAGAGGTAGGTGTTTTCCGCTGCCTTCACGAAGAAGGCCTGCAGCATCTCGATGCGGTTGTGCAGCAACGCCTCCCGGAGCGGCGCCCGCTCCACCTCGTGGCTCTTCTGCGCAAAGGCAAGGAACGCTGGGGACTCCTCGACGCGACGCCGGGTCCAGAACCCGACGATGACGAGGAGGCCGGAGATGAAGAACGGGATGCGCCACGCCCACTCGACGAAGGCGTCCTGGCCATAGATGCCTTGAACAACCGAGATCACGACAGCGGTCAACACGTTGGCGAGGGGACCGGCGAACATGGTGAAGCTGGTCCAAAAGCCGCGGCTGGCGGCCGGCATGGACTCCGCAATAATCAGGATTGCGCCAGTGGCCTCGCCGCCCACTGCGATGCCCTGGAAGATGCGCAAAATCACTAGCCCGATCGGGGCATAGATGCCAATGGTCGCGTAGGCTGGCAGCATGCCGATCGCGAAGGTGCCGAAGCCCATCATCAACAGGCTGACGACCAGCATCTTCTTGCGGCCGAACCGGTCGCCGCCGATGCCGAACAAGATGCCGCCGAGGGGCCGGGCCAGGAAGCCGACCGAGAAGGTGCCAAGCGACAGGAGGCTGGCAACGAAGGGGTCGTCGGACACGAAAAACGTCTTGTTGAAAACGAGGATCGCGCAGGCGCCGAAAACGAAGAAGTCATACCACTCAAGGGTCGTGCCTATGGTACTCGCGACCATAAGATTGATACGCTTCATTCGACTCTCCCATTCAGGTTATTATTTTGGGCTGGCGGTTCTGCACGTTTAGCAACCGGATCAGGTTCAAACGGACTTGGTTCAGCGATCGAGGCGCACCGGCTTGCGCTCGCTCAAGGCCGGCTCGGATCGAAATGCTTTGCGAGGTCCCGGCCATAGGCGCCGTAGTTCGCCTGCAGCGCCGGGTGCCCGGCGGCGAAGGCGGTGAGGTGCTGGGGAAAGCGGGTTTCGAACATGAAGGCGAGCGTGCCTTCGAGCTTGTGAGGTGCCAGGTCGGCGTTGCTGGCCTTCTCGAAGGCGTCCAGGTCCGGCCCATGCGGCAGCATCGTGTTGTGCAGGCTGGCGCCGCCCGGCGCGAATCCGCCGCCCGTCTTGGCGTCGTACACGCCGTAGACCAGGCCCATGAACTCGCTCATGACGTTCATGTGGTACCAGGGCGGCCGGAACGTGCTCTCCGCCACCAGCCAGCGGTCGCAGAAGATGACGAAGTCGATGTTTGCCGTGCCCGGGGTCTCGGAGGGCGAGGTCAGCACCGTGAAGATCGACGGGTCGGCATGGTCGAACAGGATCGGCCCGACCGGGGAGTACTTGCGCAGGTCGTACTTGTAGGGCGCGTAGTTGCCGTGCCAAGCGACGACGTCGAGCGGCGAGTGCGCTATGTCCGCGACCCGCAGCGTGCCGCCCCACTTCACGAACAGCTTCGACGGCACGTCGCTATCCTCGTAGGCCGCCACGGGAGTGAGGAAGTCGCGCTGGTTGGCGAGGCAATTGGCGCCGATCGGCCCGCGTTCCGGCAGGGTCAAGGCGCCGCCGTAGTTCTCGCAAAGGTAGCCGCGGGCCGGCCTGCCATGCAGCTCGACGCGGATTTTCACCCCGCGCGGTATCACGCAAATCTCGCCGGGCTCGATGTCGATCGCTCCGAACTCAGTGGCAAAATGCAGGCTGCCCTGCTGGGGCACGATCAGCATCTCGGCATCAGCGTTGTAGAAATACTCGTCCTGCATGGAGCGGGTGGCAAAGTAGAGGTGCACGCCCATCCCCGCCTGCGAGCCGGCGTCGCCCGCCGTCGTCATGGTGCGAATGCCTTCGACGAAGGAGAGCGGCTCGGTGGGGATCGCGATCGGGTCCCAGCGCAGGGGCGCCAACGGCGTCTCGGCCTCGAGCGCCGGCCCCGTGCGCCAGAGCGGGGCGTCGACCTTCTGAAACCAGCCCCAGTTCGCCACCGTCGGTCGAATGCGATACAGCCAGGTACGCTCGTTGGTGGTGCGCGGCGCCGTGAACGGCGAGCCGGAGAGCTGCTCGGCATACAAGCCGTATGGACATTTCTGCGGCGAGTTGCGGCCGATGGGCAGCGCGCCCGGCAAGGCCTCTGTTTCGAAGCCGTTGCCGAAGCCTGACATGTAGCCAGGCTTGATGCCGGACCCGGTCGCAACATGGGACAAGCTTGACGGGGATTGTACGTTCATTGGCGTATCTCGGGTTGAGGTTGCACGGTTCGGCTGCGCTCTCAGAGGGCAAGCACGAGTTTGCTGTCGCGGGCGCGCGAGCAGCAGGCCATCATTCGCGTATTCTCTGCGCGTTCCGCGGTGCTCAGAACCTTGTCGCGGTGGTCAATCTCACCGGCGAGCACGCCGACCTCGCACGAGCCGCACAGCCCTTCCTGGCAATCACACGGCACGTCGACCCCGATCGCATGCAGGGCCTGGAGCAGGGTCTTGTCCCGGTCTACGTGGACCGACAGCCCGGAATCGCGCAGCTCGACGTCGAACGATCTCTCGTTCTCCGGGTCCAGTCGCGTGCTCGCCGCCGAGAAGTGCTCGACATGCAGCCGCGCCGGCTGGTCGCGCATGATCGCCTCCAGCGCGGCGAGCAGGCGCTCGGGGCCGCAGGCATAGATCTGCGTGTCCGCCGTGCTGGAGGCGATCACGGCAGCCGCGTCCAAGCGGCGGCCCTCCAGCCCTGGATACAGGTGGAGACGGCCGCCATGATCGCGTTGCAGCCGGTCCAAGAATGCCATGCCGGCGAGCGAGCGGCCAGCGTAATGGATCACGTAATCCTTGCCGGCGAGCTTGACGCGGTCGGCCATGGCGATGATGGCGGTGATGCCGATGCCGCCCGCGATCAGCAGGTAGCGCTCGGCGCTCTCATCCAGTTGGAAATGGTTCTTGGGGCCACGGATGCAGATCTGCTCGCCCGGCGTGATTACGTCGTGGATGTAGGCGGAGCCGCCGCGACCAGCCTCTTCCCTACGCACCGCGATCTCGAAAGACCGCGTGTCGTCGCCTCTGCCGCAAAGCGAGTACTTCCGCTCGTAGTCGCCGATCAGCACGTCGATGTGGGCGCCAGCCGTCCATCCCGGCATCTCGCGGCCCTCTATATCCTCTAGCCTGAGCCGCAGGACGCCGGCCGCCGCCGCCTGCACGTCGGCGATGCGGACCTGGCGAGCGATCGCGTGCTTTGGAGGCGCGCCGATCGGAAAAACGGTATGCTGCTCGAGCCGACCGGCATCGCGGCGTTCCGGGTTGTTGGCGGGGTCCCAGCGCACCAGGAGGTGGTCCGGACCTCGGAACGAGGTGTTCGGCAGGTATTCAAAAGCCTGTCCGGGCACGAGCTCCATGTGCGGCAGGCGCTTGGTGAACTCCTCCAGGAAGATGCGCATTTCCATGCGGGCCAGGTTCTTGCCCATGCACTGGTGGCTGCCATAGCCGAACGACAAGTGGTCGGTGGTGTTGTCGCGGTAGATGTCCAGCTCATCGGCATTCTCGAAATGCTGCGGGTCATGGTTGGCCGAAGCCATGACGATCAGGAGCTTGGCGCCTTTGGGGAGATCGACATCGCCGACCCGCGTGTCGGCCGTGACCAGCCGCCGCCACGCGACGATAGAGCCGGACAAGCGGAGGCACTCCTCGACGGCGTTCGGGATCAGCGACGGATCGTTGCAGATCGCGTCCCATGCGTCACGCCGTTGCAGCAGGAGGCGCAACGCGTTCGCCGCCGCGTTCGCCGTCGTCTCGTGGGCCGCCACGATCCCGGCCATCATCATCGAGTGCAGGTAGGAGTCGGTGATGACGTCCGGCAGCTCGGCCTGGCGACGGATCGCATACTCCATCCAGCCATGCCCGGACGGATCGGCGCGCATCTTCCCGAGCACTTGCCCGGCATACTGCCAGAACTTGCCGACCGCCTCGGCCACCGCAAGCTGCTCGTCACGGGTCGGCCGGCCCCAGGTGTTGACGGTATGGGCGATGGAGTATTTCCGGAGCGTGTCCATGTCCTCCTCAGGAACGCCGAGGAAGTGAAGCGCTACCGTCAGCGGGATCTCCCATAGCATCTCGTCGACCAGGTCGGCCTCACCCTTGTCGATGAAGCGGTCCACGTACATCCGGGTCAAACGCCGGACCATCGGCTCGTGATGCGCGAGTTCCTCCGGCACGAAGGAGTGCATCAGCGAGCGCCGCCGTTCCATGTGCGCGGGCTCGTCCTCGTTTACGAGCGTGCGGTTCATCCCATACTTGTATCGGGCCAGGACGGCATCGGCCTCCGGCGCGTTCGGGGTTACCTTCTCCAACACGTTGGCGGGCGAGAAAGTGATGCTGTCTCGAAAGATAGCTTTGACGTGCTCGTAACGGCTCACGACCCAGTAGCCGAGCTTCGGGCTGTAGAAGATCGGTTCCTGTTCCCGAGACCAGCGCAGCGCCTCGGCGGGGTCGATCTGATACGGCCCCTCAAACGCGTCGAACGCGGCGGCGCCGGCTGAGACGGGGCAACCTGTCGGGGTCATGCGCGCGTCGCTCCCCGGCGCGGCGCCAATGAACGGGCACTTACCTGCCGAAGGCCCGCTTTCTTGCAGCATTTCGTGTGTCACGTCGGTCTCCCTTTCGCCGCCTTATTTCCTTTTATCGCACAGTGTGTTTCTAATAGCGAGCAGAATCGAACGCTGATAGCATGTGGACCTTGAAGCAGGCCGCTCACGTGACAGGTATGGGTGCCTCGTGCAGAACAGCGGCGGATGAGGATGACGAAGTAGGATGATAGACACTGGGCTTGGCTCTCTGACGGGGGACCGGACGCCGGAGCAGGTCCAAACAGGGCAGGACACGCCGCCTGCGAAGCATCCGAACACGCTGCAGACGCTCGATCGAGGGCTGCATGCGCTTGCAATCATCTCCCAGCAGGAAGACGGCATTTCCATTGCGGACCTAGCAATTCGGCTCGGCGTCCATCGGGCGATTGGATACCGCCTGATCACGACGCTCGAGACGCACGGCCTGATCGCGCGGAACGCGGACGGCCAAGTTTACCTCGGCGTCGGCCTGCTGACCTTGGCCTCGCGCTTCGAGCCGCAACTCCGCTCGCTCGCGCGGCCCCTGCTTCATCAATTGGCCGAGGACACCCGAGCCGCAGCCTTTGTTTCGGTGCCCCAAGGTGAGGAGTGCGTCGCCATCATGGTGGCCGAGCCGGAAGGAGGCGTGCTGCGCGTAGCCTACCGGGTCGGAAGCCGCCATCCGCTGACATTGGGTGCGGCGGGTCTCGCCATCCTGGCGGGCCGCCCAGCACGGCCCGACGAGCTCGAAACCGTTCGCGAAGCGCGCAGGAACGGCTTCAGCGTGACGCGTAGCCACCTTCAGCGCGGCGCCATCGGCGTCGCCAGCCCTGTGCTCGGTATAAGCCAGCATGGTGTGAGCCAAGCCCCCGTCGGTTTTGAAGCGAGCCTCGGCGTCGTCGCGCTGGAGGACCTCGACATCGCCCGCGCAACGGCAGCCGTGGTCGCCTGCGCGCGCGCGCTCGCTGCCTTGATTAGTTCAGACGGTCACGCGGCGTTTATCGATGGCTTTTCCGCAACTTTGGTTCAGAGCGATGGCGTTCGATGAGCGCATGTTTCTTTCCTAGATTGGCCTAGGATTAGTGTCCGGCTGTTCTATGCCGTAGACGGCCTAGGACAGGCACAGGTGGGAGCGACCGTATTGCTTCCGGTTGCTGTATCCGCTCACTCTCTGGCAAGCTTGGCCGGGCCGACCCGGGGTCACGCCATAGAAGAGGGTTTTGCGCAGCTTTGGTGATTGAGGTGGTCCCGTCTCTTTGGACAGTTTGGCGACCGAGTTAAGCTTGGTTCTGGTTGGGCACCGTCAACTTGTCAGATCAAGGTCGCGGTTACGCACGACGAGGGCGGCGTACTTGCAGCTAGAGCGTTTTAAGGTTGCCCAGACTCAGGGGTTCTGATTCGAATCTGCTGATTGAGCAGCGAGGTTATGGTGACGGCACCTTTGTCCCAGGACCTTCGGCGACGGCTGGTTCGGGCTGTCGAGGCAGGCAGTTCGGCGCGGGAAGCG
>JAABUO010008554.1_pt1 | contig 11553 bp, 3 predicted proteins | sample 5559291 | NCBI WGS metagenome assembly JAABUO01 (sample SAMN10711878, study PRJNA513372) | rock metagenome | isolation source: Antarctica rocks | place: Antarctica: Victoria Land, Finger Mt sud | reverse complement strand
TATACTGAGATAGAATATCGTCTTTAACGTAATTAAACGCATTAATTTTTAAAACAGCTTAACGTTTAAAGTCGAAATGTCGTAATATGAGAATCGAGCTAATTTATTTCTTTAAATTTTTAAAAGCTTAAACATAACCTCTTATTCTCGACGATCATCTGAGCAGATGACTTATAATAAAGCCGTAGGGCTGACCCGTCGCTAAATCGAACGAAGCTTAGCGAAGTTATCTGTTCCCTCGATTAATTAATTACCTAAGTTTAACGGCGCAACGATGCGATATCGTGCTTAACTTTTAAGAACAGAATTATTAAGGCCGACGAGCGAATTTTAACGCTGCAAAAACCACGGAAATTAAAGCTAGTTCGAGCGCGCAGTCGAGATTAAAAAGTCGCGCGCGTAGAAACGAGCTTCAGTGTCATGAGACGAAGATGCTTACACGTAAAAGTATTATGTTTTCGAATGCGACGATGAAAATGCTTAAAATTTACGATGTTTTCTTAATGAAGATGCTCATATAAAGTAATATTACGTTCTTAATAAGATGAGAATGCGCGCGCACACGAAAAATTTTACTGTGTTCAGTTCTTAATGAAAATGCTTACATAAAATAATATTATATTTTTTAATGCGATTAATAATAAAAATGCTCGTATAATATAACATAAATAGCTTTATTTCTCTTCTTTAAACTTCTGTAATATTTTAAGCTAAATTTTAATAAAGAAACTAGTTTTATTTAAATAAACGTAGAAAAATCGTTTTACGTTATCGTAAAATCTCGTACGATTAAGATTTCAGTTTAATTACATAATTTCTTAATCACGTAATTTTTTAATTACATGTTTATCGTGATTCGAAATTTTATACTCTTCTCTTTTTAAAACGAATTACATAATGAATAAAAGAATAAAAGTTTTAAAATCATTCATTAAAGTGTGAATAATAAGCTTCGTAATAAATGAAGATTCTCGTACATATTTTCTCGTTAACTTCGCTTCTTAAATCTTTTTCTTATTACATCATTATAACGCGATGAAAGATGATTTAAAGCTTATTATAATTATCGTTAATATTACTAATAATAATCGTAATAAACTAATCGTTTATTTTAATCTTGTAAGCTTTTCTTAAATGTAAATGATAATTAACTAAGCTAATAAGTAATAGCTTTTCGCTCGTCTGTCTCGTGTTAACAGAGAGAAGCTTAATCTTTCTGTCTTCGTTAAGAATATAATTCTAGCTCGTAATGAGCGACTAAAAATGAGTAATCTTAACATTACTCATTCTTAACAGGCTTAAACGTTATTTATATAAATAAGTGAGATAAAATTAATATAAAGCTGAGAATTAATTCGTACGAACAGATTTACGATTATACAGCTTAGTAAGCCTGTGCGCGATGCTATTAAAGCGTTAACGAAGATGAGATCTCGAATCTCGTCTTTACGCGATATAAAACTCGTAATCAGATAAGTAACGACGCTTGTAACAATTATCTTTATAAACATAATGCGATTAAATGTTCGTTTCGTAAGTTATACGACTTTAACGAATGATTATCTTAAGCTCATTTCTTTAAATTCGTTACATAATAAATTAATATTTTTTAAAGACGTAATACTCTTTGTAAAAAGTACATTTAACGTTGTAACTGAACAGCGTTAAGAAACTCGTACGTTTACTCGTTAACACGATGACGAGTTAATATTAATCGAGCGACTCTTAGTACGTTATCTTAAACGTACGCGCTCGTCGATCTCGATTAATCTTCGTCGTTTTCGCTTTTCTTTTTTAATCTTAAGATTACGAGATTCATTATTTTAAGAAAAGAAAGATATGAATAAAACGATGACTAATTTTAAATCATTAAGATTAAGCGCTCGTTAGCGATTTACTTAATTTTAAAGAAATGAATAAACAGAGATAATTTGTACGATAGAGACAATTTTCTTTATTTTTTTCTTTGTTAAACGTTTCAAAGTTCTGAAATTTATTTTATTTTATGATCATATGTTATGAAAGAAAGTCTTACTAAATTCTTCGTTATACACGAAAGTTTAAAGAGGTTTCGTCTTTAAACAAGATAATGAAAATCACGTTCGCTATTTCGTACGTAACTCATCTTTTAAAATCATTACTTAAATAAACATAATAACGCGTAATGTACTAAAGTAAGTGTCTCAGTAAACAAAAACAGGTTTCTTTTTCTTTTAAACTGTCTTTAATGAATCGATAACATTTAATAAAAAGCTTACTGTAACGAGTCATTCGTACGAAGATGATTTCTTCGAAATCATCTTTCTTTTCTTCTTAAAAGTTTTTTAATACTACTGAATTATTATCGATGTTAATCTTTAACTTTAATCGTTTAATTAATTAAGCATTAACATTAGCGATCATCATTTGTAAAAAACTCTCTGAGTTTTCTGAAAAGAAACGAGATCATGCCTTAAGTAATCATTAAGTCATTAAGCATGAACAATATCATCGTCTTAATCTTTCTATCATTTTATTAAACGTACGAACGATTATAATCTTTTAGCATCTTATTAATAATACTTTCATTTAATATATTATTCTTTCGAAGATTATATAAAAGAAAAATAATACATGAAATACGTTCGTACAATTGTTTCTTAAATCGATAAAATATGCATAACAGATTCTTAACATAAATATCTCATTAATAACGATCGAATGAAAAAGACACGAATGAAAGATTAATTAACACGTAATTAAAGAATGTTAAAAGATTCAGATAGGTTTAAGAAAACTAATACTGAAATCGTCATGCAGTTCAGAGACTTGTTAAGTCGAGAAAGAAGTTAATTATTAAACTTTCTCTTCTTCGCGTTTCTTTACTTGTTTACTTTTTAAATTCTTATTATTAAAATCATGATTAAAACCTAAACGCGACGAGATTCTTTTCGTACGAAAGTTCTCGTTACTTGTCTTTTCTGTGTTAACTTTTAAACGATCGTTAGCACGAGAGCGAAGGTTGTGAAACGTATTTTCGAAGAACATTTTAAACTTAAAACACTTAATATTAATAAATCGTATTTTTTAAGAATAATATAGTTTTATTAATATAATTAATGCTATTAGTATAGTATTTTAAGCTGAATTCTAATAAAGATACTAGTTTTATTTAAATAAACGTAGAAAAATCGTCTTTTGTTATCGTAAAATCTCGTAAAATCGAAATCTTAATTCGATTACGTAATTCTTTAATTATATGATTATCGAGACTTAAAATTTTATACTTTAAATTTTCTTTAACGTCGCAATAACATTAATAAGACATACATCGCGTACGTAATAACGCTGTTTTAACATTATTATCGCTCGTATTTAATCGTCGCACGTTATATATATTAATTAACGTTAAGTTTATAACATTATACGCTGTGTATACGAGACGCGACATGTTTATACATAGCGAGCGCGTTAACGAAGCAACGATTGTACGAAGTTAACGCGTAAGATTCGTAGCACAGTAAGTAATAATCTTATATACATATATATATACATACATGTATAATGACGATGAATTTGTATTAATTTCTAAAGTAATAACTTATCATTACTTACGCAAGATGCAGCTGAGTATATTTCTTTATCTTTTTTATCGTATTATTCGAGAATTTTCTTATTACTTTATTTAAAATGTCGTATTACTTTATTTTCTGATTCTTTTACTTCTTACGTTTAATTTCATTACAAACATTACGCAGAAAAATAAAAATAGTAAGAACTTTTTTTATAAATTTCTTTTTTATCGTTATACATTGCTGTAAAAACGCTAACTTTAATACAATAATCATTATCGATTCTGTTTATCTTTTCGAAACTTAACGTACATAAAAACGCATTTTCTTATAACATATGTCGTTAAGTTTTATTAAATAAAGAAAACATGAAAAGACACTGTGTAAAAGATCACGCGAGTAACTTTAAACACATCGTAACCTTTTCTATTTATGCATAATCTTTACTTAAGAATCGATTTTTCTTTTAAATACAAGCACGTTCGACTTCGTTAATTTTAAACGTTAAATTAAACATTTACAGCGTAAAATTTAGTAACGACGATGACGTGTAATCTGCGCTCGCTGTTTTTACTCTTCTGTCTTCTTACGAGAAAAAAGTTAAGAAGATTTAAACGAAATTAAACGTCATCGATTTAAAACATACGCGAGAAAAGCTATCTGCTTTTCAAATGTAAACTCGCTATTTAAATTTCTTAAACAGACGAAATTATTCGTTCGTAAACACTTTTGTACAGTCGATAAATAAAACATTTAAACGCGTTCTTTTTACACTTTCTGTACAGATTAAATAACTGTTAAAAATAAGTCTTTCACGAGTTTAATACATGTCGAGATAATATCTTAACGTACTGAATAGTTTTAAATTAAATCATACTCGAATTAAGAGATTTAAAGTTACGCAGAATTTATGTACGATTAATAAATATACGAAAGTTTTTACTCGATTCTTTTATTTTTTATTTAAAATTACTTTAATTACGAAAAGAGAATTAACTTTTATATTTATAATCGAACTCGCGTTTACAAAAGACGAAAAAAGATCTTTAAAGAAACTGTTTCGTTTATTTAATAAAAGTTAAGTTCTTATGAATGATTTGCACGCGTTTATTAAATCTGATGAAGTTCATACTTTCTTTATTAAAGAAAAGTTAACGAAGAAGAAAAATTAACGACGATTAAAAGAAAAACAAGTTTCGCGTTTAACTGTATTCTCTTCTAACTTTAATTCTTCTTCGGTTTAGAATTTTTCTTCTGACGATAATGTTTTTATATTTAATTCTTTCTTTTTTAATACGAATGAATCTGAATTTAACGATGAAGAAATAATCATTATAAAAGAAAAAGAAAATGACGATTCTTTAAGCTCAGAGATTAATTCGTTAAATGATAATTCGAACGCACGTTTTAATAACAAACTTTTACACTCTTTCTTTTTTAAAACGAATCACATAGTGAATAAAAGAGTAAAAGTTTTAAAATCATTTATTAAAATGTGAATAACAAGCTTCGTAGTGAATAAAGATTCTCGTACGTATTTTCTCGTTAACTTCGCTTCTTAAATCTTTCTCTTATTACATCATTATAACGCGATGAAAGACGATTCGAAGCTAACCTCTTATTCGCGACCGTCATCTGCCAGGTAACGCATACTAAACCCGTAGGGTTAAGAAGCGGATAGTGTTAATTCGTTACTAAACTCGTTAAAACTTCGTTATTAAACCTGCACGTCTGCAAACACCTGCTCGACGGCCTCGAGCTTTATACTTTCTATGACGAGAATTATTAAGCTCGCCGAAACGAGTTCAACGCTACAAAAAAAATTAAAAAACCACGAAGGTTGCAGTCAGGAAATGAGATTGGGGATATTCACGAGTTCGCTCAGCTGCCTGCATCTTCCCTTCGCGCGAATGGATTTCTGCGCATCGACTATCGCACATCCTTCGCGACACATAATCGTAGCCCTGATCGAGACGATTTCAACGCTGCAAAAATCACGAGAATCGGAGCTAGTTCGGGCGCGCAATCGGGGTTAGAGAGTCTCGCGCGCGCGAAAACGAGCTTCAGCGCCATGAGACGAAGATGCTTACACGTACACGTACCGTGTTTCTCGAATGCGACGATGAGAACGCTTTTAATTTACGATGTTTTCCTTAATGAAGATGCTCGTACAAAGTCATACTACGTTTTCTTAATGAGATAAGAACAATGCGAATGCGATTAATGATGAGAATACTCGTGCAGTACAACATCGCATTCGAAATTATGTTCTCGAATTTAACTCTTATAACGTAAAACATAGTACGAACGCTTATAAATATAAAGTTCATATAACGAAACTGTTTATTAAACGATTACGATTTAAACAATGTTCAGTTTATTTAATTTACTTCGTGCGTTGTAAATTAAAGCGTTAAAGTTCATTTATACGCGAACGATTTTAAAGTTCTGCGCCTTTAACGCTAATTTAATAGCTAAGCTTTGCTTCGTTAAACTTTTATAATATTTTAAGCTAAATTCTAATAAAGAAACTAGTTCTATTTAAATAAACGTAGGAAAATCGTCTTACGTTATCGTAAAATCTCGTACGATCGAGATCTCAGTTTAATCGCATGATTCTTTAATTACGTGATTTTTTAAGCACATGATTATCGTGAATTCGAAATTTTACACTCTTTCTTTTCTAAAACGAATCACGTAGTGAATAGAAAAGTAAAAGGTTTAAAATCATTCATTAAAGTGAGAATAACAAGCTTCGTAGTGAATGAAGATTCTCGTACGTACTTCTCGTTAACTTCGTCTTCTTAATCTTTTTCTTATTACATTATTATAACGCGATGAAAGACGATTCGAAGCTTATTATAACTATCGTTAATGTTACTAATAATAATCGTAATAAACTAATCGTTTATTTTAATCTTATAAGCTTTTCTTAGGTAATAATTAACTGAGTTAACAAGTAATAGCTTTTCGCCCGCCTATCTCGTGTCGATAAAGAGAAGCGTAACCTCTCTGCTTTCGAAAGCAGCATTCTTCTAGCTCGCAGTAAGCGACTAGAGATGAGTAATCTTAACATCACTCATTCTTAATAAGCTTAAGCGTTGTTTGTACAGGTAAGTGAGATAAAATTAACGCAGAGCTGAGAGCTAATTCGTATAAATGAACAGGCTTACGATCGTATAGCTCAGCAAGCTTATACGCGATGCTGTCAGAGCGTTAGCGAAGATAAGACCTCGAACCTCGTCTTTACGCAATGTAAAACTCGTAATCAGATAAATAACAACGCTTGTAACGATTATCTTTATAAATATAATGCGATTAAATGTTCGTTTCGTAAGTCGTACGACTTTAATGATTAATTATTTTAAGCTCATTTCTTTAAATTCATTACACAATGAATCGATATCTTTCGAAAACATAATACTCTCTGTGAAAAGTACATTTAACGTTGTAACTAAATAGCGTTAAGAAACTCGTGCGTTTACTCGTTAATACGATGACGAGTTAATATTAGTCGAGCGACTTTTTATACGTTATCTTAAACGTACGCGCTCGTCGATCTTAATTAATCTTCGTCGTTCTCGCTTTTCTTTTCTGATCTTAAGATTACGAGATTCATTATTTTAAAAGAAGAAAGATGAGAGTAAGATAATGACTAATTTTAAATTATTAAGATTAAGCGCTCGTTAGCGATTTACTTAGTTTTAAAGAAATGAATAAACAGAAGTAATTTATACGATAGAAGCGGTTTTCTTTGTTTTTTTCTTTATTAAACGTTCTGAAGTTCTGAAGTTTGTTTTATTTTATAATCATATGTTATAAGAGAAAGCCTTACTGAATTCTTCGTTATATACGAAAGTTTAAAGAGATTCCGTCTTTAATAAGATAATGAGAATCACGTTCGCTGTTTCGTACGTGACTTCTCTTTTAAAACCATCGCTTAAACAAACATAATAACGCGTAATGTATTAAAGCAAGTGTTTTAGTAAATAAAAACAGGTTTCTTTTTTTCTCGAGCTGTCTTTAATGAATTAATAACATATAATGAAAAGCTTACTGTAACGAGTCATTTGTACGAAGACGATTTCTTTAAAATCATCTTTCTTTCCTTCTTAAAGATCTTTCAGTACTACTGAATTGTTATTAATGTTAATCTCTGACTTTAATAATGCTTAAAAATTCTTTAAAAGTCGAACGATCACTGCATGCTCAGAAGATTTAGCGTTTCTTTACTTGTTTACTTTTCAGGTTTTCATTATTAAAATCATGATTAAACTTTAAACGCGATAAGATTTACTTCGTACGAAAGTTCTCGTTACTTTTCTTCTCTGTATTAACTTTTAAACGATCGTTAACACGAAAGCGAAGATTGTAAAACGCATTTTCGAAGAACATTTTAAACTTAAAATACTCGATATCGATGAATCGTATTTAAAAAGAATAATATCGTTTTATTAATACAAATTAATGCTATCAGTATAATATTTCAAGCTGAATTTTAATAAAGATACTAGTTTTATTTAAATAAACGTAGAAAAACCGCCTTACGTTATCGTAAAATCTCGTAAAATCGAGATCTCATTTCGATTACGTGATTCTTTAGTTACATGATTATTAAGACTCGAAATTTTACACCGCAGGTTTTCTTTAACGTCGTAATAACATTAATAAGACACACATCGCGCACGTAACAACGCTGTTTTAATATTATATTATCGCTCGTATTTAATCGTCGCACGTCATATATATTAATTAACGTTAAGTTCATAACATCATACGTTATGCACACGAGACGCGACATGTTTACACATAGCGAGCGCGTTAACGACGCAATAATCGTACGAAGTTAACGCGCAAGATTTACTGCAGCACAGTAAGTAACAATCTTATATATATATATATATTCATATACATACATATATAATGACGGCGAATTTGTATTAATTTCTGAAATAATAACTTATCATTACACACGTCAGATGCAGCTGAGTGTATTTCTTTATCTTTTTTATCGTATTATTCGAGAATTTCTTTATTACTTTGTTTAAAATGTCGTATTACTTTATTTTCTAATACTTTTACTTTTCACGTTAGATTTCACTACAAACATTACGCAGAAAAATAAAAACAGTAAGAACTTCTTTCGTAAATTTCTTCTTTATCGTTATACATTGCTACAGAAACGTTCGCTTTAATATAATAATCGTTATTAATTCTGTTTATCTTTTCAGAACTCGACGTACATAAAAACGCATTTTCTTATAACATATGTCGTCGAGTTTTATTAAATAAAGAAAACATGAAAAGACACTGTGTAAAAGATCACGCGAGTGACTTTAAACACACTGTAACTTCTTCTGTTTATGCATAATCTTTGCTTAAGAATCGATTTTTCTTTTAAGTACAAGCACGTTCGACTTCGTTAATTTTAAACGTTAAATTAAACATTCACAGCGTGAAATTTAATAGCGACGACGACGTGCAATCTGCGCTCGCTATTTCTATTCTTCTGTCTTCGTACGAGAAGAAAGTTAAGAAAATTTAGGCGAAATCAGACGTCATCGATTTAAAACATACGCGAGAAGAACTTTCTGCTTTTTAAATTTAAATTCATTATTTGAATTTCTTAAATCGACGAAATTATTCTTTTGTGCATACTTTTATGCAGTCAGTAAATAAGACATTTAAACGCGTTCTTTTTACACTTTCTGTACAGATTAAATAGCTGTTAAAAATAAGTCTTTCACGAGTTCAGCATATGTCGAGACAACATCTTAACGTACTGAATAATTTTAAATTAAATCACACTCGAATTAAGAATTTTAAAGCTACGCAGAATTTATTAACGATTAATAAATACGCGAAAGTTTTCACTCGATTCTTTTATTTTTTATTTAAAACTGCTTCGATTACGAAGAAAGAATTAACTTTTACATCTGTAATCGAACTCGCGTTTATAAAAGACGAAAGAAGATCTTTAAAGAAACTATTTCGTTTATTTAACAGAAGTTAAGCTTTCGTGAATGATTTGCACGCGTTCGTTAAATTTAATGAAGTTCATATTCTTTTTGTCGAAGAAGAATTAACGACGAAGAAGAAAAATTAACGACGATCGAAAGAAAAACAAGTTTCGCGCTCGACTGTATTCTCTTTTAACTCGAATTCTTCTTCGATTCAGAGTTTTTCTTTTAACGATAATATCTCTGTATCTAATTCTTTCTTTTCTAATACGAACGAATCTGAATCTAACGATAAAGAAACAATCGTTACAGAAGAAGAAGAAAATGACGATTCTTTAAGCTCAGAGTCTAATTCGTCGAATAATAATGATGATTCGAACGCACGTTTTAATAATAAACTTCGAGTTCGTTAATTAAATAAAGCATAATCTTTACTTCTCGATCTGTTTATTTCGTTACTGCAGTAAAACATTAAATATAACAAGTTTAATAGTTATATTAACAGCTTCTTCGCGTGTTATTTTATAAATGTTCATACACAGTCGTTACAAGACTTATTACAGATGTCTCAGCATTACTCTGCATTTATATACTGTGCGCAGTTACTCGCTCTTAAGCATTATACGCAGTAATACTTACGTAAAAAAGAGAAACAGACAGCGTGTAATCTTTTAGTCGAATTGTTTTCTTTCATGCATACATTCTTTTATAACACAGCCGTTACTGCACTCGCAGAAATCTTAAGCCTGCGAGCATATGCTTTTAAAGTGAATAAGAATAACAGCTTTATATTTAATTAGATTATCGTTCACGACGATGAATTAATTTCGTGTAAAGATATTATTATTTCCTTGTTTAACATGAAGCATATGTTTAAATAACTAACTTTGAAAACATACGAGATACTGTTTTTAAAGTTATTATTTAACGCAGACGCATCAGACTTTTTTAATTTAACGTTATTTACACTTGCAGCGTTCGAGAATCTCGCAGATAACGCAGCACACGCTTATTTTCTTTCGCATAACATACGTTTTTCACACTTTTCTTCTTATCTGCAGAAAAAAGTACTTGCAGATAGTACTCTGAGAGAACAAATATTCTTTATAAAGAGAAACAGATTAACGTTTCGAACGAAATTCGTTTCGAATTATATTAAAAGTTTAAAACGATTTCTGTTACATTTATAACTGCTTATGCATTTCACTGCGAGCGTTTCGACTCGAGTAATAAAGTTAAGTACGTTAACGTACTGTAACTCGATTACTTTTACATAACGAACTTTGTTATTTAATAAATTTACATGTTTATTCATGTTACGATTACGATATACGAAGAACTTTTATACAACTGAGCAGAAAGCGTCTGCAATGAAGTATCTTTACGTCGCCGTTTCACACATAACTGCCTTGTACATCGTTCTTATCTTGCTCTTTAAGCATTTCATTAAAGTCGAGATTTTTAATCGTACAGTCGCTCATTCGTCGTTACTTTTCGAGTATAAAAACATCGCTTTTAACACGCGATAACTTTCTTTACTGATGCGTAACTGCAGTTTACAATATATTCGACAGCGATTAAACGTCTTAACGTATTAACATTTAATTCTCGCGTTCGTGAAATACAGCATGTACGAAGAGCTTTTCTTTAACAAAGAATTTAATCGAGATAAGTTATCTGTACAAATGTTTAACGTTAATATCGCTGCAGCGAGCATGCATCATTCGCGAAAAACTGCAGAGTATAAATACGCTCGTTAAACGAACACGATTCGTAATGTTCGTATAAATAAATAACGACAGTTTCTTTCGTTCAGTTTACGTTATCACGTCTTCTTCGACTTGCATAAGATTTCTTTGTTTTCTTTTTCACGCAGTACTTTCGATTCAGGTAACGAATATGCGTTAACATTTTCTTTTTAATAATCACGTAAGTATGCACTTTCTTCGTTAAATTACGAAGAATAAACGTTAACACAGAAATTCGTGAAGTTATTAAACTTATAATAAACTTTAACTGCAGACGATTTTAATTTTGTTTCT
>JAABUO010008552.1_pt1 | contig 11555 bp, 3 predicted proteins | sample 5559291 | NCBI WGS metagenome assembly JAABUO01 (sample SAMN10711878, study PRJNA513372) | rock metagenome | isolation source: Antarctica rocks | place: Antarctica: Victoria Land, Finger Mt sud | reverse complement strand
TCTTTTACATGACGTTAATATTACGTCGAATCGTTATTAAAAATTAAGATATTATTTAAATATATTATATAAATAACATTAATTAAGTCTCTTAACGCTTTATTAATATAGGCTTAAAAAGTAGCTAAAACGTTAACTAACTTAAATGATATAACTTAATATTCGAAATGCTTATAACGCGTGCGAAACGCCGTCTTTTATTCATTATTTTGCTTAATTCGTATGCGATAATAAGCGTTCTTAAGATTCAGTTTAATAAAACATTTAAATTCGTTTAATTAATTTAGCGTTTTAATGATTAAAAATAATAAATAATGATTCTTAATTATAATCGCATTTAAGTTTTAATAATTAACGCATAAACGTAATTTATTATTCTTTTTAAATATAAAAAGTATAAGAACTTTTATTAACGAGACGAAATGCTTAATTTAATCTTTTATTAAAGCATTTTTAAGATAGCGTTAAAGCTTCGTTAGCTTTATCTGTAATAAATTATATAAAGACATGAATAACGACTTCGCGCTTTTTATTAAATTAATGACATGATTATTTTTATTTTACTTTAATAAAATATTAATCTTTTTCACATTATAAACATTCTTAAAATTCATTAATTTCTTTAAAATTTTTAATGTAATTTGTTTATTTAACGTCTTTATGACGTCAGCGCAAATAACTGTAAAGATTTCGCTTTGCTTAAAAAGACTTTTCGAAAACTTCTGAGATATTAATACTTTAAGATTTTTAAATTTTATCTTAAAGCGTTAGCTTGTTATTTACGAGTTTATAAGAATTCTTTAATCGATTAATATTAACATATTAAAAATAGCATTAAGCTTAACGTAATTTACAGCGTAGAAAAGAGTAATACATTTTTAATATTATTTTCAGAAATTAATTATATTATATATAAGCTTATAAACGTCGTAATAATAACGATTTTAATTATTAAGAAATTTTAATAATAATAAAATAACGCGTTTTATTAATTATAACTCTTACTGTATTACGTATGTTTAATTAATTAAATTTAGCTTTGTTTTTAAATTAACGAGCTTGAATAATAAACGCTTTTCGCTTAAAAGTTTAACTTAATTCTTAGTAATAATTAAATCACGCGTCTTTATTAATCTTTTCTGCTTCGCTTACGCGTTAGCGATGCTTAATCATTTTTTAAATCTTTATTAAAAATATTAATCATCGTTATAACTGTGTTTCACTTATTCTTTTTAAAATAATTTTTTTTTAGTGTTTCTTTTTATCGCAGTCATAATAATAATTAACTTTATTATTTAAATCGATTAATTTAAACAGACGCTTATTACTCGCTCGCGACTTTAAATTTTCATCGATTAATTATTTCTTCGTGAGTTTTAATTTTCTTTATTAAAAAAGAATTTCTAATTCTTTAACTTACGTTAATTATTTTAATTAATAAAATTCAGAGCGTCGTCGTTACGCTTACGCGATTTAATACTTTTCAGCATTATTACTTTTATTAAAAGCTTTTCTTAATTTTTTAACATTATATTATCAGTAATAAGAATCTTTTAACGCAGTTTTAAAAGAAATTTAATAAAGAAATTATTAGTTCTCTGCGTCGACGATGTTTTAAATAAATGAGCTTTAATATCTTTCAGATACGACTTAAAGCTAGTTATACTTTACTTTAATCTTTATTTTATTTCTTTAAATCTTTAATAAGCTTTAAGCTTCAGATTAACTGAATCGATTATTAAATTAAGTAAGAATTAACAAAATTTTGTAAAAATATAATTCGTCGTCTTAACGTTTATGTTTATCTCGTAAGATTATTAATTCATGAAATCTTTCATTATAAACTGCATGCATTAAAGAATTTTTATTACATTATTAAAAAAATAGTTTAAACTTAATTAAAACTTAATTTTTACTTGTTAAAATCATTTTTCATACTCGTTTTCACTGTAATTTTTATAAAAGCGCATTATTTTTAACTTAATAATTTTCGCAGTACGCGATTATTACGTCAGCTTAATTAATATTTACGCTTTTATTTAAGCTTAAATTAATTATAATAACTCGAGCGTTATTGCTTTTAATACGATAAATATAATAAAATTAATAAATGATTATTCAGTCGCTAAATCATTATTAAGAGACGAAATTAATTAATTTCGAGATTTCGTTCGTGTTTCGTTAGCGTGCGTAATAAACAATGTTAATCATAACTTACGAGCTTTAACTTTTAATTTTATGATTCGTCGTAAAGTACGTAAACGATTAACTTTCGTTTACGTCTTAATTAATATTTAATTCACGAATTCATTACGTAAAATATTTTTCGAATTTTATTCTTTATTATTATTAACTGCATGAGCTAATAATAAGTTTGTTTAAGACTGTTTTAATGATTTTAAGATATTTTAAGCTTCAGTATTAAGTTCTTTAAAGTCGCTATTATTATTATAATTAATATGTAATTTAAAGATTATTATAGCTATATTATGTCTTAAGTTTTCTCTTAAAAAAAAGCGATTAAAATTATAAAATCGACTTCGTTAGCTCTTCGCTAGCGCGTTTAAATATAAAAGACGTGAGACATAATAAATTTATTATAATTATACTTAATTATTATAATATTAAAAAATATTAAGAAAATGAGTTTTAGCTTATTTAATATTCTTAATGACTTCATCGTTAACATCTCGCTATTTAATCGTAATAAATTATTCTTAATACGTTATAAAAGACGTTAACTTATTAAGCGATCTTAAATCATTTAACAAGTCATTTAATCTTAGCTTTAACGAGCGCTGTCGTGAAGCTAGCGCTTGCTATTATTACAGAGTTTTAACTCGTACGATGCGTACATAATGCTTTCATTTATTAACATAAGCTTATATTCTTGTTCTTTTTAAAAAGCGATTAACTTCTTGTTTCATAAGCGTACTAATTATTTTAATTTATATAAACTCTTCACGATTCGTTATATTAACTTCGTACGATCTTGTTATATGTTTATTTCTTCTGAAATTCGTATATAAATTTCTCGTTCTTCTGTTTTTAAATTATTAATTAAATATACTACTTTAACATTCATTTAATGAAACTTTAAATTTAATGCAGCGATTATAATTAAGAAAATTCTTAATGATTTCTTTCGTACGATTAATGCGAACGTTTTTTTATAATTAATGTCTTCTTGTTACGAGAATTCTTAAGCAACTAAACGAGCTTTATACTTCATTATTCTTTTATTCTTATTATATTTTAACTTAAATATTTACTTATTGTAATAATAACAAGCGCTAGCTTCACGACAGCGCTCGTTAAAGCTAAGATTAAATGACTTGTTAAATGATTTAAGATCGCTTAATAAGTTAACGTCTTTTATAACGTATTAAGAATAATTTATTACGATTAAATAGCGAGATGTTAACGATGAAGTCATTAAGAATATTAAATAAGCTGAAGCTCATCTTTTTAATATTCTTTAGCGATTAATTTTACATATTAATATCATAATAACTGAATATAATCATAGTAAATTTATTATGTCTTACGTCTTTTATATTTAAACGCGCTAGCGAAAAGCTAACGAAGTTGATCTTATAATTTTAATCGTTCTTATTTTAAGAAAAGACTTAAGATATAGTATAATTATAACAGCTTTTAAATTACATATTAATTATAATAATGATAGCGACTTTAAAGAGCTTAACACTAAAGCTTAAAATATCTTAAGATCATTAAAACGATCTTAAGCAAACTTATTATTAGCTCGTGTAATTAATAATGATAAAGAGTAAAGTTCGAAAAATACTTTACGTAATGAATTCGTAAATCGAATATTAATTAAGACGCAAGCGAAAGTTAATCGTTTACGTGTTTTACGACGAATTATAAAATTAAAAGTTAAAGCTCGTAAATTACGATTAACATTATTTATTACGCATATTAACGAAACACGAGTGAAATCTTAAAATTAATTAATTTCGTCTTTTAATGATGATTTAGCGACTGAATAATTATTTATTAACTTTATTATATTTATCGTATCGAAAGTAATAACGCTTAAGTTATTACAATTAATTTAAGCTTAAATAAAAGCGCAAGTATTAATTAAGTTAACGTAATAATCGCGTACTGCGAAAATCATTAAGTTAAAAGCGATGCGCTTTTATAAGAATTATAATAAAAACGAGCATGAAAAATGATTTCGAGAAGTAAAAATTAAGTTTTAATTAAGCTTAAATTACTTTTTTAATGATGTAATAAAAATTCTTTAATGCATGCAGTTCATAATGAAAGATTTCATGAATTAATAATTTCATGAGATAAACGCAGACGTTAAGACGACGAATTATACTTTTACGAAATTTCGTTAATTTTTACTTAATTTAATAATCGATTCAGTTAATTTAAAGCTTAAAGCTCATTAAAGATTTAAAGAAATAAAATAAAGATTAAAACAAAGTGTAACTAGCTTTAAGTCGTATTTAAAAGATATTAAAGCTCATTTATTCGAAACATCGTTAACGCAGAAAATTAATAATTTCTTTATTAAACTTCTTTTAAAACTGCGTTAAAAGATTCTTATTATTAACGATATAATGTTAAAAAATAAAAAAAAGCTTTTAATAAAAGCAATAATGTTAAAAAGTATTAAACCGCGCAAGCGTAACGACGACGCTTTAAATTCTACTAATTAAAATAATTAACGTAAGTTAAAAAATCAGAAATTCTTTTTTAATAAAGAAAATTAAAACTTACGAAGAAATAATTAATTCGATGAAAATTTAAAGCCGCGAGCGAATAATAAGCGTCTGTTTAAATTAATTAATTTAAATAATAAAGTTAATCACTGTTATAACTGCGATGAAAAGAAATATTAAAAAAAGAATTATTTTAAAAAAGATAAATGAAACACAGTTATAACGATGACTAATGTTTTTAATAAAGATTTAAAAAATAATTAAGCTTCGCTAACGCGTAAGCGAAGCAGAAAAGATTAATAAAGACGCGTGACTTAATTATTACTAAGAATTAAGTTAAACTTTTAAGCGAAAAGCGTTTATTATTCGAGCTCGTTAACTTAAAAGTAAAGCTAAATTTAATTAATTAAACATACGTGATATAGTGAAAGTTATAATTAATAAAACGCGTTATTTTATCGTTATTAAAATTTCTTAATGATTAAGATCGTTATTATTACGACGTTTATGAGCTTACATATAATATAATTAATTTCTGAAAGTAACATTAAGAATGTATTACTCTTTTTTACGCTGTGAATTACGTTAAGCTTAATGCTATTTTTAATATATTAATGTTAATTAATTAAAAGATTCTTATAAACTTATAAACGACAAGTTAACGCTTTAAGATAAAATTTAAAAATCTTAAAGTATTAACATCTCAGAAGTTTTCGAAAAGTCTTTTTAAGTAAAGCGAAATCTTTGTAATTATTTACGCTAACGTTATAAAAGCGTCGGGCAAATAAATTACATCATTTAAAGTTTTAAAGAAATTAATGAATTTTAAAAATGTTTATAATATAAAAAAGATTAATATTTTATTAAAGTAAAACAAGAGCGATCATATTATTAATTTAATAAAAAGCGCGAAGTCATCATTCATGTCTTTATATAATTTATTACAGACAGAGCTAACGAAGCTTTAACGTTATCTCGAAGATGCTTTAATAAAAGATTAAATTAAGCATTTCGTCTCGTTAACAGAAGCTTTTATACTTTTTATGCTTAAAAAGAATAATAAGTTACGTTTATGCGTTAATTATCGAGACTTAAATGCGATTACGATTAAAAATTATTATTCATTATCTTTAATCATTAAGACGCTGAATTAATTAAACGAGTTTAAATGTTTTATTAAATTAAATAATAAAAACGTTTATCATCGCATACGAATTAAGTAAGATAATGAATAAAAGACGACGTTTCGCACGCGTTATAAGCATTTTAAATATTAAGTTATGTCATTTAAATTAATTAACGTCTTAGCTACTTTTCAGACTTATATTAATAAAGCGTTAAAAAACTTAATTAATGTTATTTATATGATATATTTAAATGATATCTTAATTTTTAGTAACGATTTAACGCAACATTAACGTCATGTAAGAAAAATGTTTTAACGTTTAAAAAATTATTAGCTATATGTTAATCTTAAGAAATGTTAATTCGTTATTAAAAAGATTAAATTTTTAAACTTTATAATATTTATAAACGAGATGAAAATAAACTTAAATAAAATTAAAATAATTAAAGAATGATTTAAATTAAAGACTTATCGCGAAGTTTAAGTATTTCTGAGTTTCGTTAACTTTTATAAACGCTTTATTCATCGCTATTTTAAGATCGCAGCGTCTTTTATTAATCTGCTAAAAGATAATAAAAACGATAAGAAATTAAAATCTTTTAAATAATTTAATACAGCGAAGCAGACTTTTCGTTAGCTGCGCGATATTTTCATGTTAACTTTATTTCTTACTTATTATAACTTAAGTAAAAAGATTAAAATAAAGATTAATGTTTTTAATTTTACAGTCGTAAATATTCTTAATTAATAAAATTCTGACGATCATTAACGATTAATGACGTTTTAATCGCGAAAGATAATATCAACGAAGTAAAATTACGAAATTTATAATTAAAAGCTTTTAATTATAATAATCGCTTTTAAGTAATAAAGACATTATCTGAAAGATAATTTATATTTTATTAAGATTTAATCAGATCATAATAATCTTAAAGAATTTATGAAGTAAAAAGAGCTAAACTTTAAACAAGCTCGCTGAGCGATGAAGTTAATTACTTATAACTTTTAAATTTTTCATCGTTTAAGTAAACGAAACTTAACGAATGAGTCTTTTAAACGTTTAAATTATAAAGAAATATCGTTCTTTAATATTAAATTATTATTAACGTTATAAAATAAGCTAGCGCTGTCGTTAAACGAAAAGACGCTAACGTAAAACGAGCGAAACGAAATAAATAAGCAAGATTTCGTATCTTAATTAGTAAAAATTCAGCTTAATAATATAAACAAATTAAAGTCGCTGTCGTAAAGAAAGCGAAAAATACTAAATAATTTAATCTTTATATTTTAATTAGTTAATATTTAAATTCTTATATTAAAAAAGAAGATTAAAGATATATTTAAAAGTCTTTATAAGAAATCGTAAAGATTTATAAAGTTCTTAATAAAGAAGCTTCAGATAAGAAACGATTAAGCGAATAAAGTTCGTATTAAATTTATTAAGTCTTTTCATCATCTGCGTAAACGAAATAAGATTTAAGCTTTAAACTTTAAGAGTCTCGTTAAATGTGACGAACATCTTTATGTTTTTAATAATGTAATAATTAAAAAAAAGCTTATTAACAAGAATCATAATAATCTCGTAGCTGAACATTTTAAGATTAATAAGATTTTAAAACTTTTAAAGAAAAAATATTATTAGCTCGTTTACTTAAAATAAATAACTTCGTATGTTAAAATCTGTAACGTTTATTAGCGAATTAAAGTGCTTAAGCATAAGTTATATGATAAGCTTAAGTTCTTATTTATATTTACGAAGTCATGAGTAAAAATCATTATAAACTTCGTTACGAGTTTATTATTAAGTAAGCGTCGTGAAGTCGTTTATAATTTAATATTCGTAATTATAAATTAATATATTAAAATGATTAAATACATATTAATAATAACACGAATTAATGTCGTAGAACTAACGAAAGTGTTTTTCGAAGAAATCATTTTACGCTTTAACATGTTAGTTAACATAATAAGTAATAAAGATTCTATCTTTACTAGCGCGTTCTAATTAATTATATATTATCATGCACGCATAAAACGATGATTAAGCATCGCATTTTATTCGTAAACGAATAACTTACTCGAGCGTTAAAATTAAATCTTAAAGCATTATTTACGTACTTTCGCTGACGCAGAGTAAACGAGTTAAGCTAATTTATTATTAATGATTAAATATGCTTATAATAATAATCATTACGTCTTTATTAAAGTCTCGTCGTTTTTTTTAATGTATAATTATAATTTAAAAATACATTACGAGATTAAAAATAATCTCGCTGAAAAAGAAATATCATTTATAAAAGATCAAGTTTAATAACTTTAAGATTTAAGAAATCGACTAATAAAGCGTCTTGTTAACGCTGTCGCTTAATAGGCAAAGTATTATAATCGCAGTCATAAAGTTAAAACTTATACTATTAATGATTTAGTTATGTTCTTAACTAGAAATTTAAAACAAAAGAAGTTTAGTAAGAAATTATCGCATAGATTTATTAATTCGTTCAGAATAAAGAATAAAATTAAAATTTAAGCTTATTAATTAACGTTATTTAATATTTATCGTATTTATAATATTTTTTATGTTTCGTTATTAAAGTTATATTAAAATAAAGTAAATGATTAAAAAACGAAAGCTTTTATGCAAGCTTTAAAGCTTATTAACGATAAGAAGTAATGAAAAATTAAGAAAATTATAAATAAAAGTAAAAGTAAAAAGAAGCTATAATATAAGATAAAATGATTAAACTAAGATTATATATATATTTAATAATTACTTAAAGAAAAACTAAAGCTTATTAAAGAACTAAAAGAAAAATTTAATAATTAAATAGCGTTACGTAAGTAACGACGAAGAAATAAGTAAGCGAATATCGCAATAATAACGCTTAATTATTAACGACGTTAATTTAATATAACGATCGTCTTCGTATTATTATTAATTATAAACTTTTAGTTAAAAATCTTTTTATTTCGTTACATAAAGTATTAATAATAATAAGATTAAACGCTTAACGCGCAGCGTTTAATTACAAAATATTTATTTATTTATTTATTTATTTATTTATTTATTTATTTATTTATTTATTTATTTATTTATTTATTATTATACACATTAAGCTTAAATATTAAAACGATAACTTCGAATTATAAATAACGTTTAAAAACGTTAAGTTAAAGCTCGTTTAAGAATCGTCTTTAATAAACGAAGCTTTTAATAAGTTAACGTCGTTTTTTATAAAAACTTACTTTATAATCTCGCGCTCTCGCTTCTTCTTCTTCTTATTATTCTTCTTCTTCGTTTTATTCATTATTACATTCTTTTCTTACTTTATCTTTTTAATTATTATCTTATTCATTATTCTTTTAACTTTATTACGCTTAACTTAAAATATTTTATACTTCGTCTGCGTCTTATCGCGCTTTCGTTTCGTCTTCGTTAAACGATTAATTAATTAAGTAATCTCGCGCTAATTACGTTTAATCGCGAGCTAAGTTTTATGTGCGATGTTAAAAATGTACTTATTAACGCGACGTTATTTCTTTATAATTATCATTAATCTCTTTCGTTTATTTTTTATATTAATGAAAATGATACGTTAATATTAATTTACGCGAGTAAATTTATAAATAACGCGTTTCGTCGCGTTTCGAAAACGTTTAATGAATTAAATAATTCTTAATAATTATCGTAACGTTAATAAAATAAAACTTATCGTAATGTAATGATTTAAGTCGTAACGTTAAGCTTTACACGATTTATAAACATTTAACTCGCGCATACATTCGTATTTATTAATATAAATTATATACGAAAAATCTTTATATTTTAAAGAACAAAAGATTAGTTTTATACTTAAATTAGTAAATGTATATATATTAATCGTAATTATTATCTCGTTATTAATTTGTGTAATCGTTAAAATTATGTTATGTTTATTTTTATTAAAAAACATATATATAAGTTTATACAGCGTTTACTTCTTGTTTTTAAATATATATAAATTTATTAAATTTATAATATTTAAAAGCATACATTAATATTCGTATCGTTTACTCGCTATTATTAAGTATATATAAAAAGTGTTTAATTAAAAAATAAAAAAATAAAAAAATAAAGAAAAAAAGAAATAATAACATTATATGTAATAAATAAGCGTTATCGTAACGATAATGTTAAATAAACATTAAGTTCGCGTCATCGTAACGATAGCGCGCTAGCAAGCATCGTAATAATAATAATTAAAATTATAGTTTTATAAAATTTTATAAAAAGATTATAAATTATAGTTAATTACAAGATAATATTATATGTAAAAGACTTTTTTTCTTTTATTAACTTAAAGAAATTTAAAAGATTTTTAATGAGCTTTAAAAAGCTGCGCTTAACAGACGCGATTAATAATTATCTTTACTTTAAGAAATTAATATAGCTTCTTTACATTAAAGATTAATGTTTTAAAAGAAAAAATAATTCTAATAATAATAAGCGCTAGCTTTACGCTAGCGCTTACTAGAAGCGAGATCAGATGACTTATTAAATGATTTTAAGTCGCTTAATAAGTTAACGTTTCTTATAACGTATTAAGAATGACTTATTACGATTAAATAACGAAGTGTTAACGATGAAGTCATTAAGAATATTAAATAAGCTGAAGCTTATTCTTTTAATGTTCTTTAGCGATTAGTTTTATATATTAATATCATAATAACTAAGTATAATTATAGTAAATTTATTATATCTTACGTTTTTTATATTTAAACGCGCTAGCGAATAGCTAACGAAGTTAATCTTATACTTATAAAGTTTACGACTTTAAATAAACTAAGCATTTTATTATTTAGCTTCTTAAAGAATTTTATAATAACGATATTTCTTTTATTAAGAAATATTTTTAATTTAATCTTATAATTAACTTTCTTTTTATACTTATTAACTTTATTTATTATTTATTTTCGTAATTTAATTAAAGCTTCGCGAGCGAAAATTATGTTTTATTCATGTAATTAAATATATTCTTAACTCGTACAGTTTATAAACGTTCGCGAATACTTTTATACTTAATGATGTTAAAATTAAAGCTTATACGAGAATGAAAATTTTTATTTATAAAGAAAATGATTATAAAAATGATTAAAAACAAGATATTATTATTAATAAACTCAGTTATTAATAATTATTTAAATTAATTATTTTATATATACGAATAAAAAACATTAAAATATCGCTTAACGTTTTAATTAGCTCGTTCGCTTTAATCGTTAATTTAAAAATAATAAACGATAAATAATTAAAGAAAAATGCTTAGTCGCTTATAAAGAAACTTTTAAAGAATGAAAGTAAATTAAGAATCTTTATTAAATATAATGAAGTTTAATAAATCGTAAATTTAATATATTCATTAAAGTAATAACTTAATTATTTTTTTTCGTTATAATTTCTTCGTTATTAGTGAAGTAAGAGATATAAATTATTTTTTTTAATAATTTATGAATTATTATTAAAATCGCGTTATTATTATTTAAATTAAATAAGTTAATAATATAGTTTATAATTATATCGCGTTAACGTTAATTAAATATTAATAAAGAATAAAGTAAATTATTTAATTTATCTTTAAATGTCTTTAAGCGTTAATAAATATAACAGTTTTAAATATATTAATTTATTATTTTTCGTATAAAAGATTAATAATAATTTCGTTTTATAACTTTTATTATTTTATAAATATTAA
>JAABUO010008551.1_pt1 | contig 11558 bp, 14 predicted proteins | sample 5559291 | NCBI WGS metagenome assembly JAABUO01 (sample SAMN10711878, study PRJNA513372) | rock metagenome | isolation source: Antarctica rocks | place: Antarctica: Victoria Land, Finger Mt sud | reverse complement strand
TAATGATCGTGAGATCCTTCCATTTGTTGAGATGGGAAGAAAAAAAGATGTAGAAGTCAGGTTTATTGAATACATGCCATTCGATGGGAACAAGTGGAGTAAAAGTAAGATGCTTAGCTACAAGGAGATGTTGGGGATGATTCGAGAAAAGTATCCTACATTAGGTAAAGTTCAGGATTACGAGAATGATACAAGTAAAACCTTTAAAGTCCCGGGATTTGCAGGCAGGATTGGGTTTATTACAAGCATGACGCACAACTTCTGTGACACCTGCAATCGCCTCAGAATTACGAGTGACGGCAATCTGAAAGTCTGCCTATTCGGAAATGCAGAGGTCAGCCTGAGAGATCTCTTGAGGAAGGATAATGGAGACGAGCCAATATATGAAGAGGCTATGGAAGCTATTAAGAGGGTGGAGATGGATCGGAGACAAAACTTGCCTGGGAATACGGGAACTTTGGACTATGGCGAGAGGGAACGAGAACTGCTCGATGTGATTGGCGTGGCAGTGAAGAGGAAAAAAGAGAAGCATGCGGGAATGGGAGAGTTGGAGAACATGAAAAATAGGCCGATGATCTTAATTGGTGGGTAGGTTCGTTCTTGTTTCTGCCAGAGAGGTTCTTGGCGAGCTTGTAGATATTTGTTCCTCTGGACACTATGATCAATGTGTAATGAGATATGTCACGCTGATTCTGTATATCGTCTAGATAATATACCAGCCCCCACTTCGCCGTTTTTATATACAAGAACAATGCTCAGGCCTAAGCCTAGGCTAACCACAAGCCTATCATCTAGAACCATCAACCATCCCATTAGCGGCACCACATTACAGCCCCACGTTCCCCTTCACCTCCTCTTTCAACCCCCCACTAACGCCTGCCACCGTCTCTTCTCCACCTCCTCCCCTCTATCTCGCGACCCCAAATCACCACCCTCCACCCTAACCACACAAGCCCTCCCCCACCTCACCGCAACCTCAACCCTCCACATCGTCTCCGTTTCCTCCAAACCTTCAACCCACCGCCTCGCCCTGGCCACCGGCCACATCCGCTTCTCCGTCCCCGGCCTGCCCGACCTAATCCGCGGGCACCAAATGAAAAAAGGCGACGTACTAGCTGTCGCGCGCGTGGCGGCTGTAATGGCAGTCAAGAACACGGCGAACATCATCCCGTTATGTCATTCTGGCATGGCTGTCGAGGGCGTGGAGGTGGACATCAACGTCGTCGACGCCGCACCTTCTCCTCCCCCATCATCTTCTTCTTTTCCCGAAGACAACCAGCAGCCAGACCTAACCAAAGGCTCCGGCCCCCATGGCGGCATCCACATCGCCATTCGAGTCGAAACAACAGCAAAGACGGGAATTGAAATGGAAGCGTTGGCGGGCGTTGTAGGCGCGGGTTTGAGTGTTGTTGATATGTGTAAGGCGGTGGATAGGGGCTGTGTGCTTGGAGGGGTGAGAGTGGTTGGGAAGATGGGGGGAAGGTCTGGGGCGTGGGGTGTTTTTGCTACTGAAGGAGGAGGTGGGGTAGGAGGGGACATATTGAGAGAGCAGAGGGGGGACGAGGAGAAGGGAAGATTGGGGAGGAAGGAAATGAAGATGGCGGGAGAGTGGAAGCGGTGGAAACCTACATAGTCTACCCATCCTGTCTCTGTTTCCAATCCTCAATACAAACCCCATGCAAAACATAATCTCAAACCCTCCTTACCAAGAAACCCAAATCCCACACACGTAAAAGATTCAATCTCGCGGGAAACAAGCAACGAGTAACCTAGCTGGACTCTGCACACGAGGAACGGGCTTGAGTGACTTTGAATGCATGCCGTTCTGGGACTCTACAGCAGACTTCTCACAGCTGGAGCAATCCGAAATGTAACTACCAGCCAGAGGATCGTTGATCTACGTCGATTTTAATATCGAGGGGCAGGCTTTAATCATCCTACCGCGCCAGGTTGATTTCACCAAGTACTCGATGGCTGTTGGGAGGCTTGGCAAGAGCATGACCTACATAATAGGAAGCCATCACCCAATCGCCATCGTCAGCTCCAGCGGATCGCGCACCAGTCTCTTTTCTGCGGATATTTACGTACAGTTCGAGACGTATGACGCGTTTGCAGGGAGGTTTCGTCAGTGGCTATGACATGCTAGATCGTGAGGCTGAACAATGAATGATTGCCGTCGCGTTGATGGCTATCAAGGTACTGAAGCGTAACATGTACATTACCTGGAGTCTGCACTTCTGCAATATCGACAACAAGAACAACAACCACAACAGAAACCGCAGCGATGGAAACGGGAGCTGAACTCGTCTCCAAGCGAAATACCAGTCTCTAGCCGCTAGATACAGAAGAGGAAAGACGTGCAGCTTGCCTCTGTTGGAAAGAATATCGAGGCATGGAAAGTACTACTAGGAAATTGTTCTGGTCACCTGTTAGACGAGACAGTAGGCAATCTACTTGAACGAGTAGCGCTATATGCTCGTGGTGCAAGAGCTTGCCGGCAAGATGAACATCCTGCGTCCCATGTGGTTCTTCTCCAGGATATTGTCTTTCTAGCCGGGTGTGTGGTGTTCAAAGTATAGCACGGCTATCAGGAGATGGGTGGGATCTTCGAAGCACAGAAATATTTAATACTACATCTCCTTGAACAAGATTAGTAAATATCGAATAATCACAAAGTAATTTACATTTTCTGATTACATAAAGTATTATTAAATCTTCATATTAATTTTCTTATATCATCTTATTATCCATCGGCAAATGTGACACTCGCTTTTAGCATAAGGCTTAAGTTAAATGTGTTCTTAAGTAAATCTGTCATCTGCTTAGAGGGATGATCTTCTGGGTCGTCGTCGTGTTGACGGCTTCTAGTCATTGTAAGTCGTCGGGGTCGTTTTGATCGAGATCTCTTTATTTTAACTTGTGAGTCCGTACGAGTGCAAAGATTGGTTGAAGCTTTTAGATAGTGTTAGGAGCATGCAATAGGACAGCTTCAGCTAACGGGCCTATGGCTACAATGAGGTACCTAGCTGGCTGGTTAGACGTTGACTTAACGAAGATCTAAAAGCTAAAGAAGGGAGGAGCAAAAGATATATGGGTTCCCTCGGGAGCGCTAGGCTCAATGTGGCATACTTACCTTGCCCAACCTAACGTAGATCTAACCCAACCTAACATAGATCTTGCTCAGATCTTGCCCAGATCTAGTACGGATAGGCCCTCAGCCCCATCAGGGGTTGATCGTAACAGCATGAAACTCATTTTTACCTTGAAGCAGATAATCTAGCGGGCATTATTTCATTCGTCAGAGTATTGTACCAGAGCTAGAAGACTAAAATTTGGATCTCCTCCGTTCTCCTTGTCAATGTAGTCTCTGACTGCGTCGAGCGCCGGTTCAAGGAGACCGTCTTCATCCTGGCTCAGAAGAATATTTCTGTTCACGGGCCCTTTCAGGTCACCATCCAGCTCATACAGGTTCCCATGTGCTCCCTTGACGAAACATACGTAGTGGCAGTCGACATCATCCTCTGCATTTGGAACTCTCGAGGAACCCTGTCGAGCAGCCGTGGCATATGCATCTTCGACTTCCTTTGAGCTTTCGAGAACGTTGGCGCGTTCAGGAGGTGAGAGATTAAGGCAGGAAGCGAGAAGACTTTCAAGTAGGGAAGCAGGCTCTACGATCCGAAATCATATCATTACATTGACATCTATTGACAACTGTTGACATCTGAGCGCACAATAACGGAATGGACGCAGAGACTCAATGTACCAACTACGCTCGAAAGTTGAACTTACCGAGACGGTTTTCCATCCGAACATTGCAAACGGCGTGAAGGATAGCATAAAGACCACAGGCATTGTTGATGGTCTGCTTGAACCATATGACATCTTCCCCATCACCTCCCCCATTGTATGTTTCTCTAGCGGCTTCTTCCGTAAACTTCCGCTGCTCGTAGGCTTTAGACGTAGGTAAAACTAGAATGAGGGCCAGTACAGGTCGTGGTATGAGGGCGAGCTGCATTGTATCGTTAATCGACCAGACATCGACGAATTGAAGCGACGTAGAACCCCCGAGGTTGTGCATCAGCTTTGAGAAGACAGCGGGATCAGATTCGAGTGGAATAAAGTGTTTCTGATACAACATTGTGTTCAGACTGTCCTTGAATCGAATTGAACAAATGATAAAATGGAATGTACTAACAACTAATACCCGCTTCGAGGCCGGTTAAGCGCTTAAGGCTTATGTATTAACGACGCTGCATTAATTTAGGCTACGTCTTTTAGCTGAGTCAGCAGACACTGACTCGTCTTAACGAAGACTTAATGAACTTTTTATCATTACGATTTTTCTGAGTATTACTGTTAAGTTCTTTGGTAATTGTTTAATTTAATACAAAGATATATACTTACATTTATTATATTTGTTTAAAATCTTGTATTATTACATAATTATTTAAATTACGTTTATTCGACTGTTCTCGTTAAGCTTATTTAATATCCTTTCGAGCAATCATCGCAGGCATCGCAGCCCATGAGATGGCTTACGAAGTAAATTGTAACGGTTGTGGTGGTAATTGAGGGGACGGCAACTCAACTCTACGGATTAGTCAGCCAAATCTCATTTAAGGTAAGTAAAGGTGTTAGCCGTCTTCCACAGAAGTCCATGCTCTGCACCGCACTCATCCCATCAGACGACGCATTCTTTTCTTATTCGCATCACAATTACAACCTATCCAAAAAGCTTCAAACCCTGCCTGCCTCTTCCTGACATCCTCACCCGGTCCTCTCGCACAACAGTCCACCGAGGACGACCTAGTCAACCCCTTGGGTAGATTCGAAACGGGCGAACAGGCCCGTAGAAACTATACAGTCATGTCGTTCTCAACCGTCCGAAACGGGGCCGCTTCCTGCCAGTTGCACAACATCTTCTACCAACCTCAGCAAGCCAAGATTGCAACCAAACCTCCCTGGTAGTGAACTAGCTACGTCTTTCGACATCGATAAATACCTTTCGACTTGCCATCCCTCCACATCTAGCAACCATGAAAGCCTTCTTTCCCCGTCCTTACCAGTAGCAGAAACGCTCTCCGCTTTCAATATCCAACCCTATCAAGACGCTCGAATGCCATACGATGAATTCACGCTAATTGATCCCAACGCCCTAGCCTGTAATGATTGGGCACCTTCACCGGCGAATCATCCTTCCTTTGACAGTCCTTTTCACCTTGACCTTACCGGTTTTGAAACCTTATTCAACAACCCGTTTCCTTGTGTCTCAAGCTCTAGTGGAGCTGGGAACCAACACAGCCCTTACAGTGGATCAAAGACTCACTCAATCACGACGAACTCTCAAGAAAACAATGGAGTGAATGATATCCTTCAAGGTCTGCCTTGAAACCAAGTTGATCTTTCTCTTTATTTAACAATTTTGGCCAGATTGTGCAACACAAAACAATCTCTCATTTCTCACAACGAACAACGTCAGTCCACTTTTGCAACCAGCTGCGGAACCTTCTCCAGCCCAAAATCCGAATAGCAATACAACTCCTTGCAATAACTTCCGTGTCAGAAAACGCAATCTCAATACCCTCGCAGCTCGCCGCTACCGCCAGAGACGCACAGATGAAAATCATAATTTGGCAGCCGAATTGAAGAAAACTCAGGATGAAAGGGATGGCTTGAAGGTTTATGTTGCGAGGTTGGAGGGTGAGCTAGAAGGTTTAAGGCAGACGTTGCGTGTGCAGGAGTCTCACTAGCTATGACTGGGGTTATTTAGCTCAGAGGCGTATATGGTTGTACTGTTGAGATAAATATGAACAACTCTCTGACCCAAGGAATTACAACTGATTGCGAAATTGACCCATAAAGAACCTCTGATGTCATCTTGATAAAAGATACGCATTACTATTTTTTGGCGAAGAAGAGGTCGATTTTCAACGTACTGAAGGTAATCCCTGCAACTGCTTTGGGAACCCCTTTCGATAAAAGTCGAGAATATCTTGACGTCGGCCGTATTGTCTGCCAGCTGCGACCTTCATCTGTGACGTAAGAGACTTGGGCAGGGTAAAGTGTGTTTACAACAGCATCGCAAGAATGAGATATGCTTTGTCTTTGCGCGATGTCATCAATCGAAACGAAGAGGCGAACGTGAAGGGAGAAGGACACCATTCCCTTTCCCTGGAAAGAAAACTGCTCTTGCGGAATTACCCAGACCGCAGCCTTTCGATAACCTTGCTTGGTAGCATAGCCGATGAAAAAGTTGTCATGGTCAGAAATGTACACTCGCAGATGATCTGGCACTGTGCTATAGCTATCTGCGGTCACACTCTTACTCCCTTTTTCTCCTAAATAGGTATTCCGTATAGTAGGGGGGAGAGAAAGTATAATTCCCATCAAAACTGCTGCACCGAATGCATATATGATGGCTCTCAGCTCAACGAAGCCTCCTCGTTCGTTCCTGCCCTTGAATCATCAAGCTCACTTCTTGTCCGCATCCGCGCAAGAATCATGACAGTATATACTCTGGAGTTAGCTCGAGGTGAATCTTCAATCTTTCGCGCCCAGACTCGACTCTGCATAACTTGAAAATAGGAGGCACGATGGAGTATACATATAAAGCTTGAAGAAGCAGATCGTTATTACTCAGGCTAATTTATATTGATGCAGCACAAATCATCTAGTCTCGGTTTGGATTAGCTTATCTATGCTGCACTAATAAAAATTAGCCTGAGTAGTACGCGCTATATATGTCCCTGCTAGCTTCTAATCGATTACGTGTTAAAGTCAGCCCTACGAAGTGGGAATTCCTACTATGATACTTGGGATATTAATTGTTAGTACACAACATTGTTAGCAGAACATTCTCGATAGACCCTAACCTAGACAGTTGATACAGTAACTGTAAGAGGTAGAGGTAATTATCTAGCTAATGATGGTAAGTATTGGAGTTAGTGAGAGTTGGTACTAATAATCAATACCCCGGCGACGAAGTAATCTAGCTTCCAATGCCTCGGTGATAACCTTAATTCCAAGAGATAGACGGAGCGGCCCGAAGTGCCGCCGTGGCGGAACGGAACGCAGTCTTGAACTCAGAATTCTCACTAAGGACGCCATGGGAAGTACCAAAATATCAGTGACTATATCTGAATAGGCATGGCCAGTAGAGCAGTGCTCTGACACGGATAAAGGTGCTTCAAGTAGTTCTAAACGTTTGAGGGCGAAACAATGCGCCCCTGATAGTTCAGGAATCATGAGCGTACATATCTGCATGAGTCATTATGAGCGAGTCTCGATGCGGGCAAGCCTGCGGATGCGTGACAGGGATAAGCATGAATCATGATGAGCAGCAGCCCTCGGGTCCCGATTGGGCTAAGTGTACTTTGCCTGCCAAACCATTCTATAAAAACAACAATCCCCCCTACATGCCCTCCCTCACTTGAATCCTCACTTGAAGCTATCCGAGTAGATGAGATTCGTTTGTTTGAACCTTGTCTTGACACAAACATTTCGAAACTGCTTTTTAGGCATTTCTTCGTCTGTCCCATGACCTTCATCGCCAACGAGAGCGCGCCCGCTTCGGTAGCTACTACAGTCGCCATGGTGTGTACTTTTCGGAGTTAATTCCCCTCTCAATCTGGGCAAAGTCTAGAGAACATGACATGTGAAATGCACGTTTTCGGCATTTTGGGGGCCTTCTCCTCCTAAAACTTGTCTCATACCTCACGTTTCGTGACCAAGATGGCAATGTTGATGCGGAAAGATACACAGGAGACCAGGCTCGCTTCGACAGCTACTACCGCCCGATTTCCTCAGACGTCTTCCATCCAAGAAATCAAAGATGGCCCAGCCGGATCCTCTTTCGCTGTTGACCCGAGTTCACTGGGAAATGCAAAGGCGGATGCTGCACAGCCTGCCGAGTCCATGGAGCTGGAGCAGACACCTGAACACCCCAGCACCTCGAAGCTCATAATCAATCTAGCGTCGTGTCTTGCCGTCCTCTGCGTTGCACTCGACAACACAATCATAGCCACTGCCATCCCACGCATCACTGATCAGTTCAAAGCGCTTGACGACGTCGGCTGGTATGGTTCTGCCTACTTGCTTACCACCTGCGCCTTCCAACTTCTCTTTGGCAAGTTCTACAGTCAGTTCAACGTCAAGTGGGTGTTTCTGACTGCACTCGCCCTGTTCGAAATTGGTTCCCTCGTCTGCGGAGCAGCGCCCACTTCCATTGCTTTGATTATGGGAAGAGCAATCGCTGGACTGGGTTCTGCTGGCATCTTCTCCGGAGCTCAAATCGTCTGCGCCTACACAGTGCCACTCGAGAAACGAGCCATCTACACTGGTCTTATAGGAGGCACATACGGCATATCCAGCGTCATCGGGCCCCTCCTGGGCGGAGCGTTCACCGATCACGTTAGTTGGCGGTGGTGCTTTTATATCAACCTATCCTGTGAGTGCAGTCCTCTCCACCCCTCATACCATTGCAGGCAAATATCAAAGAATCAGGAGTAATCAAGCAAATCCCTAAGGTTTTCTTCTGGGGTCATGATCCGATTTTTGGAAACAGGTTTGTGAAACTGACCCTCCTTTCTACAGTGGGAGCCGTTGTTGCTGGAGTCAATCTCATCTTCTTCAAGACGCCTGCTCGTGAGCCACGACCGTCTGTCGGATTCAGACGCCGCTTCTTGCAGTTCGATCCGATCGGAACAATCCTCTTCGTTCCTGCCATCGTCTGCCTCCTCTTGGCCTTGCAATGGGGTGGCACAACCTATTCTTGGGGTAGCGGTAGGGTCATCGCTCTGTTTGTCGTCTTCGCTGTTTGCATTGTAGCTTTCGCTGCAGTCCAATGGTGGCTGGGAGATGATGCGACAGGTCAGTTGTCACTATGCCAAATTGACCGTGACAAGGGCTAACTTGCAAGACAGTACCACCGCGAATCGTAGCCTATCGAACTATTTCGTTCGGGTCCCTGTTTGCATTTTGTCTAGGCGGTGGATCCTTCATCCTGATCTATTATCTCCCGATCTGGTTCCAGGCGATTCACGGCGTCAGCGCAATGCAATCCGGTATAGACAACATCCCTCTGATTCTCGCTCAAGTCCTCGCCAGTCTCGTGGCAGGCGTCCTGACCACGATCATCGGATACTACATGCCGTTCGTTTACGCCTCTTCGATCATGATGGCGGTCGGTGCTGGCACGCTGACAACCTTTGCTGTTAACACGCCAGCACGAGAATGGATCGGATACCAGATCATCTTTGGCTTGGGATCTGGTTTCGGCTTCCAGCAATCCATCATAGCTGCTCAAGCAGTGCTCCCGCTGAACGACATACCTTCTGGGACTACCGCCGTTGTGTTCTTCCAACTCCTAGGCGGAGCACTCATGGTTTCCGTGGGCCAGAACCTCTTCACCAATCGCCTTACCAGCGGTCTTTCCAGTATCCCGGGTGTAGACGCACAACTGGTGATTGCGACAGGAGCCACTAATTTGAGAAACCTCATCACGGATCCTGAGGAATTCAGCGGCGCTCTCGAGGTTTACAACAGTGGCCTCACAAAGGCCCTCAAGGTGTCTTTGGTCATGGCGTGTTTGTCTACTCTGGGAGCGATTGGTATGGAATGGAAGTCGGTGAAAAGAAGTAAGCCGAGCGACGGGACGGGAGACTAGCATAGCGCAGGGAAAATAGTGTACTTTGTAGCCGACGAGGGTCGGCAAAAAAAGTCGTGGGACACCAAATTACGCGATCCCCATCAAATCCCGTTCTTATGGGAGAAATAGAGCCTTGATTAATATCATCTTTGAAGCCTTATTACAACTTGAACCTCCCACGAAATGCTTGAGAGTGCTTTATAATGCTATAGAAATTCTTTCGGATTTTTGACTTCAGAGGTTGGTGTATATTTTGGTAATAGTTAATTTTGGTGTCCCACGGCTTTTTTTGCCGACCCTCGCGAGGTAATAGTTGTTAGCACAAACAGGTTCCCCACCAACAGTGCTGGAACCGTCCTGGTAAGATAATGAAAACCTCACCGCCTATTGATCGTCACTGTTATCCTTTCAGAACCGTTAACATGAAAAATAACCGCACCGAAATACTGACTAGTAAGCTCTATTTTTCAATATTTCAAGAATAGAAACACTGCAGCTAGGGTTCGGAAACGCATGATACACGAAGTTTAACTAACCAGACTTGGAAGTGTATCATACACGTATGTTGATCGAACATTCAGGGGTTTATTACAACAGGGGTGTTGGCCATCAAGAGGTGTCCATATCGGGGGAGGATGAAACTAATTTTCTAAAGGAGGAATCACGCAAACCCGAGTTCTTGTCCGAAACCATGTATCCGAAGCTCTTCCTGTATCAATCTTTGAAACCTAAAAGGATAAAGATGATAAAATACCAATATACGTATTATACATGTAAATTGGTTTAACATACGTTATTTCCCGAACCCTAAATGCAGCGTTTAAGTATTTTCAAGGCAGATAACGATTTGATCACGAGGCTACTGAACGTTTGGAGACAGAGGAGCTGTGAGTCCTTTGTTGACGTGACTTTAACGTCGAACGAGTTTGAAGATTCGAACCGCTAGTAGACTAGAATTGAACCTTGTGAATATTTTGACATGGGCCAACAGCCAGAAGCACCTTATTTGAATCGGTGACCGGGAATCTGTCAAGATGCTAGATCGGACCTCAATTTGTTCTCTGTTTCTCAAGGTTTTGAGAGCACTTTTGGAAGATATTCCTGGGTCGTGAATTGCTTTGTCAAATTTTCTACGAGGCCTTTGCGGTTTAGACGGATTGCGATGCGTGTGCAGCTGTGCGAGAGATAGCGACTTTCTTATAGAGTATCCCAGTTCCAGATAACCTTGATGTAAACTTCAGCAAGCTTATGCTTTGATCGTTATGAGAACAGAGTTGCGAGGTTAGGAAAGAACGTACAGAGCGACTTAGGAGTGCTAGAATCAATGAAGGTAGCCAGCGCAATTTGCGATACCCCTATCTGTGGTTATATCCCAGCAAGGGATGCTACCTGCCACCCATTCCGAACACTTCATCAGAGCTTTGACACCCACGATCGTCGCCAAAGCTTACATTTAAGGACACTCTTATATGACCTTATTCATCACCTTTCAATATTCACATAAACGGGAATACCATATTGCTTCTCGACAGACTTGTCGGCAGCCTCAGTCAAAAACCAATTCACCGCTTAGTGTCTGTAGTGACGCTCAGTGTATACTCCCATTCTATACCGTTCTTTGTAGGTAGTGGCCCACTATCGTTCTTAGCAATCTCAACTATTGCTCCTTCAGCGAGTGAGCTCAAGCACGAGAAGGCGACGGTTCCGAAAAGCTGGGGTAGATTGCTAGTAGCCTTTCGGGCACTTCCTTCCTGGAGTATCTACGCAGGTAGGAACTACCTATGACCCATCATTTGAATTCCATCTTTTCATGACCTTAGAATCAAATTAATGACACTTACCTGATACCCAACCACACCATCGTGTCCATAAAAGTAGCCTCCACCAATCGTATCATCGTGCTCCCCAGAGC
>JAABUO010008550.1_pt1 | contig 11558 bp, 10 predicted proteins | sample 5559291 | NCBI WGS metagenome assembly JAABUO01 (sample SAMN10711878, study PRJNA513372) | rock metagenome | isolation source: Antarctica rocks | place: Antarctica: Victoria Land, Finger Mt sud | reverse complement strand
CGTGAGCTGCTCGACGATCCGGGCGAGCTGGACCGGATCCTGGCCAGGGGTGCGGAGCGAGCCCGGGCGGTTGCCGGGCGCACGGTGGCCGACGCCTACGCCAAGGTCGGGTTCCTGCCGCCGGTGCAAGGCTGATCCCGGTGGGTGACGGCGCAGCGGACCTCGGCGGGTCCTCGGCTCAGGCGACCCAGGCCGCAAACGGCTGCGGCAAGATGACGGTGGGGGTCGCGCTGGCGATCCCCGAGCCGCACGCCTCGGTGCTGTCCGGCTGGCGTCGCCGGATCGGTGACCCCGAGGCCGACAAGATCCCGGTGCACGTCACCCTGCTGCCGCCGACCGAGTTCGACGCCGGCGAGCTGCAGCTGGTCGAGAAACACCTCGCGGACGCCGCTACCGCCGTCCTGCCGTTCACCATGCGGCTGTCCGGAACCGGCACGTTCCGGCCGGTGTCGCAGGTGGTGTTCGTCCAGGTATCGGCCGGCATCGCCGAGTGCGAGCTGCTCGAGCGGGCCGTCCGGCGGCATCCGATCGATCGCGACGTGGCCTACCCGTACCACCCGCACGTCACGGTGGGCCATGACATCGACGACGACAGACTGGACGAGGCCTTCGCCGAACTGCGCGACTTCGTCGCCCAGTTCGGCATCGACCGCTTCACTCTGTACTCCCAGGACGAGAACGGCGCCTGGCATACCCACCGCGAGTTCCTGTTGACGGGGCCGTAGCGGTGCCGGCGAATCCGCTGGGGCCGGTCAAGGCCGTTCGCGCCAGCCTCAGCCGGCGGTGGCAGGCCCTGAAGAGGGATCGTCCGGGCGTCGAGCACGTGGTGGCGGCGTACCAGCACTACAAGGACCACCACGGCGACCACCTGGCCGCGGCGATCACCTACTTCAGCTTTCTGGCGCTCTTCCCGCTGGTGCTGCTGGGCGTCTCGATCACCGCGTTCGTGCTCGCCTCGGACCGGCACCTGCAGAACGAGCTGCTGACGAAGGTCGGCTCCAGCATGTCCGGCGGTTTCGGCGACACGGTGCAGAAGGCGATCGAGACCGCCATCAACCAGCGCGCCGGTGTGGGAGTGATCGGACTGGCCGGTGTCGCGCTGACCGGTCTCGGCTGGATCGACAACCTGCGCACCGCCATCGACACCGTCTGGGGCCTGGCCGAGTCGAAGCGTTCCTTCCTCGCCAAGAAGCTCTCGGACGCGCTGGTGCTGCTCGGCCTGGGTGCCGGAGTGGTGCTCTCGCTCGCCGTGACGGTCGGCGGGACGGCCGCCAGCGGGCTGTTGCTGCGCGCGTTGGGGCTGGACGACGTGACCGGCGCCGGCACGGTCACCCGGATCGTGGGCATCGCCCTCGGCATCCTCGGCAACATGATCATCTTCGGCTGGTTGATGATCAGGCTGCCCGACCTCCGGGTCACCCGGCGCACGGCGGTGCGGGCCACCCTGCTTGCCGCGGTGGGGTTCGAGGTGCTCAAGATCGTCGGCACGTATTACATCGCCCGGGTCACCCACTCCTCGACCGGAGCCGTGATCGGTCCGGTGGTCGGCGTGCTGGTGTGGATCGATCTGGTGTCGCGCTACCAGCTCTTCTGCGTGGCGTGGGCGGCAACGTCCGAACCCGAGCGCTCGCGGCTGGCGCCGGTCGACGCGCCGGTGGCCGGTCCGCCGGTGCCGTCCACGACGGGTGCTCCCGCTCCGGTGTCACCGGTCGGGATCGCCGCCGGCATCTTCAGCGCCGGTGCCGCGGTCGGCGCCGGTTCGCTAGCCATCCTGCGGCGGCAACGAGAGCGACCCCGGCGAACAACGCCGGAATGAGTTGCCCTGGCGCGGGCATCGCCGACGCGTTGCTGCTGGCTGCCGCTCCCAGGCCCCGCCCGGCGGCGGGATTTCCGTCGGCGATGGGTGCGGGCTGAGCGCGGGTGGCCGGTTTGCCGGTCGCGGAAGCCGTCTCGACCGGGGTGTCGGCAGCGATCGGTCCGGCCAGCTTTCCCACCGGGCCGACGAAGCGGTTCAGCGAGAAGCCCCAGTCGAACAGCTCCGCCGCCTGCTGGAACTGGTCCAGCGGCACCCGCTCGCCGCGCAGCATGATCAGCCCCAGCGTGCGGCCCTTGCGCCGGACGGCGGACAGGTAGGTGTGTCGCGCGGCGTCGGTGTAACCGGTCTTGGCGACCAGCGCGCCCGGCACCGCCCGGAAGAAGTTCAGGCTCTGGTTGTCGAACTCGTACGGCCCGACCTTGCCGTACCTGCTCGACCTGGCCGGGTAGCTGGCACTGGGCAGCTTGTCGTAGGCCACCAGCCGGGGTTGCCCGACGAACGCCCGCAGGACCAGTGACATGTCGTAGGCGGAGGTGAGCTGGGTCCAGCCGTCGAGGCCGGACGGGGTCTGGACCACCGTGTCGTAGGCGCCGAGTTGCCGGACCTTGGCGTTCAGCTGCCCGACCGTCTTGGCGACGCCCCCGTTCGCCTGTGCCAGTGCGGCCGCCGCGTCGTTGGCCGACACCAGCAGCAGGGCCTGGAACAGCTGGTCGACGCTGTAGCGGCCGCCGGCCAGCAGACCCACCGCCGAGCCCTCGGCATGCGCCGCGCCCGGTGACACCACGACCACCCGCTTGGGCGGCAGGCTCGGCGCCACCGTCACGGCGGTCAGGGTCTTGAGGATGCTGGCGGGCTGGTAGCGGCCGTGCGGGTCACGCGCCGCCAGGATCTCGCCGGTGCCCAGGTCGGCCAGTACCCAACTGCGCGCGGTCAGGCCCCCGGGCAGCGGCGGTGCGCCCGTGGGCAGCACCAGTCCGCGGCTCGCGAGCTGCGGGCCGCCGGGGACCGCGCCGTTGGGTGCCTTGGCGCCCGCCGGCGGATGCGGGCTGGGAGCTTGCGGGGACGCCGCGGTGGACGTCGGCTCGGGAGCAGTCAGGGTCGTCGCGGGCCGCGGGCCGATTGCGGCCGCCGGATTCGGCAGTGCCCCCAGGGTGAGGGCGGCGACCGCACCGAATCCGGCGAGGCTGCTCGCAAGTGGTCTGCGCGGCATCGCGCCACCTTAACCGACCGCGTTCCGGCGCGGGCGCCTCCTGAGAGGACGGCGCGCCAGGTTTCCGCTGCCGTTGCCGGCTGCGGATACTGAACGGGTGCGACTGTCGAAGCGGGTGTCCGGTTTCCTGATCGCGTTCGGTGTGTGGTCCTGGATCATCTGGCCCACCTTTCTGAAGAACATCTGGAAGGACCCCCGATCCTGGGACAACGGCGCCACCACGTTCTTCCTGGTGCATCTGGCGTTGACCGCGGCGTCGTTGGCCCTCGGCACGGCGATCGGGGTGCTGGGCGTGCTCGGCTGGCAGCGTGCCGGAGCCGGCCGCCCGGCACAGGTATCGGCGGTACCTGCCGATCGGAATTGACGGTGCGGCCCGTCATCTGTGAGGCTCGCCCGGTTCGCTCGTCCCCCATCAGGAGGTTCTTCGTGACGCAACCCGCAGCCGGCTGGTATGCCGACCCCGCCGGGGGGCAGAGCGAGCGCTGGTGGGACGGCGCGCGGTGGTCGGACTCCACCCGGCCGCTGCCACCGGCGGCAGGCGGCGTGTCCGGCGGTGCGGCCGCCTATCCGGCCGAGCCCGCGTACTCCGCGCCTCAGCCGTACGGCCGGCCGTTCTATCCGCAGGCGGCCGGCGCGGGGCAGCAGCCGAACGCCACGCTGTTCCGGCGCAATCGCTACACCGCCTACACCGTCCTGGTCGGCGTGGCGTACGTGCTGCTCGCCTCGGTGGCCCACTTCGTACTCATCGGCGTGCTGCCGATCCTCTTCACCGTCCGGGCCTTCCGCGGCAAGGAACCGCTGGCCCCGGTCGCGGCCGTGGTGGCCGCCCTCGCGGTGGTCTTCTCCATCCTCCTGCTGGCATAGCGATCTGCCGGCCGCCTCAGCCCGGTCGGCCGCCTCAGCCCGGCCGGGTGCCGGAACCGTCGCGGACCCAGCCGAACGTGCGGGTCACGGCGAACTTCCAGTTCTCGTACTCGCGCTCGCGCAGCGCGGCGTCCATGCTCGGCGTCCACTGCGCGGCGCGGTGCCAGTTGCGCCGCAGTGACGCCAGGTCCGGCCAGAACCCGACCGACAGCCCCGCCGCGTACGCCGCTCCCAGCGAGACGGTCTCGGCCATCATCGGCCGCACCACCGGGGTGTCCAGGATGTCGGCCACGAACTGCATCAGCAGGTTGTTCGCGGTCATGCCACCGTCGACCCGGAGCGCGCGGATGGGCAGGCCGGAGTCGGCGTTCATCGCGTCGATCACCTCGCGGGTCTGCCAGCCGGTGGCCTCCAGCACCGCCCGGGCCAGATGCCCCTTGTTCACATACGAGGTCAGCCCCGCGATGACCCCGCGCGCCTCGCCGCGCCAGTGCGGCGCGAACAGTCCCGCGAACGCGGGAACCACGTAACAGCCGCCGTTGTCGGTCACCGTCCGCGCCAGCGTCTCGATCTCCGGGGCGCTGGAGATCAGGCCCAGGCCGTCGCGGAGCCACTGCACCAGCGACCCGGTCACCGCGATCGAGCCCTCCAGCGCGTACGTCGGCGGCTCGCCGGCCAGCTGGTAGGCCACCGTCGGGATCAGGCCGTGGCTGGAGCTGACCAGTTCGCTTCCGGTGTTGAGCAGCAGGAAGCTGCCGGTGCCGTACGTGCACTTGGCGTCCCCGGCGTCGAAGCAGGTCTGCCCGAACAGCGCTGCCTGCTGGTCGCCGAGGGCGGCGGCGATCGGGGCGCCGGGCACCAGTTCCCGGCAGAGTCCATATACCTCCAGGGACGGCCGGATCTCGGGCAGTACCGCCGCCGGGATGTCGAAGAAGTCCAGCAGCTGCGGATCCCATTGCAGCGTGCGGATGTTCATCAGCATGTCGCGGCTGGCATTGGTGACATCGGTGACGTGGACGCCGCCGTCCGGGCCGCCGGTGAGGTTCCAGATCAGCCAGGTCTCCATCGTTCCGAACAGCAGCTCCCCGTCCTCGGCGCGGCGGCGGGCGCCGGGGACGTTCTCCAGCAGCCAGCGCAGCCGGGAGGCGCTGAAGTACGCGGCCATCGGCAGCCCGCAGCGGCGAACCACCTCCACCGCCCGGGGGTCAGCGGCCAGGGAGTCCATCAGCGCGGCCGTCCGGGTGTCCTGCCAGACGATGGCGCGGTGGATCGGCTCGCCGGTGCGCCGGTTCCACACCACCGTGGTCTCGCGCTGGTTGGCGATGCCGACGGCGGCGACCTGCTCGGCGACGATGCCGGCATCGGCCAGCGTGGCGGGCACCAGCCGCCGCAGGTTGCGCCAGATCTCTGCCGCGTCGTGCTCGACCCAGCCCGGTTGGGGAAAGAACTGGTGGTGCTCGTGCTGCCGGACGGCGACGAGCCGGCCGGCCTGGTCGAACACGATGGACCGGGTGGAGGTGGTGCCCTGGTCGATCGCCAGCACGTAGCGCGCGCTCGGGCCGCCGCCGGTGGGGCGCGTCGTAGCGGAAGTGGTCATCGGCGTGCCGTCAGCAGGTCGCGCCACACCGACCGGGCCGCCTCGACCACCAGGGCGACGAGCTGCTCGCGCGGCCGGTCCCGGGAGTCACACACCCGCTCCAACGGGCCGGAGATGCCGATCGCGCCCACCACCCGGCCGCCCAGGCCGCGGATCGGCGCGGCGATCGAGGCCTCACCGACCGAGAACTCCTCCACCTCGGCTGCCCAGCCCTGAGTGCGGACGGCGACCAGGGCACGGGCCAGCGCCTTCGACGAGGTGATCGTCCGGGCCGTGTAGGACTCCAGCGCCGGGTCGGCCCGCAGTCGCAGGGGCGGCGTCCAGGCTGTCAGCACCTTGCCGAGCGCGGTGGCATGCGGCGGTACCTGCGCGCCCACCTCGAGCTCCTGCGCCGAGTCGTCCGGCCGGAACACGTGGTGGATTATGAACGCCGAGCCGTCCGAGCCCTGCCGCACCGCCGCGACCCGTACCGACTCGCCGCTGCGGCTGGCCAGCGAGTCGGCCCAGTTCACCGCGTGTGAGCGCAGCTCGTTCGGGTCCAGCCCGATGTGCCCGAGCTCGGTCAGCCCCGTGCCGAGCTGGTATTTGCCGGTTCCGTCGACCTGTTCCAGAAAGCCGACGGAGTTCAGCGTCCGCAGCAGGCCGTGTGCCGTGGCCTTCGCGAGATCCAGGGCCTCGGCGATATCGCTCAGTCCCAGGTTGGCGGGGCTGTCGGCGACGAGCTGCAGGATCGCGGCGGCCCGCTCCACGGACTGGATGGAACCAGGCATTGTCAGACGCTAACCCACTTCGCCGCAGCGGTCGACATTGTCGTCCCGAGGGTCTATCGCGTCGCTCCGTGCGCTCCTAGATTTCGCACGTGTAACGCTGCCCAGCCCCGGCAGCTCCCCACATCGGAATGGACGTCGTCAGATGGTCAGAGCCAAGGACACCGCGGACCCACCAGGCGCCATCCGGACGGATGACGCCCGCGGCGCCATCAAGCCCCGGGTCCCAGGCCTGCGGGGAGAGCTGCTCGCCGAATTCTTCGGCACCTTCGTGCTCATCCTGTTCGGCACCGGCGTGGTGGCCCAGGTGGTCGGCGGCGGCATCGGTGACCACGACAGCATCGCGTGGGCCTGGGGACTGGGCGTGACCCTCGGGATCTATGTCGCGGGCAAGATCAGCGGCGCGCACCTCAATCCGGCGGTGTCGGTCGCGCTGGCGGTGTTCCAGGGCTTCTCCTGGCGCAAGGTGCTGCCGTACTCGCTGGCCCAGACGGCCGGTGCGTTCGTCGCCGCGCTGCTCGTGCGCTGGAACTACACCGAGGTGCTGGCCAAGGTCGACCCGATGCACACCGTCAAGACTCAGGGCGTCTTCTCGACCCTGCCGGGCAACGGAACGCTGCCGGTCAGCGAACTCGGTGCGCTGCGGGACCAGATCATCGGCACCGCCATCCTGGTGTTCGTGATCTTCGCGCTCACCGACGCCCGCAACCAGTCGCCGCTGGCCAACCTCGCGCCGTTCGTGATCGGTCTGCTGGTCGTCGGCCTGGGCATGGCCTGGGGCACCGACGCCGGTTACGCCATCAACCCGGCCCGTGACTTCGGCCCGCGGCTGGCCTCGTTCGTCACCGGCTACCACAGCGCGTGGCGCGACCAGTACGGCAACCTCTTCTTCTGGGTGCCCATCCTCGGCCCGCTGATCGGCGCGGTGGTCGGCGGCGGGCTCTACCAGGCCCTGGTCACCAGGTACCTGCCCACCGCCGAGCAGGTCGCCGCCACCGAGACCTGAGCCGCGCGCTCATCTCGTACCCAGCCTGCCAGCCGCACGCCCAGCCAGCCGAACGCCCAGCCAGCCGAACGCGCCCAGCAGAGGAGAAGTCAGATGGCCGATTTCGTCGGAGCAATCGATCAGGGCACCACCAGCAGCCGTTTCATGATCTTCGATCACGACGGCAACGAGCGCGGTAAGCACCAGCTCGAACACGAGCAGATCCTGCCGAGGGCCGGCTGGGTCGAGCACAACCCGGTGGAGATCTGGGAGCGCAGCAGCGCCGTCCTGCAGACCGCCGTGAACAGCGCGGGCCTGACCACGTCCGACTTCGCCGCCCTCGGCATCACCAACCAGCGCGAGACGGCGGTGGTGTGGAACCGCAAGACCGGGCGGCCGTACTACAACGCCATCGTCTGGCAGGACACCCGCACCGACCGGATCGCCTCGGCGCTGGAGCGTGACGGCCGGGGCGATGTCATCCGCGCCAAGGCCGGTCTGCCGCCGGCTACCTACTTCTCCGCCGGCAAGGTGCAGTGGATCCTCGAGAACGTCGACGGCGTCCGCGCCGCGGCCGAGGCGGGCGACGCGGTGTTCGGCAACACCGACAGCTGGCTGCTCTGGAACCTGACCGGCGGGACCCGTGGCGGCGTCCACGTCACCGACGTGACCAACGCCAGCCGGACCATGCTGATGAACCTCGAGACGCTGGACTGGGACGACGAGCTGATCTCGTTCTTCGACATCCCACGCTCGATGCTGCCCGAGATCAGGCCGTCCTCTGACCCGGCCGGCTACGGCGAGGTGACGCTGCCCGGCGCGGCCGCCGGCATCCCGCTGACCGGTGACCTCGGCGACCAGCAGGCCGCCACCGTGGGCCAGGTGTGCTTCGCGCCCGGCGAGGCCAAGAACACCTACGGCACCGGCAACTTCATGCTGCTCAACACCGGTGAGGAACTCGTCCGCAGCGAGCACGGCCTGCTGTCCACGGTGTGCTACCAGTTCGGCAACGACAAGCCGATCTACGCCCTGGAAGGCTCCATCGCCGTCACCGGCTCGGCCGTGCAGTGGCTGCGCGACCAGCTCGGCATCATCTCCGGTGCCTCGGAGGTCGAGACGCTGGCCCGGCAGGTTTCCGACAACGGCGGCGTGTACTTCGTCCCCGCGTTCTCCGGCCTGTTCGCGCCGTACTGGCGCTCGGACGCGCGCGGGGCGATCGTCGGGCTGTCGCGTTACAACACCAATGCCCACCTGGCCAGAGCTACCCTGGAATCGATCTGCTACCAGAGCCGGGACGTGACCGAAGCCATGGCGCAAGACTCCGGCGTCACCCTGGAGGTCCTCAAGGTGGACGGTGGGGTCACGGCGAACAACCTCTGCATGCAGCTGCAGGCCGACATTCTCGGCGTGCCGGTCAGCCGTCCGGTGGTGGCCGAGACCACGGCGCTGGGAGCGGCGTACGCGGCCGGCCTGGCGGTGGGCTTCTGGAAGGACACCGACGAGCTGCGGGCGAACTGGAACGAGGACATCCGCTGGTCGCCGGAGTGGGACGAGCAGCAGCGGTCGGAGGGCTACGCCGACTGGAAGAAGGCGGTCACCCGCACCCTGGACTGGGTGGACGTCGACTGAGCAGGTTCGCCCGTTTGCCGCAGGTACTGAGCTGAACACCCGCACGTACAACGTGAAAGGCAGCAGATGAACAACACCGCGATGTCGCCGCAGTCCCGCAGCGAGGCGCTCGCCGCGATGGGCGCCGCGCCGGAACTGGACGTGCTGATCGTCGGCGGCGGCGTGGTGGGCGCCGGGGCCGCGCTGGACGCCGTCACCCGCGGCATGTCCACGGCCATCGTCGAGGCGCGGGACTGGGCCAGCGGCACGTCCAGCCGCTCCAGCAAGCTGATCCACGGCGGCCTGCGCTACCTGGAGATGCTGGACTTCGGCCTGGTGCGCGAGGCGCTGCACGAGCGGGGCCTGCTCACCCAGCACATCGCCCCGCACCTGATCCGTCCGGTGCAGTTCCTGTACCCGCTGACGCACCGGGGCTGGGAACGTCCCTATGTCGGGGCCGGCGTGCTGCTGTACGACACCATGGGCACGGCCGGCGGCAGCTCGCGCGGGCTGCCGCACCACCGGCACCTGTCCAAGCGGCGGGCGCTGCGCGAGGCGCCGTGCATGCGGCCCGACTCGCTGACCGGGGCGGTCCAGTACTGGGACGCCCAGGTCGACGACGCGCGGCACACCATGATGGTCGTCCGCACGGCGGTGGCCTTCGGTGCGCTGGCGGCCAACCGCACCCGGGTACAGGCCTTCCTGCGCGAGGGGGAGCGGGTCACCGGCGCCCGGGTGGTGGATCTGGAGACCGGGACGGAGTTCGACGTGCGGGCAAAGCAGGTCATCAACGCCACCGGGGTGTGGACGGATGAGACCCAGCAGCTCGCTGACACCCGTGGGCAGTTCCACGTGCGGGCGTCCAAGGGCGTGCACCTGGTCGTGCCGCGGGACCGGCTGCAGTCCAACACCGGGCTGATCCTGCGCACCGCCACCAGCGTGCTGTTCGTCATTCCCTGGGGCCGGCACTGGATCATCGGCACCACCGATACCGACTGGAACCTCGACCTGGCACACCCGGCGGCCAGCGCGCGCGACATCGACTACCTGCTCGATCAGGTGAACTCGGTGCTCTCGTCGCCGCTGTCCCGTGCCGATGTCGAGGGCGTGTACGCGGGCCTGCGGCCACTGCTCTCCGGCGAGTCCGAGGTCACGTCCAAGCTGTCCCGCGAGCACATCGTCGGGCACCCGGTGCCGGGGCTGGTCGTGGTGGCCGGCGGTAAGTACACGACGTACCGGGTGATGGGCAAGGACGCCGTGGACGAGGCGGTGCGGGGGATGGACGAGCGGGTTCCGGAGTCGGTCACGGAGAAGATCCCGCTGGTCGGCGCGGAGGGCTGGGACGGCACCCGCAACCAGCGCCACCAGCTCGCCGCCCGGTCCGGGCTGCACGTCGCCCGCATCGACCACCTGCTGGGCCGGTACGGCAGCCTGATCCATGAGGTGCTGGAGCTCATCGCGAAAGACCCGTCGCTGGCCGAGCCGCTGCCCGGGGTGGACGACTACCTGCGCGTAGAGGCGGTGTACGCGGTGACCCACGAGGGTGCCCGGCACCTCGACGACGTGCTGGCCCGGCGGACCCGCGCCTCCATCGAGGCCTGGGACCGCGGTGTGTCGGCGGCTCCGGTGGTGGCCGAGCTGATGGCCGCCGAGTTGGGCTGGGACGAGGCGCACACCGCGACCGAGGTGGAGCACTACCTCGCCCGGGTCGCCGCCGAGCGCGAGTCCCAGGAACAGCCCGACGACGCCACCGCGGACGCGGCCCGGCTCGGCGCGGCTGATATCGTCCCCATCGCCCCGCTACCGGCCCGGTAACCGCCCCCGTTCCACCTGACTGACCTGCTGAGCGGGCGCCCGGGCGCGCTGTCGGCAGGTCGAAGGGGTGTGGGCAAGGCCGCCGCTGTCCACAACTTCATCGTGCCGCTGCCCCGAACACCACCCGGCACCGAGGATCGCGGACATGCTTACTGGTTCAGCGGCGCGGTCGATGACGGTAATCGAGCCGGGGATGGTGCTGTCGCGCGCGGCACTGGCCGCTCGCGGACTGACCCGGAGCCAGCTTCGCGCGCAGTTGGACGCGCGACGCTGGCGGGAGTGCGGCGGCGCGATCGTGCTGCACAACGGGGCGCTCACCCGGCGGCAGTCGTGGCGCGCAGCGCTGGTCAATGCCGGCCCGAGGTCCATGCTCACCGCCTTCACCGCAGCGGAATATCACGGGATGCGTGGCTGGGAACGCGACACCATCCACGTGTTGGCCCCGCTGTCGGTGTCCGGCCGCGAGGTCGCTGAATTCACTGTGCGGCTGCACCGGACGCGGCGGTGGCAGTGGCCGAGCGACCCGTTGGTCTTCCGGTGCCAGGGGCTCGCGCCGGCAGTGGTGATCGCCGCGAGCACCTTTCCGTCCCCGCGCCCGGGTTGTGGCCTGCTCGCGGCGGCGGTGCAGCAACGGCTTCTCGATGTCAGCAGCCTCGAACACGCTCTGCAGCGAGCGACCCGGACTCGTCACCGGGCCGCACTGCTGGCCGCCGTACAGGACATTTCCGGTGGTTCGCAGGCGCTGAGCGAGATCGACTTCACCCGCCTCTGCCGCCGCGCCGGCCTACCCGCGCCCGTTCAGCAGTGCGTCAGGCGTGAGCCCTCAGGCCGTCGGCGCTACCTCGACGCAAGCTGGCGACGCTCTGACGGCCGACTGGTAATCGCGGAGGTCGACG
>JAABUO010008549.1_pt1 | contig 11558 bp, 13 predicted proteins | sample 5559291 | NCBI WGS metagenome assembly JAABUO01 (sample SAMN10711878, study PRJNA513372) | rock metagenome | isolation source: Antarctica rocks | place: Antarctica: Victoria Land, Finger Mt sud | reverse complement strand
CCAGGAAGTCGCATGGGATTCTGGCTGTAGCAATGTGCCTCGCTGCTCGAGAAAAGGTGACCTGGTTTTCGCGGTGCAGTCTCTGTATCGATATTGTCTCGCTCTCCTGCAAATGGCCACACAATCGTTGACTGGTGTCTTGCTGGGCAAAGAGCGAGAGTTTGAATACCGCACAAGTAGGCCAAGTGCTCTCAGGCAGTGCAAGGAAGATTGCTTGCGCGAGGCTTCGAGCAGATTTGGCGTAATTGCACAGTACAAGGACATACACTTTCGTGTTAAACGCTGTACACGGGAATGGGGCGAGGATGAGAAGGTGACAAAACACGTTAAGATCCTGGTAGAAGGGGATCTGGGTAGCCACTGTCATAGGGAAGGTAGGAGCCGTACGGGCCGTACGCGTGTCACCGGTGCACCACGTGGTTGCAGTTCACGTGACGAGACCTTTACAAAGCCCTGGTGTTGCTGCTACAGTTGTCAGGGTCTTAGCTGAAGACAAACTGGAGCAGTTTGTTGATCGTGTGCAAACCAGGATACTAGAAGGCAGAGAAGAGAAAGGAAGAACTTCGGAGGGTGTGCTAAAGCAGCAGCAAACTAACAGCGACTTTGTGCAAAGGAACGGTCAGCCTTTTCAGGCGTTTCTGGACAAGTCAGGTTGGCCAACTTGCTCTTATTTGAATCCTGTCTTTGGCAACTTACATAGTCATGCCTTATGTTGTGTTGCTCTGTAGGTCTGGCTTGCTACAATTTAGAATGGCTTGCTGAGAGAGGCTCTGACTTACACATCAGTCGCAATTCAAAGTTACACTCAAAGGATGCACAGCTCAGAAGAGATGCTAAGAAGATGGGTGCCTTTGTGAAAATGCTGTCCGAGGACTTGCCATTTGAATGTGCCCTTGTTACGCATTATGATTGGGTAGAGAGGAGTCTGTTCAGTCTTTCATGAGACATATATCGATTCAAGCAGCACATTCAATTGCCCTAGGCTGCTCTGCCTGCAACAACTTCTGATGTTTCCTAGCCGTCAAGTCCATGGACATGACTCTTTTGTTGCCAACATACTCTCTTGGATGCACTTCCCTTGCTTTCCTATGCAGACCCAGCAATTCTGCTGCCTGACTGCACTTGCCTTGCATGCACTCCAATTGCTCATCCACGTTACTGCCTTCTGCAAGATTGCCCTGCACCAGAGCATTGACGGTCCCTGTCATGCCCAGCATGCTGTCTGTGAAAGCCTCTCTTGCTGCCTCCTTTGGTCTAAGGTTGACTTGCACATCTCTGTATGTCTTTGTGGGCATGCCTGTCACAGCTCTGTTGACACTACCATTGACAAGTCCATAGTACCTAGGAGCTGCGCCTGTCTGCTTGATGATCTGTGCAAGCTCCTTGGTGCTGTCTCTGGACTTCAGCCTAGGAATCTGGCCGCTGTCCTTTGTGTCTGCTGCTTTAGTGGCCTGCAGTTCGGCCATGTGAGCGTCAAGCGCTCTGTCTGTGATGTCGTCTAGACAGATCTGCCAGTCCCATGTGCATCCAGGTATTGCTCCACCAACCCAGCAACGCTTTCCTGGAACTTAGATGCCCTCTTGCTTCGCAACAACTAGATTATCTGCAAGATGCCCTTTCGGCCAGCCACTGGGGTGTCTCGTTGACCCTGGCCACTGAAACGGAAGTTTCTTTGCAGGGAAGATACTTCGGGATGATCCCTGAGGAGTATTTTGTTGTAGTCGCTCGCATTTTTCTGTGCGCTTCTCTTCAGTCGACCAGCGTCGTCTGTAAATGACACGACCATGATGATATCAATGACAGACACCATCTTACCATTCGGGGTAATTCTGACATTCCCAGGAAGTTGATTGCTGGACGCTCCTAGATACCTTGCTATCTGAGACGTCATAATCGCGCCCATTGCCCATGAAGTCTTTGCATCGACGGCTGAACTCGCGCCGGTTGTGTTCAGGCTGGTCTTGCTAGTACCACTGGCAGAGTTTAGCTGCAAGAGCTGGCTTTCTCAAGGCTATGGTCATGAGCTTCTGTCCTCTGCTCATCCTGCAAACAACATGGAAGCACATCAGCTTTGCCTATCAAAAGGTTGAAACTCATCAACCAGCTGTGTCTTACCTGCCAGTGTCGCGAGGCTCTAGTGCTTATTGCCTGGTAAACAGGCGTCGACTCTCTGCTGCTGCAAGCATGGCACAGGCTTGGCAATTTGCGTGCTGCACACTGTCTGCTGCAAGCTGCCAGTATGCCTGTAAGCATACCTCGAGTCTGCTCTTGCAAAGGCGCCTCGCGTGTTTCTGGGACAGCAGGGGCGGCAGGTACAGGTGCCTGGACTGGCAGCTTGTTGCGCTTGCCGCGGGGTTCCAGCCACCCGTCTGGTATGGCGTCCGCGAGATCATTGCTTGTCAGGATGAGCGCTATGACGTACTTGGAGTTCCACATGGTGCCTGACGCTTCATAGGCAGATCGCCCTAGTCCAGCCCGTTTGGCGTAATATTTAAGGCACCGCGCATCGTCCAAATCGCTTTTGCCTGCCTTGCCTCCGACTTTGCGGTAATGTTTTCTGTCGAGCTCCTCCAGGAAGCGCAGCAACTGCGTCTGCGTAGCTCGCGCCTGACGGCACGCGCCTGACCGTACGGTGTAGTGTCTGATCACTCGCATGCCGTGCACGTTACGGAGCTACCGCGGTAGTTACAGGTGTCTGGTTACAGGTGTCCAGAATGGTTGCAGGCTGTACCGCGTTATACCAGAGGCTAGATATCAGGCGCAGGAGCAACGCAGAGAATCGGTGCGGAACCTGGGAGACAGCAGGGAAAAACTCGGCCGTGCTTTTGGGGATACCAAATCCCGTTCTCGTACAACCGTAATACGAAAGAGAACCTCCAGACGGTCTTGTCAAACCGGCTGTGGACAAATTGCCTACCGACAAAACCTGACATGATGGCTCTATGTCATGCTTGCAGAGCCGGTGACGTTTTGTATGGAGAAGCGTGATAGCGTGAAGTGAAGACTCGACCGCACAGCCCGTGAATCGCCCGGAGAAGCTATGTCCCAGTGATCGACCGGTCGCGACCTCAGCATGTCCCTTTCCACCTCGACGAGATATCACGAGATTGAAGACACAGGTATGGGTCGTTTCGTTGAGGCACCCTATCAGAGGGTTTCTTGGGCCTAAGTGCTGTGCCCGCAGGCCCTCAAGACTTTGTTGGTTGGACGTCAATATGGGTTGCAGGTAGCTCGCATTTTTGAGAAACCCAAACTACCAACAACGGGACCTTAGGCGCTTTTTCGAGCAGAATTCCCACCAGCTTGGTTTTGTTGCACACCACATACACCTGTGCTTTCAAGCCAGGATGTCTGATGAGTCACAACTGGCTCCACACCCCAGACTGTTAGGTGCTAAATGAAAATGAGTTGAGCTGCCTCCGCGGCCTCAAGCTTTCATCTTGACAGCGTGTGTAGATCTGATGCAACAGATCACTGGCATGCTCTTGCAAAACAAAGAGAGGGTTACAGAAGTAGATAAGCCTTCTTGTGCGTAGTAGTGCGGAACGTGGAAAGCTCCCGACCAGATGCGTATCTGCACGACTCGCTCACACCTCACTTGCTGCAAGGATCAGAGCGTTCTCTGCAGTCTCAAGAGCGCTTGGCAAAGGTAGTGCAACCTTTTTGCACAACATTACAGCAGATGGCTCCTGGTACAGCACCTTACGCTGATCGAGCCCTGCATGTGTGCGTGGTACACCAAAAAACCATGCACACCATTTATGTAGCTGAATGCGCAAGCCCTTGCGCTCAACCCTTACTCAACTTGCGTGAATGCATGTAGGACAACCGCATTATATGTTTGCAATACAGTTGCAGCCTGCCCGCAGCACAGTCACCTCCTGAAACCTATATATGTCTGAGCAGGGAGCGACTGCCCATGAAGCTGCCTTGGGCCGTGGTCATGTCACCACCTGGATTGCTGTCAGAGGGCACATTGTGGATGAGCAGATCACAGCCTTGTTGAAACACCCGCGCAGTTCAAGCACCCATATGCACATTGAACATGAGAAGCTTGTTAAAGATCACACCATACAACAGCAGGTAAATTCAAACACCTACTTCTCTGCTGCCATACATTTGCTGATGTATTTGGCTGAAAGACAGCTTTCTGGTATGGCAGACAGTTCAGTGATGCATGTTCCCATGCACATGCCAACTGTGACAAAATTGCATGCTTGATGATCACAGGGACAGCTGGTCAATTTTCAGTTGCTCCTCATTTGCTACAATTGGTGTCTTCTGCGTGAAATGCACTCAGATACTTCCTTGATGCATGATTTTGCTCAGGGGGTGCTGGGTTCAGAACAGGAGGTAATACTATGATAGATGCCTGTATCTCAGCAAGGAGAGCGTGTAAGATGCTTGTTCCTCAATTTGCAAGCACCAATTTTTGCACAGCATGACTTGTTATGACCTAAGCTACTCGTAGTCTTCAAAAATGGCTTATAGGTGGTATTGCTGGGGGCAGGGTTGGACACAAGGGCGGCTGACCTTCCCTCCAGGTGTTGCCTGGTACGAGGTGAAGCATCCTATACCCGAAATCATTTTGTCAGTAAACACCACCTTTTTTGTGTCTTCAAGGAAAGCGTAATCAGACCTACCGGATGTGTCTCCATGCCTGTCTCATGTGTTGTTGATGGTTGAGCCTGGCATGACTCTGTAAAGCAACAGACATATGCAACTTGTGTTCACACAACTTGTAAAATGTATAGGCGCGTTTGCAGGTGGATCAGGCAATTGTGCTGGAATTCAAAATCAGCAGACTGCCAAAGGCAGGAGCAGGCATGCAGGCTGGTCAAAACAGCCAGGTCTTTCCTCTCAAGTCAGCCTCCTAAACTGCAGTTGCGGCAGGTAAATGCAGTGTAGGGATACCCTTAGTGTGCTGTGCAGACGTCTACGCCCTACAGTGCATATGTGTACATGTCTAGCTTCCTGGATGCTACTACTGTGAGAGCCAGCCTGTAACCTACTTAGTACTTAGTATTTAATAAGAAGTAGATCAGAATTTGAATGACAGCATCCAGGTGAGACATAGTCACCCCAGTGTAGCTGCATGTAGTTAGTGTGTAGTCTAGACCTGATCTTGTGTTGCATTTGATCGCTCAAGCAGTGGAGCTTGCATGTCTGACACTCAAGTGCGATCTGTACCTGCAGCTGGTAGCACCACATGCAATAATGCAATAACACAGCCATAGTGCTCATGACCAACTGTGCATACGCTGCTTTCCAGCCGTGCTCATGCTTGACTGTCTGCTGCAATCCCGTGCAATGCTGTCGGGTCAGGTCTCAAAGTATCGTTGTGTGCCTAAGCATGTTGTTCTGAGACTTCAAATCTGCACATGCGAGTGCATAACACATGAAAGCTGCAGAACATGTTGGAATATGTAATTTCCACATGAATGGTTCGAAGATGAGTTTCTGATAGTGACATTGCTCTGCAGACTTGCCAGACGCTGACTGGACAGCTGCGCTAAGAAAGTCTGGCTGGCAAAAGCATCTGCCTACAACATGGGTGGCAGAAGGCCTTCTGTATTACATGGAACCTCCTGCTGTTGCAGCGACATTGAAGGTGAACAACAGCTGCAGTGGGTTTGTCTGCCACAATGATATGTACTGCATTGTCTGAATCCATGCCTGTCTGCCGTACTTGCGCGTCTGGCGAGGCAGTGCTGCTATGTTATTGCACAGACTGTGTGAAGGCAGAATTGCAGTGTTTGTGAGTGTGTGTGATGATGACGGGTTTGAAAGAGTCTGCTCTGGCATGAGTTTGACACAGGCAGCATGTGACTTGCAGAAAGTTGATGCGATGTCTGCAGTGAAGAGTTCCTTGATTGTTACAGCTTGCACAATAGCATATATAGACTACGGACGTCAACTGGCAGCTACAATGGAATCAGGCTTGCTGCCTACGCTGATGGCAGCTGTGAAATGGACTCTGCCGCTTGATGCTCTGACTCACTCTCAGCAATACAACTGGAAGATACAGCGCACTGTTGACTTGCTGAAGCAGGCCAAAGAACTGGGATTACGGTTGCAGCCGTTTGCTGATGAGCCTCACTCCTTAGAAGAATGTGAAGCTGCAATTGATTACAAGGTGATGGTCTGTAGCACAAAGACTTTGAGCTCTGTAAAGCAGTGATCAAGGCTTGAGCCGGCTGAGCCTGGCAGGGCAGCGAGACCTTGCTCACAGAGGAGCCCAAGGTATCTCATCCACAGGCTTTTCTTTAATCAATGCCGAAAAGTGTAGTTTTTTCTTTCTTTCTTCCTTGCTTACAGCAGCACTGAACCGCTCAGCACATTACGCCCTGTAACTGACTTTGCGACATTGTCTTACTGTACAACCTCTTTGACATCTTGCAAGTATACACGGCAGCATGTAAGCCAAGCAAGACACTACACCCGCAGATACATAACTCACCCATTTATATTGCTGAGTTTTGGCATGAGACCTTGCACATGTACACGTTGCGACTCAAATGTCATTGTGCCATGACAGGACACAACACAACACATGTGCTTGCCAGAGTAGACTCAACAGCACATGCTTGCGTTAGTTGTTCTTGGAAGCGGCGCTTCCTAGCAATGAAAATCCAGATTGAGCTGTGGGCTCATAGCAGACGTCATGAGCCTGCTTATGCTATAGTTGTAACCGTTACAACGCGGGCCTTGCAGCTGCAACAGGAATAGTGACAACTATGCAGTGCAGCACAGCATGACAGTGTCTTCGGCAGTCAAAGCACATGCCAAGTAGTCTAAACTGTGAGTGTATTACATCTTATTGCTGCTGAACGCCTTTCGTGTCGGATGCGCTCTGAGTCGGAGCATTCTTGTTCAGAGGATTCGATGCTGAGTCATACTTGGAGGCTTGATTCTGCAGCATCATACAGGCCATGTGCTTTTCAATGTGATATAGGAATTGCAGTACAGAAACATGGACTAGCAGTGAATGTCAGTCAGCTCTGCATGATCATCTGTTGACAAAATTCAACACTATGAGACACACCTGCATGTGCTTCAGCTCTTCTTTGTGTCCCTTAATACCTTCTTTGCTGAGCTCTTCACCAGCATTGTTACCAGGGTCATTGCTTCCATGGCTTGCAGGCTCTACGTCGTGGTGGTGTCTACATGCACGTTGACTCTGTGCCGTGCAATGTCAGGAAGAACAAGCTCGAACAGGTTGACTTACTCTGGCTCTGCAATTTTTTTGCCTTCCGGCACTGGGTCCTCAGTCAAGCCAACCTGTGACCTGATCGTTCGCGGCTGACCAGGAGTCTTCTTGTCTACAGCCTTTTGGATTGCATCAGCGCCACCTGTCATGTTGTCCGAACGCCTGCATGGATCGGTCGATCAAGTCAAACGCGTACTACCTCAACCAATTTCAGACTGAGTGTCTACATGCTCCGCAATGGCAGCAGATCTGTTCGACTTACTGTATATGCAGACAAATATGCTGGTGCTTCCGCAGAAAAACCACGTCGCTTTGCTACAATCGACGATGTCAATGCGACCTAATATGCTGAGGGGCAACTCTGACATGCCGAGAGGGCGTCTTGCACAGAGCTAAAGGGCGCTGGCTAATTCATGGCAGCAAGCAAGCATCGACTGATGTTGTGTGTGGCCCAGGTGAGGCACGAGCAGGAGCATGAACGCTAGTGCAATCTGCCAGCTTACTGACCCTATCTTCGATTTGCTGCACCCCACCGTCTCTTACTGACACAAAATCTCGATCCGCTAGTGCCTTGCACAGCTCCTCCTGCACAGTAGAGCAGTCGTCAGTGACGTACGACCTGATAGACGGTCAGACGAAGAGCAATAGTCGCTTGCGGCGTAAGGAAACAAAGATGGATGCACCTTACACTGTCAATATCGATCAGCAAGCTGCCAGACACTATGCTGACAAGGGTGCTACGATACTTTTGCTGGATGTTCCTGAGCAAACCCACGTTGCTTTTGACCATCAAGTAAGCCTGCTTTGAGAGCTCTGTGATTTGGCGAGCTGCCAGCTGCAAGCCTTAGATGCCTGCTTGCAGAGCTTTGTAGTTGGTCCCAAATTCAAGGGAGTCAAGATGCTGCCTCCAGGGACGCACATGGTGTCGTACAATGCAGCCAGTCGTACTGGCGACTTTGCTCCCACCTCAAGCTTTTTTGTACATTTGGCCCCCAGCCAGGTGTATGTCAGAAGATGGAGCAGCGAGCAAGAGCTTCTGTTTGATTTGCCAGCTGGCGAGGTGATGCTTGCATTGAATTCCACACATTTAGCAACCAAGGCTGTAAGCAATGGCAGTACTAGGTACAGATATGCTGCAGCAAACTTGCACACCTTGTTGCACATGGTTCCTTTGTATCTTCCATCGGGCCGATGCTGTTTTGTAGCAAAGGGTGCTGCCATGTCTTGGTACCTGTGGGAGCCACCTGAGCACTGCTCCTGCAGGCGGAGCCCTTCCAAGCAGGAGCAAGGCGCTATGACTTTGACAAGAACCTGGCCCCCTATAACTTGCATGCCTACCAGCAGTGGCAGAGCCTGTCAAGCTGCATCTCCCAAGGTGTCATCAGCAGGCTGTCGCCTCTGCCATCAGGCAACATCAGCATCACAGCTGAGGCTGACCCTGCTCATCTGAAACCTGTCACACCTGCTGAGAAGAAGCTGTATGCGCAGCTTCAACAAGGCCAGACTGACGCAGGCTCTACAGGTATGCATATGACACGTCAGTAACAGCCAATGCAACGAGCAGCAATGCATTGCCAATATCAAGTGCAAGCGAAACTTAAGCAAAAGTCAGACTTGCACAGTAGTGTAGCAGTGCTGCTTGTTTCCTGGAGGACCTCCTATGGAGGATCCTTTGGATCAGGATCAGAACAGGCAATGTCCAACCTGCGTCTTGACTGTGCAAGATGGTGTCAGACAGCTGTGCAGCTCGCCATTGGCCTGAAGTCTCTTCTGTCAGCCATGCATCCACTGGCAAAGATATGGTGCACGATGCAGAATGTCACCATTCATCCAGGTCATATACAATTTGCAGGGAGTACAGCTATGCGACTGGATGGCGAGCAGCAGTCTGAAGCCAATCCATCAGACAGACAGCAAGACACTTCTGACATGCAGGCATCAGACCTCAGACCACAGGAGGGTGTCGGGCGCTGCTACTATACTCGACTGCCAAGACTAGTCAAGGTGCCTCCTTTGTCCGCCCTTCTGCATAAGCATAAGCATAAGGCACATTCCCTGTCTGAAAATCCAGTAGGTTGCACTGTTTGCAAGCTTGATGGATGCATGCCAGATGTATGGCGTGCTGAAAGTTGGATATCAGAAACAATGACATGGTACTTTAACATATATGTAGCATGGCAGGAATACTTGCTCTTTGCAGGATGTCTGCCAACTACAAGGCATTCCTGCTGCCAAGTACCATTGCACTCCTACTGTCTGTAGCTCTGGGCTGCCACCTCAGGAGGCTCCCTTTATGATCGCCACAAGGCGTAGGCTCTTCTATTCAATTTTACTAAGTCTTGTCTGCTGTGTGTAGGTGCCTGGCATGAATCCCCAACAGCTGACTGCCCTCAACCTGGACAAGACAGGCTTGCTCAATGACATCCTGCAAAGGCACTTTGGCAAAAAGCCTGGTGACCTGCTGGGCGAGCTGCAATTCAGTTTCCTGGCCTTCCTGATGGGCCAGTCCCTGGAAGGTGAGCCTTTGTCTGCGTATCAATGCATTACACGCTGTGAGCGTTGTTGACGCTTACCCAAGTATGCTGTGTAGTCTTGGTGGGCAGCATGGACGTGCATGTTGTATAGTCTTTACATGGAACAACTCTGCAGGTGTGGGTTGGTATTATCACTGTGACTGTATCAGCTTATAGAAGTGGGTGACTGCAGGATGGTCTTGCATTGATGTCGCAAAACTCCTTGATGAAGGAAGAAACAGTGATCTGTGTGGACAAAAAGCATATAGAGGTTTTTTGGTTGGTTTTTCTAAAACTATGCAGCACAGAGGACGCCTGTATGTGCGTGTTGCTGTCCCGCTGCATTCTTTGCCTCTTGCCTTGCTGACTTTCTGTTGTCACGCTTCATGGCAATGAGGAGCTGAAGTCAACAGCAGCCAACCTGATGCGCTTTTCCTTGCAGGCTTTGCACAATGGAAGGCTATCATTCATTTGCTGCTTGGCTGTGAAGACGGTCCCTTGCAGATGCATATACACTTTTTCATCCGCTTTCTGCAATGCTTGCATAATCAGCTACAGCACAGCCTGGTACAGGTGGGTGTCTCATTAGATACCATCCTGAATGGTCTAACATGTGCCATGCATTGATGCGCAAAGAGTCTGTGACTGCCACTCAGGATGCAGGCATATACTGTTATTTCCCTTCACTGATCACAATATCATGGTTCATTTCACACATCTTGTGTTGATGCTTACAGTATTGTTTATGTGAGTTTAGTTCCACTGTGCTGCCTGCCAGCTTCACAAGTGTCAAGCCTTAGTGAATGTGCTTGATGCAAGCAGGCCTTTGGACAAAGCAGTTTCTTGCATGAATGCAGACATGTCTGATTGTCTGCTGCAGGAACCAATCTCACACAATGACTCCGAGCCCTCGCCTGGTGCTTCTTTTGGCATTCCAATCATCGAGGAGCTTCTAGCTGACAGTTTTCTGCAGCAGCTCTTTGCACAATTCTTCAGCATGCTCCATGAAGAGGCAGCAACAGTCAATCCCAAACTGCTAGCTGCAAGCAAACAAGTGCAGCAGCTGCTCCAAGAGAAGTTAGGATGGGAATTCGACTTTCAAGACGTAGGGCTTGATGATGAAGAAGAAGACGAGTATGCACCCACTGTTGTGCAGCTGGATGGGGTGCAGCTGTGAGATGTGGAGGTTATATGACACATACATCACAGTCAAACATGTGTGGTCTTGACAATGTGTGTGTTGGTCTTGACCGAGTTGTAGTTATACAATCACCATTGTCTAAAGCAAATACAACAGATTACTTATACAATGGTTGTGAAGGCTGCAAATGTGTCGGATTGCATGGCAATGCATGGCAGTGCATTTCATGCCTACAAGTTGAGCCCTGTTGAGTTGTTGCTTCAACAAGCCCCATGTTTTGTCAATTAATGTGCACTTGCACTGATCCCTTCACTTCATCAAGCTTGCTCACTAGTGCAAGTTTGAGAAGCTGTCTTTGGATGCATACCTAAGAAAATGTGTTGGATTGACGCAACACCCTTTGCAATAATGTCACCGCTATTATCTGGCACACGGTTTGGCACTTCAGGCTGCCTACAGGCTGCGCAGTGTTGTATGAAGTGTCTGCTGACAGGCATATCCGGCAAAACGGAACGCATGCATGCAAGAATTGCGCAAGCAATGCCTTCCAACAGCACGAAAATGGGAAAGGACATTGTTATGTCTGTTACTGAGCTGCCCCATTGGGCAACAGATGACTCGTTCAGCGCAGTCTACGGTACCAGTAATCAGTACACCTGTCCTTTGCCAGATACAATGCATCTCTGGTGAACGT
>JAABUO010008548.1_pt1 | contig 11560 bp, 19 predicted proteins | sample 5559291 | NCBI WGS metagenome assembly JAABUO01 (sample SAMN10711878, study PRJNA513372) | rock metagenome | isolation source: Antarctica rocks | place: Antarctica: Victoria Land, Finger Mt sud | reverse complement strand
ATTCCCAAGTGCTCTCTGTAGGCATGTATTAGGTCTTTTTTCTTGAAGAGATATCATCCGACTACGTACTTGCTCATCCCTATAAGACCGTTGTTTGCGGCTACCATAAGAAGGCAGTAATTCGGGCTGCTGCTCAGCAATCCAAAAACGGTGGTTCGCAGATATCTCTCGTGGCCTGCTAAATCCGTGAAGCTGATAACTTTAGCCTAGCTCAGTCAGCCATTACTTCTTTCAACGTCTGTTCACTCATACTGAGCGTTTTCCGATCTCTTCCCAAGATAGTTTTCTGCCTGGGACGTTAGAGGCAACCACATCCCCATGCACGTCGAAGCCCATAATCTCCATTCCCACTGAGCTAGTACGCCCACTTTCCATCTCGTGTTTGTGGCGGAAAAGGTTCACTCGCGCTTTTCCACGTCCATCGTCAAGGTTCCCCCTTACGAGTACACCAAGCAAAGTACTTTTGCCGGCATCCACTTTTGAAAAAATATCAGCTCGAGTCTGTCATTATCATGGTCATCTCCTACCATTGCCAACTACTGCAATGCGGGTCTCAATGACATCCTCGATAGTCTCAGGAGCTTGCCGTATCATCAATTTTCCAGTCGCACTCTTGTCTTTCGAATTCGCCGTATCAACCTCTTCAGTTCCTGCAACATTCCGTGTCATAAGCACCCGACATTCAGCTCGTAGGATTTCACCAGCTCGCCGTATCCTGTCGAGCGCAACGTCCCACTGCTCTTTACTAAAACCCATCGGCTCCCCATTGTCTTCCTGCCCAAGGTCAAAAAGTGTTTCCCCATGTCCCTCTAGTATACGGCTTTGCAGTAGGTTCCTGAGCTGTTGCAGTGTGACTTCTACATCATTTCCCGCGTCGAGAAGTAGGTCTTTTAGCCTGACTTGTGTCGAGGTTTCGGCAAGATTGAGAGTCTCGAGAATGTCAAGCTCGTCATGGTCCTCCGTAAGCGTGCTTTGGGTTTCATATCCGCTGTCACTTGGCGCAATAGATATCTGGCGCCCAGGGCGGAGGGATTGCTGCTTCTCGACGTAGTCGGCGAATTCGCTAAGAGCCTGCAATAATGCTTCATTACTATCGGTGTACAAACCCAAATCTCACGAGTCCCTCCGCACATACAGATTCGCCTTTCCGCCGCTCTTGCGCCGTTTGTTTCTGTACTCCAGCAGTCATTATCTATCTGGTCATAGGCAATGCTAAAGTAGTCTAAGAATATAGTTCAGCGCATGGACGTAGTGTATTCGTGGTATCATTTAGGATGTGAAGTCGCGGAGAGTATTGAGTGCTAATGGTTCTATAAGTCTGCCCAGACCAAAACTACTGGCAGAGGAAGAAGTGATGTAGTGACAGTATATATAGTAGGTACGGTAGGTTTATCGATAGCAGGGATCATGACGGCATCAATTACTGAGTCACGACTGAGTCACCCTTCAGCCACCATCAGTCCTGAGGAAACATTCTGGTATTTTCCATAAATTCAATTGTCCAGTACTAGAGGCTTCGAGTCATCGTTGGGTATCACGTTAGAGCTCCTGTTTTCTTTATTCCGTGAATGGCCTGGCAATGTCCCGTTTAGCATCCTTAATAGGCGCCAAACGGTACATGAACCTGATGGAAACCATTGTTCAGCAGATTTCAGCAGTCGTTCATATGCTTTGAGTGATCTCAAAATAACTGGGTTTTCAATCCATCCTCAGATCGCGGTTCAGTCGTCATGAGGGAGCTTGCGGCGAGATAAGTACGACCGAATCACCTGAAATGTGAGGTTTAGCTCAATGATATAGCCTCTGCTTTTCAAGGAAAAGGTCCTACCCCTAACGAACAGCATCTCCGACTGCTTCTTGATAGTCTGTAGACGTAGTTAGTCCTGTGATACAGTGAGAATTGGCTTTGTCACGCACCTTCACAACCTCATCGTCTTCATCGTCGTCCTCCACTGCATATATTGTTTCCTCAACGTCGCCCAGCACAAGGTTACAGTGACTGTCATAAGCCTAATTTCAATCAGCGGGTCTACCCAGAGCGGAAGGGAATAAAACTCAAAAGCACAATAGAGCACCTACATGAAGCCGCCCCTTCAGTTCGCGATCTCCCCTTAGCTTCACGAAAACAACTTCGTCCAGTGACAGACGAACCAGATCTAATGGCTCTGACACAGGCGCCGAGTCTCCGTCTTCTGCGTCTGCCATGTGAGATGCTATGGTTCAATCACAGTAGTGAATGGAGCAAGAGAGTTCGGTCAATGCCCTAGGCGGAACGGTTTCCGCTATGAAGACTAGAAATTATTCCCGCAAACACTTCAGTGAATTGACTCACACACGATTCATTATATGACACAACAAACCTGAGCGATGACTGTATTTCTGGTCCCACACGCCCCTTCGTGACACCAGAGACCCCAATACCATCAATCTGAATTATGGCTGCTTCTGAAGGCAAGGACATGGGCGTTAATTCAGGCGACCTAGTGGAGTCCGCAGCACCAAGTACGATGACAAACGGGCAGGATGTGGTCACCAACAAAGAAGGATCGGAGTCTAAGGCTAAGGGAAAAGCCAAGGGTGGCTCTAAAGAGCCTGTAAAGTCAGCAGAGGAAACTAAAGATGGAAAACTCTCAGGTGCGGAGCTAAAAAAAAAAGCGAAAGAAGAGAAAGCCGCCAGGAGGGCAAAGGAAAAGCAGGCCCAGCAACCGCTCGATTCAAAGAAGGGAGATACCGGGAAAGGTGCTGGTGGACAAGACACATCATCAACCATGCAGATATCAAAGAACCAACACAAAAAGACTGGCTCTATCGCTGCTAATCAGCAAAAGCCAATGGCTCTACGACCAGCAGAATTCCATGCTGCAGCACCTCCCCAGGAAGTTAAAAAGGAGAAGAAGAAAGTTGGCTTGTTTGGCCACCTATACGGAACGCCGAGGAGGTCTACGATAGCTGGGGCAGGGAAGGATGTGCATCCAGCCGTTCTAGCATTAGGGCTACAAATGAGCAGTTATGTCATATGCGGAAGTAACGCCAGATGCGTTGCTACCTTACTGGTGTTCAAAAGAGTCGGTGAACCGCGTGAGCTTGGCTGAGGCAAGACTGATTTCTTTAGGTTATTGAATTCTATGTTACACCTCCCCAAAACTCCCTGCCTCGCCATCTTACAACCCACCTTTCGTCTCAAATTGACTATCTGGTTTCCTGTCGACCACTATCTATATCGATGGGTAACGCTATCCGGTGGCTCAAAGTCGTCATATCAGCTGTTGACCCAGATACACCCGAGTCTGCGGCTAAAGCAGACCTTTGCGACGCCATTGACAACTTCATCCGAGAAAGAATTACCGTTGCAGGTCAAGTGATAGCTACCAGTGCTACTGAGAAGATTCAGGACGGGGATGTCATCCTTACGTTCGGCAAGAGCAGTACTGTCCAACAGACCCTCGTGAAGGCAGTTCAGCAAGGCAAAAAGTTTCGCGTCATCGTTACTGATTCAAGGCCTCTTTTCGAAGGAAAGAGTCTAGCTCGTGCCTTAGCGGATCTTGGAGTCGAAGTGGAATACTCGCTCATGCACGCGATTAGCCACGCTGTCAGAGACGCGACAAAAGTATTCCTAGGAGCGCATGCGATGATGAGCAACGGCAGATTGTATTCCAGAGCTGGTAGTGCAATCGTGGCTATGATAGCCAAGGAAGCCGACGTCCCTGTCATCGTTTGTTGCGAGAGTATCAAGTTTACCGACAGAGTAGCTCTGGACAGCATTGTCATGAACGAAGTTGCTCCTCCCGAAGAGTTAATGATTCAGGGATCCGGCGCTACGCAACTATCCGAGTGGCAGGAAACCCCTAATCTGCAGCTGTTGAATCTAATGTACGATCTTACGCCGGCGGAATACATCAATATCGTCATCACTGAGTATGGATCTCTACCGCCCAGTTCGGTGCCGGTTGTTTATCGATTGAGTACCGATACTTGAAAGAATAACTTTAGGAAAGGAACAATATCTACTTCAGCCAGCAAAAGAGACCAATGCCCGTTGTGCGCCGTCGATGAGTAGTAACGCCAAGGAGCAACACCCGAACAGCTCGCCTGAGCATACCACCTGCTGCAAAGAACACTAGCCGTCTCCGAGGCATCTTCACCCATGTGTCTTCTCCACACTCTTCGGGCCTTGCTAGTTTACAATCGCCAAACTCCATCGCCAAAGCGATTTTCCCACGCTTCGTCGATCGAAAGATATGTGATGGAAACGCGACAGAGAGCTCCGACTGTGCATTCCGTCTCTCGACACGCTGTGCTTTAACACGACGCTTGTTCTTCTCCTCGCATATCATTAGGGGGAGAAAACAGTGATGCTCGAAAGGAGACGGCCAATGGGGGAGAATTTTGCCACACGTTCGGCAATGTCAATAACACTTGTAGGATAGACCCAGCAACGTGCAGCTACACAATCGAAGCTTATTTCAAACCTTCTACAACAATTTCTTGAATGGCTTAGACGCCTATGCTTGCTAATCATGAAGCTTGCTCGTTGGGAATACATTTCATTCATAGAATAACTTGCGAAGCAAGCGATTATCTGTTGTTTCTCCCTGCCCTCTCTCTTTCTTCTCATCATCATCACTAAATTCTGCAACACGACCTATGACAACTATCTCCAGTCCCTCAAACCCCCCCGGAAGCTCTTTAACCGGGTCTTTGATCTCACACCAATCTCAACGCACCAGCAAGCCTCAAACTGATACTTCATCCTTCAAATTCCGAGTGGAGAAGTAAAATTAGAATCTATTCGCAAAAAACTCTAGTCTATAAACCGGGTATCTCTATCTACGTACGCAAACTGCGCCCAGAAGCGCTATGAGTATCTTCTTTCGTAACTTCATGATTGCCAAAGACTGGAGTGTTGTACGCACCCAGCTTCGCATGTCCCTTCCCCCCCGCTTTTAGGTTTATGTAAACGCGAAGGCAAGTCTTCCGCTTGGACATTTCCCTATTCCCCCCCAACTCCCCCCTCAGCCTCCCTCTCCGCCAAGCCTTTCACATCCCCTCCCTTTAGATATACCTCAAACTCTCCCACCCTCTTCCCGCCCCTAATCCACCGCGCAAACTCGGCCTCCCGTTTCTGCGCCGTGAGCTCCTGTATCGCGGGCCAATATACCGTATGATCGTACTCGAAACTCACATCCCCGCCATGCGTATTCATGAGTTGTGCGGGTGGCACAAATTGCTGAAGCGGCTGCTCGAAGACGAGTTTGTTGCGAGTCAGCGGGTCGATGAACGGCGTGATGAGGCTGAAGAAGCTCTTAACGATGAAGGGGAGGTTGACTATCATGGCGCGGCCTAGGCGCTCGGGGTAGTGGGTTTGGAGGATAGTCAAGGCGGCTCGGCCGGTTGCGAGGCTGGGGTTTTTAGTCATGCTGCCCTTATAGTTTATGAGTAAGCTGAGGGTTTCTTGGCCGGCGGGCATGAGGTCGATTGTACGCTCGAGCATGAAGACGAGATGCTGGATTTGGCGGTCGCTGGCTTTGGTGTTTTGCTTCGCGGGGTTGAGATAGAGGCATGGACGCGCGCCGATGTCGTAGCCGAAGAGGACTTGTTTGCCGGTTTCATTTTCGGGGGAGATGTAGTTGGATGTCAATTTCTCGAGGCCGTATTCGCGTCGCCAGATTAGGGTGCCCATGAGGCGGGCTTCAGCCTCCTTTTCGATCCATTTGGTTGCGCGCAAGTATCGGAGGATGCATTCACGAGTCAGCCATAGGCGCTCGGAGTCGACGAGGGGGGTTTTGGGGCTGTTTGGGGCGGAAGCTGTGGGGATCTCGGTCCATGAGAGAACTGTGGAGAAGAGGGAGGTATATTTTCCATACTGCTCCGCGCTGAGGTCTGCAGCTGGGGCGGGCTTCGCGATTGGGAGGGGCCTGATGAAGGGGGTTTTCGCGGGATTGATAGAGCCGTCCAGAGTGGCATTGCTGGATAATGCGGACAAACTCCTGGGAGTTGGTGGACTCCTCGGAGTTGATGGAGCGACAGGTTTGGTGGCTACTACATTTCCATTGCTGGGAGTTTCTGGAGGTGTAGCTGCTTTCTCGATCTTTTCTCCCCGTTGTAAAGTCTCTGGAGTTGTCTCAGGTCCAGCAATCGACAACAACAGATTCGCCGGTTGGTGTAAGGGTAATGAGCAATTAAACCAGCTCAACGAAGTCTTCAGACTTGAATAAGTCAATATAAGAACTGAATAAAAAGAATTGGGGGGTGAGCGTTGAAGCGAAAACAATGGTGAGCTTGAGATTTCTCTACTTTAGCGAGAACTTGAGTAATCGTAAGCTCTTCGCTTAGTCTACCTACGATTAGTGACCCTGCATTATTAGATTGTCGGCCGAAATCACGAATAATCGCCGACGCGACAAGATCGCGTAGTCTGTGTGCAGGTGAATTCCCTCATCAGATAAGACGTGCCGCATCCGGCTAGCCTGCCCCTCGCCGCCCTCCGCTTCCTGCTGCCCTCCCTTCGCCTTTGAGCTGCTGTCATATGCTCCCTCCCCGTCAGTGTGAGTACACCTCCGTATCCTGCTCTCTTGGTATTCTTCGCACCGTTTCCATAAAAGCCTTCCCTCTATGGGCACGTTCTGAGACAATGAGTCAAAGTTTGGGTTTCAGATCTCCAGGAACAGATATAATTCCCCGACCGACATTTTCTTCCGCCCGTCTTCAGTTATTTCATTGAGCTTGTCAATCGCAATTCTTGCGCCTTGTTGTAATTCCACATCCAGGTTCTCAGAATTTCAAGGTCCTTGTCCCAGCGCTTTTGGTCTGCCAGAGTGACCTCGTTGTGGAAGCGTGAAGGAACCAGGATATCTCCCGTGATTATCGACGTATACAAGTCTAAGGTTTCAGAGGTTTCTTGGAAAACTGCACCGAGTTTCGGTGTCACTTGGTATCCTGCCCTTGCGGCGCGGACACTGCAGAAGATATCAGTAAGGTTGGTCAAATCATTCCAGCCGGTGTCTCTTTCTTGGGCTTCGGGTCTATCGTCCGGCCAAAATGTATCGAGGATCCTGCCGTTTTGGCACCATGAAGCGATTTCGTTATCGTCGAACCGTAGGACGAGGCTTTGTAAAGGTGCGACTTGGATTAGCTGCCTCCGTAATTTTGTCGCATGCCACCAGATATCGAATATGTCTACCGGCCGATCTGGATGAGGGGGAGAGAAGCTCAGAATGAGTTTTGACGCCTGATTGATGTCCCGCGATCTGCCGGCCAAGAATAAGGTCTCTGATTGGCTCGAAAAGAATGTCCCTCGGGGCGTGATGTTGAGAACCAGAGCTTGATTTTTCAATAATGTTGTGAATATCGCGCGCAATTCGAAGTGAATCTGCCGATTCACAAAGTACAGAGATGCAGGGGGTAGGCGGGTGGTATGTTCTTCAGCAAAGTATATATTCTCGGGGCTGGGATGCATAGCGTGGACGAGGGAATGAGCGTATATTTTCTGGCGTATTTGGGGGGGTACTCTGAAAAAAGCAGGTCGTTGTGGATGGTTTGAAGAGTCCCCATTTTTAGCTGCCTGAAGGCAAGTTGACGTTTCGGCTTCCATAATTCCCCAAATTTCGAAAGGATATGAAGCTCTGAGGTTCAAGTCCCTCTCTGGTTGACTAGAGAGGAGTGCAGAGCTGTAGCTTGGTGGGAAGCTTTGAATGGGACTGAACGATGGTGTTGAGCGCTTTGTGAGCTATGTCCAAGTTTTGTGTGCAATAAATGGTAATAACAGGTATATAATTAGGGATAACTTAGCTACCTAAGTTACCCATGCAATGCAACCATTACCTACCCCCACTGCGCGTAAGTTGCAATGAAAATTACCGGTCAAAACCGTTAGCTTGCTTACACATCCCAAGTGTCAAAAACAACAAGTGAGAACGCCGCCTAAAACGGCGCCTAGACCATCTCGAATCGGGTGCCTTCTCACCTGCACACAGAATATGTATCCGCGTCTTCCAGAACGACGTAAACTATCAATCCCTCTACTTCCTCCCCTCAATCATAAACTCCGTTTAATAGTGATTTGAACAACGATGGCCAACATTAAAGATGAGCTCAACGAGCTCTTCGCTATCCTTCCGGTCACAGAATTGCCGCCAGACGTTTCAGGCGAACTACAATCGATATGCCGACTGCACTCGATCTCCCCGCAGGAACTTCGCTACAAGTGGGAATCTTACAGTATGAAGATGGGTTCGGAGCCAGACCAGCTAGATCTGATCACAGCTCGGGCTCTCAAGAAGGATTTACAAGAGATGCTAGAACGCGAATCACGAGGCAAGGCACATCATCGTAGCAGCGATAAGAGAGCCACTCATTCTACTCCGCGCAATGCTGGGAAGAGCGATGATGTGTTTGGCATGTAGGTGCTTTGAACTTAGATCCTCGAATCCATCACTTAAAGTTCTTCAGGCTTGATGTCACTCCGCAACAACGTTCAACAAGCGGCGCCGCGAAGCGCAAAGCAGCTTTCGAGACACCGGCGGTCCCCAAGGTCAATCGATCCAATGCGATGAGCTCTCCTAGCGATGGAAGGACAGCAACCGATCCGATAAATGGTGATCCGAATGGCGGTCAAAGCGCGTTCGCCGATCGCCAAAACGCTGGGCAGATAGTAGAGACATTGAACGAGCAGTTGGCATTACACGAACCTCCAATTGCACCTCCGGCTGAGCCTCGCGTGAAGCTGACCGCAAATACCGACCTAAAGAAATTCTACTACAAGCCCATGGCTATGCACCTCTCAGAAGCATCTGAAGTTCTGGATGACCGAATCGACGAATTCCAATTGCTCATGCAGTCTCACCACCAGCTCGAGGACTCGGCATTCGGAAATGCCGCAACTCAGGCCACTAACGAGATTGTTGCAGTTGGCAGGATCGCTTCGGACACTCTTGAGGGAAAGCTCAACGCCGCTTCCTTGGTTCTGGAAACGTCGAGACGAACAGGCGCAGGACTGCGGGTACCCTTGAAAGTTGAATCGATATCACACGAGTTCTTCCCTGGACAAATCGTAGCGGTTCGAGGCATGAACGCTTCCGGAGAGTACTTCTCAGTAAACGAAGTTCTCGAAGCTCCACTCCTACCACCAGCAGCCTCACTACCATCAGCACTAGACGACATAAATGAGCGGCTAGGCGTGAGCAGCGAAAACACAACGGATCCAGCTTCGCAAGTCCTTAACATCCTAATCGCCTCCGGCCCCTACACCACCGACTCCAACCTCTCCTTCGAACCCCTCCACGCCCTCTGCGAAAAAGCAAAAAACTCATTCGCAGACGTCCTAATCCTCATCGGCCCCCTTCTCGACATCGAACACCCCCTCCTCGCCTCCGGTGACTTCGACATTCCTAACGACGCCAGCATCAAACCGGACAAAGCCACCCTCACCGATATCTTCAGACTCCTCATCGGCGCCCCGCTAACCCGCCTCGCGCAAGCTCACCCAAAAATCACTATCGTCGTCGTGCCCTCTGTCCGCGACGTTGTCAACAAGCACGTTTCATGGCCGCAAGAACCTTTCGCGAGGAAAGAACTCGGGCTGCCTAAACAAGCGAAAATGGTCTCGAATCCCGTAACCATCTCGCTCAACGAACTAGTCGTCGGTATCTCAGCGCAAGACATCCTGTACGAGCTTCGCCGCGAGGAAGTCGTCGTGGGCAAACCGAAAGAAAGTAGCGTGCTCGCCCGGCTCCCTCGACACCTAATCCAACAGCGCCATTTTTCCCCTCTATTCCCGCCTGTCGACCGCACGATGCTGCCGAAGACGGGGACCGAGCAGGGTTTAGCGACGGGGATGCCGCTGGACGTGAGCTATCTGAAACTTGGAGAGTGGCTAGATGTGAGACCTGATATGTTGATTACGCCGAGCGCTTTGTCGCCGTTTGCCAAGGTATGTTGTTGCCCCCTTTTTTCCATGATCTGCTGCTCGGACAAGGTCATAACACTCATAATCTTGGGGGGGTTAATTAGGTGGTCGAAAGCGTCCTAACAATCAACCCCGGCACGCTCTCGAAACGCAAAGGCGCCGGTACGTTTGCGCAGCTAACGATTTATCCGAGAAAAGTAAGCGATGAGGAGCGTGCGAGTGGCGCGGTAGCGGGACATCAGCTGTATGAAAGAGCGAGGGCGGATGTGGTCAGGATATAAAATATAATCGCAACGTGTTAATGAACCCTTTGCAAACACCCTCCTCTTCCCCTTGTATCCTCAACCCCCAGACTCCCCCACTACCCCTTGCCCCTGTGCACTACCTCGGAAGCCATTTCCTCTTCCCCAGATCCATGGTACGAACCCCCGACACCAACCCCTCCATCCCCAAATCCCTCCACGCCACCTCCCGTCTCCCCTGCGTCGCGCGCGTGATCCCAAACGCAGCGTGCTGGTCAGGAACCACGTCGTCTTCGTCCTCTGGGTTTGGCGGTTGATGCTGCGGTGGCACGTAGATTTCTTCTAGAGGAAGATGGGCGGGGGGGCGGTTGAATTCCTTCGGCGGTGTTAGTGTGGATAGGGGAGGGGAAGAAGATGGAGGAGGAAAGGGGAGGGGAAAGAGCTTACTTCGAAGAGGTCGGCGATGCGGGGCTGGGAGAGGTGGATGTAGGTGTGGGACGAGTCTTTGGACTTAGGGGGAGGAGAGGTGGTTAGTTTGGTTTGTGAGGGGTGGGGTTGAGGGAGGGAGGGGTACCATGTTGAGGGTTCGATGGGTTGGTTGGAGATGAGTTTGTCGATTGTAACATTGGAGGGTAGGTGTGAGGAGCGCTTGTGGGGAAGCGCGATAAGCGAAGGAGCCCTTCATTGCAGATCGGAGAAGTAGTATGTTGATCAAAACGTGAACATGAACAGGTATGTAGAGAAGCTGTTTGCAATAAAAATCTACACCGCTCAAAGTGATACCCAACGCCAAATTCATCTATGTTAAATAATCCCTAGCCTTAACCACCATCAACCAAGCACCTTCTCCACCTCCGCAATCAAAGGCGCCATCTCACGATCAAACCCCGTCTTCTCAGCAATCATCTTCCTCGCTCCTAACGCCTCGCACAAATCAACAACCTCCCCGGTTCTCGCCGCAGCATACGCCAACAAGCCAATGGCCGATAGCAATCCCTTTAGGCTATCTTTACTCTCCTTTTCCCTCTCAATCGCTTCCAGCATACTCGCGAGTAATTCCACTTGGAAACTTTCTGCCAAAAGATCTTCCTCCCCGTCAAGCCGCCTTTGGTGGTTGAAAGCTGCGATGTTGAACGCTAGAGAGGCAGCTGAGACGCGAATGGGCGCATTAGTGGTATCTAGAAGCGAAGACGTCACGAGTTGGATGAGTGGCGTAGCAAGGTTTGGGTTGGTAAGAAGCTGAGGGGGGTATAGGGGTGAGGTAAAGAGGTTGCAGGCCATTTGTAAAGTAACGATGCGAAGAGTATAGGGGCAACCCTCGCCACAGGAAATGACGGAAGAGAGGATGGAGAGAACGGTGTTATGATTTGGTTCTTCTGCAAAATAACCGCTTATGCGTGGGTCAACGAGCGTG
>JAABUO010008547.1_pt1 | contig 11560 bp, 10 predicted proteins | sample 5559291 | NCBI WGS metagenome assembly JAABUO01 (sample SAMN10711878, study PRJNA513372) | rock metagenome | isolation source: Antarctica rocks | place: Antarctica: Victoria Land, Finger Mt sud | reverse complement strand
AGGAAACGCCCTGATTGGGATGCCTCCAAGCCTTCTCAACCAAGCCCTGAGCGTGCAAAGCGTGCTGCTAATGCTTTGAACCAGGCTATTGCCACAGGCATCTGTTTAAACAGCCAGCCAAGTCCTCAGCAAGCACAGCCACCTGTTGCTGGGTCACCAATTCAAATTGATGGTCATTTGAGGGCACAGCGTGCACAGCATGCAGCGATGAGGCGCGAACTTCCTGGTGATTTGCAGGCTCAGGATGCTGGTCAGCTCAGAGTCAGAAGCAGGGCCTCTGAGTCGGGTGCTGCAGCCATTCATGTCATTTCAGGCACTTCACACCAAGCTGCAGGAAGTGGTGCAATGGGATCGCCTTTGGAGACACCTAACAGCAATGCAGCTCAGCCCGCATTAGTTTCTGACCATGGAGTGCCCAACAGATCATTGAAGGGTCAGGCCGGCAAGGGTCAGCTGTCCCCAACACCTTCACCCCCTCGCTTCCGCCGCCTGCCCTCCAGTAGTATCCTTGAACGTCCTGCTTGGGCTTCCCCAACACAGCCTCGGGCCACAGCTGCAGCCGTACCCAGTCAGGCATCGTCCTTGAGGCGCAGTGCTGGCTCTCGCACTGTGACTGCGTCCAATGAGAGGATGCAGAGGCAGACAGCCGCAGGCAGCCGTCAGATGGAAGGTGGCGCAGCTGGCGTGGCAGGGAATATTGCTGCTGGTGCCCATGCAGCAGTTCAAGGTGTCAGACTGGCAGCCGACTCAGACGCTGACATGCTAGGCCATGCACATTCCCAGGCTAGTGCAGATTCCCATGCAGACTACCTGACAGATGCTCATGCACATGCTCATGCACAGGCCCTGCAGCGGCTGCAGCAAGCAGTAGAGGAGTACAAGAGCAGCTCCCCGCATGTGCTGGTGCCCGCTGCAGTTGAGCTGACAGCTGCTCTCAGGCAGGCTGCAAAGCGCCCTGGTCAGCTCAGGCAATCTGTGGAAGACCTTCGGCTGGCAGGCTTGAAGCTAAAGCATGAGGCAGGGGACAGTCCATGTGCTGACATGCCAATGTCTCCATGGCCTGCATGGGTGAGGGGGGCTTGGGGGTCACCCCAGGCTCCAGGTGGGGTGCCACCAGCACTCCCAGGTCTCCCAGGCAAGCAGACTCAAGGAGCTGCAGCAGCAGCTGCTGCATCCATGCCACATGACTCAGCAGGGGTTGTAGGTGTTGATGCAGCGGCAATGACTAGGGACATTGCACCTCAGCATGCACAGCATGAGCTCAGACCTGGCAGAGCCGCTGCACCGGAGGCTGCGTGGAGTCCTATGAAGAAGCCAGAGTCTGCAAGCAGTAGCAGAGACAGACTGGTCAAACGCGCGTTGGCCGAGGCAGAAGCAGCTGCTGCCAGGAACCCATCAGAGTACCCAAGACGGCCCAGAGGACGATCACAGGACAAGCCTTCTGGAGCTGCAGCTGGCAGAACCAGGACATCTACCACTCCTCCCAGGCCTTCTATCAAACCCTCCAGGGCTTCTGCCACCCCTCCACGAGCTGCCATCACCCCGCCTAGAACTGCTAACCCACCCCAGCCTGCACTACCAGCCAGTGACAAAGCCAGGCAGCGCAACAACCTGCATGCTGCCCTTGGTCAGGCCAGCAACTTGATGAAGCGACCAGCTGTGAAGCGCAGTCAGGCTGGGGGCTCACGCAAGCGGTCTTGGCAGCCCACATCAGCAGCCCCCCATGCTTTCAAAGGGCACCCAGAGCCTGAGGTTCCCATTGTAGAAGGCAGGCAGGCCCAGTCAGCCCATCAAGGTCGGCCAGTCCACCGCGAGGCTTTGTCCTTGCAGGGCCGGCAAAGGGCAAGTGCCCTGCAGGCTTTTGGGATAGCCCCGTCAGCACAGCACATAAACGCAGTGCAGTCACACCGGGTCAGGCTTACTTCTGAGGACGATGAGGAGTCATTGCAGCTTCAGCAAAGCATGCAGGCTGAGGCAAATGATGGCAACCAACACTTGACTCCAAACTTGAATTCAGGTCCCAGCGGTCATGCTGCACTTGCCCCTGCGCACAGCGTGACATCTGTTGCAGCCTTGAGGCAGTGCTTTGAGCAGCGTGGTTCGCCAACTGTGGGTCTGATCGACAGTGTGAAGCCGCGCAACAGGCTTCCTCTGAGGAAGGTGTCCTCCAAGGCACATGTGGTCACAGATGATGGCTCACCGCAGCAAGCAGCGCTGCTGTGGCAGCAGTCTCTACGTGGAGAGCCTGACGGGGAGAATCTGCCTGCTGAGCACCAGGCTGAGCCTCATGCTGAGTGCGACAAGGCTGATCATGGTTCTGTGGGACAATCATCTCATGCAGGTCATGCGGCAGGTATGATTCATGGATGTGTGCATGTCTTTGGAGCTTGCACTTTGTCAGCAGGCCAGCATCTGTCTTTGCGATCTCTGGCGACCAGCAAATGTTTGAATTTCGATTTGTTTGATGCCTCCATACATCACACAGGCACATGAAGCCTATGCCTGAAACTTGTCCTTCTCTTTTAGGAATGATGCTCTGCATGCCTTCTGAGGTTGTGATATTTCTTCTTCAACAGAGCAAATGTCTGTCAGTAGCCGTTGCCCAAGTTGACAAAGTGCTGTGATGCAGGGAGACATGAGCACACAGGAACGGCAGGTGGTGCCAACACAAATGTCCCACACCTGTATCACACCATGAGCGCCCTGGTCTCTCAGAGGCAAGCCAGTCCCAGGGTATCAGTGTCAGGGATGCCAATCAGGGCCAGTATGGGGACAGGAGCATCCCCAGCAGACCAAAGTCGCTCTGTGTCTCAATCACGGCTGACTGAAGCCTTGCTAGCAGCTGCAGATGACGTCACTTTGTCTGCTGAGAAGCTGCCGGTGTCACACCGGCTGCCTGTCAGCCGGTCTGTGTTTGATTCTGATGAAGGTGAGACCAGCTGCTGCTGCGCCATCTTGACAATTACCAGGGCAACTCAGTTTGTTTGTCGTGTACCTGCCAAAAATTTGCTTGGAGCACAGTAGTGCTGCAAACTGGATGCATGGGTTCTGTGTGCTCACGTTAAGTCATGACCCTGAGTGCTCTTTCGACAAGGGTCTTGAGGCACATCATACTGAATGCCTAGCAGAGCAACAAGAACTCATTGAAGATTCGACACCTTGGCATGCAGGATCCTTTGTGTCATCAGATGAAGAAGTCACCATCAGTAACAAGGGCACAGCGTCTGCCAATCCTCAGGGCTGCCAGGCGCAGCCCTTGACTGAAGAAGCCACCCTTGCTCTCCTGCCAGACAGGTATTGTCTAGTTTCAGTAGCTGTCAAAACTTAAGCCTTTGAACACATGAGTACATGAGTGTGGCAGACTTCTGTACAAAACCCAAGCGCTGGCACATCTTACAGTTCCTGTTTGCAACCTTTTTGTTTGTGAGCATTGTGTCTGGCTCCCCTGAATTGGTGGTCTTAATTGTCCATCTGTACGTCTGTACGGTGTTCTGCGCGCCCCATCCCCAGGTTTATGCTTCTTTTGTCTGCATCAATGCCCTGCTTGGGATGCAGCCACTCCAATCCATGCCCAATACCACACAATTGTGTGTCAGCACTCTTGACACAGGCAGCTTTTGGTAATCGTCAAAAGCAGGAAAAAACGTCAAACAGATAATTAGGAAGTGTGTTCACAAGCAGATAAACGTGTGACTGCAGGGGCATGTCACCTGTGTCTGAGTCATCAGGGGACCAGGCAGCTTCCGGGTCAGGTCAGAGGCGCAAGAGTGAGTCAGCAAGGCCTGCTGAACTGTCTGGGCCACAGCGTGCTCAGCACAAGCCTCGTTCACATTCTGACACAAGGTCAGCAACTGTCTGTTGGGTTGTCCTCACCACTTGCCATCAATACCTAATGTGTTCTCGTGGTATTTCTCAAGATTACTCTTGAGGTGCTTCAAGCACCCAGTTGCTTGCTCCCTGACTCTGTAAATTTGAGTGTTTGGACAAGCAGTTCCACCTTCTCTACATGCTGCTACTGCATGTTGTTCATGATAGCTCTTTGTAAGCGTAAGTGTCAGCCAGGCATGCTGACGTGACCAAGCAGAACACTACCTTGCTGTTCCACCGTGTCCAGAGTTACACAGTGTTGTCGAGCATGTGCAATGTGCAATGCCGATGTGATGCTAGCTGCACAGCCAGAAACAGCTGCATAGCTCATGTCTGTGCAAGTTGATGCTTAGTTCTTACAAGTTGATGCAGACATGAGGTGTACCCCTGGAGAGCCCTGGCATGGGCACATGGCCCCAGGTGGTTTCGGGTCATATGCAAGCTCCTTCCCTCGCCCCCACCCCACTTTGCCCGCCCCCTGGGGCCTCACCTCCTCCAGACCAGCCTGCGTCTGCATGGCGCTGATGCCAAGAACTACGCCTTTGATCAGGTGACTGACTTGCTTTTCCAAATCCGAGCACTGAAGGGCTGTGTTCTTTGGGGGAAATGCAGACTCGCCTTGCACAGCTCTATCAGCAACCCACAACTTGCAGTTGAAGAGGCTCCTCAAAGGTGACCAGTCGCTCCAAAACCATACTTCACAATGCCAGCAATTGATCGCTGCTTCTTTGCAGCTACTCTCCTTGCTGGCATGCTTGCCTAGAAAAACCCTTAAATGCAATGACAATCTTCTGCCTCAGCAGACCCCAATGTTTACTACGCACCAGAAATAAACAGGCATCGCTGTTGTCGCCACTCATATGTTGCACTGCTGTTTCTCAAAGCACTCATGACCAAGCTCCTTGATTGGTTACAGGTGCTGTTGGAGGACTGCAGTGATGCAGATGTGGCAGAACAGGCCAGCGGTGTCGTTGAGGCAGTGTTGCAGGGGCGTAACAGCGTGGTTTTGGCCCTTGGGCAAGCCGGCTCTGGCAAGAGTCACACCATGCTTGGCGGTGCCTTGCATGATGTAGATGCCAGCAGCAGCACAGGTTGAGCCGGTGCTCATTGTTATGGTGTGACATAATGCAATGCTGATGAAGGCCGTGAATGCTTGCCCTGGTGTTGTTGGAGGGCTGCTGAAGCGTATTTGCATGTACTCAAGTTATATTGGGCGGCAATTGTAGTTCTGTTTTGTGAAGTGAGCAGACAGTGATGCAATCTTGTACACGTATTGCTGCTGTGTCTACTGCACACCAGACAATATTCAGGGTTGACCCCTGACTACAGTCTATGCCGTATACCAGTCTCCAGTGCAATCAAGCTGTCTCTACCAGGTAGGCAGTGTTGCTTTGTGAGTGTTCTTTTCAGTCTTGCCACAGATTGGCTTGCTGAAGCACCTCACAACGGACTTGCTGCAGGACTGAGCACAACATTGGTGGAAAATCTGTTCCTGGAGATTCAGCAGAGGCGCCTGCCAGCAGAGGTGCAGTCTGTGTATGTGACTGCCTTCCAGATCATGAATGAGACCATCCAGGATCTGCTGCAGATGCATGAGGCTGAGGCTGATGCCAAGCAGAGCCATAGGAGAGGTCAGGAATATACCATGCTTGTACGAATGCATGTTGGTAATGGACCATGCATATGTTATCTTCTTTCCTGATGTCCAGTGATACATTTCTTGAAAAACGTATATTGTTCATCTGATGTCTGACAGTTTGCATCTTGTCTCTGCCTTGCAATAGTGAGGTGTGCGTGGCTGCTCAGCATCAAGCCTACAAGAGCCACCTGCTCTCACTGCATTTGGATTACATATCTGCTCATACAGACAAGCCTACATGTGTGTAGGTGGCAGTGCCTCAGACAGGCATGATGTCTTTGTGGACAAGCAGAAGCGCACCTGGGTCTCCAACCTGGCTGCCTTCCAGATCTCCTCTCCAGCAGACTTTGCCAACATGTTGAGTCTCATCTCTGGCCGCCGCCACCAGTCCCCTTCTTCCCATCCCCACATGTACATGTCACATGCGCCCTCCAGCTGCGTCATCACCCTCTTAATCACTGCAGACGTACCCACTGCTTCTGTCCCCTGCTCTGCTAAGCGGCGAAGCCCCAATCCCCAGAGTGGGGCGACTCAGTCCCAGGGACTGCCTGCTATGACCAGAGTTTGCAGCAAGCTGTCCTTTGTTGAGGTTGGCAGCAGTCCAGTGGCTAGTGCAGCAGGACCTATGAGGACAGTGTCAGCAGGACCGCTGCGTCATCAGCTGAGCAGGACAAGCACCAGCGTCAGTACTGTGAGCTCCTATGCCCGATGTAGCAGCATGGGAGACAGAAGACAGAGTGTGCCCTCTGGAAAGGGTCCTATCAGAAATGGTGCAGCGGGCTCAAGGGGTGTGGGCAGAGGCAAAGCGCAGGTATGCCTGATCGGATCGCCCACATGTTGACTCAGCAAAAGCGTGCAAGTCACTCCTACTCGTTTGGTGGGAGCCTGGAAGCCTCCTGGTCTAGTGACCATACATGGTCATAACTGTGCACATCGAGAGCTGACGACACAAGACAGCTTGGACGCAGTCATCTATCACATTTCTTACAATGTCTAGAGCTTTTGCTCTGAGATAAGACTGTAGTAGTCACTGTAGAGTTGAAGTCTGTCATGCAGCTGCTTGATCTTGTTGGCTAATGTTTGCATACATGCTGCGCTGCAGGACAGCACAATGAGGTCGGTGTCAGAGGTGGTGTGGGCAGCAGCCCATGGCAAGGGAGTGCCAGTACCCAACAGAGCCTGCAAGCTCACGCGTTACCTGCAGGACACCCTCTGCCCATCAGGTCAGGCCTTGCACAACGTCATGTAGTACCTTGCATGCACGATTTGAGCTGAGTCTCATCTCACATGTGCATCTGGACTGCATCCAAAAGGCGTGTGCCAAAACAATTTAAGCCGTGCAGCATGTTGTGTTGCACTGCCCTGTTCAACAGCACGTGTTATGAGCTGTCATGCTGCATCATAAGATGCACATTTTGCCTCAGGTACACACAGGCAATGGCAGGCTGACAGTGTGTGCTCATTACACGTGTGCGGCTTGATGCGCATAAGCATACACATGGTGGGTCATAGTGTTCAAGCAAAATGATGCGTCTGCAGGAAGGGCTGTGGGGATCATGTGTATGGACCCTGCCATCTCTGCACAAGCTGTTGGCATGCCAACATTAGCTGCCTCTGAGCGCATGATGCCCTCACAAGCCTAGCAAGGCTGCACATTTTTGCTCACACTGTAAAACTGCGCAATATTGTCTGCAATCAATCAGTACTGGCGTTTCCAAAACCATTTTGTAACTATCAGCAGTGCGAACTATGTACCGTTGGTTTTGCGCTGGACTATTCACACGAGGTGCAATGCGAGCTGTGTCAATCAGTCTCGCCAGCAGAGATTGAGGATGTCCAGCAAATTTGGTGTCGGTGCACACTTAAGTCATACAGCAGTATGTGATTTATTTTGTACATATGTACTGTGTGTATTTGTGTTATGACATATGCCCGAGGAGTCGTCATGTATACATGCTGCTCGGTTGTGCGTGCGCACCATGTGTATCTTATGTACACATGCTGTGTGTCTAAGATCCGACCTGTCTAGAGAACATAGCAGGAAATGCCAAATGACGTTGCATCCATGCACCGTACTTAATCAAACAGCCGGCCGCTGTTCTCTGTGACTGCAGTATTTAGTAAACCACAGACATCACTCTGAGGCCAGTAATCAGTTAGGTTCATCCATACAGGTGGACGTTGCATTGCTTGTCACAATTGACGTGATTTTCTGAGGGTTGGTGTTCTGAAGATGTGTACTGAATGTTCTGAGTGTTGATGTCCGGCGGTTTTGAATGTTGGTGTTCTAAAATGTATCAGTGGTATCTGTGATGGCAGGCTTGATAAAAATTTGTTGTTTTGATTTGGTGCGGGCTCTAGGCTCCGCGCGTGATAAATTAGGAATAAACTCTGCTAAATACATTTTCACAGGTGGTTCATGTACGGCTGCAATACGGGCAATTGCCATTGCAAGTATGGGAGTTTCTGTTTCTGGGGCCTGCTGTGCTATGCTTATTAAGGGTTTGATGAGCAGCTGACATGGCATCTGACTCAAGGACTGAGCCCGTCGAGGAGGTTGTGCACATGAACGGCCAGATGCGCACAGACGGTCTGCACAAGGGCGTCTTCTCACGATATGCCCTTTGACTGGTGCATGCACGGCATCATCCTCTGGGCCTCACGAGCACGGTGACTGGAGGTGTATAATGTCGCCTTCGGCCCAGCGTCGAAATACCTCACGTCTGACGCACGCTTCGCACTTCAAAAAAAGCGGCCATTCGCTCGTGACGTCGCTCGTGACGTCAGGTCGTGTTGATACAGCATGACCGGTTGTAGTCGTTGACTGGCTTGGCTCACCGATTGATCTCTTCTGGTAACAAACATGACGAGCAAAATTTATCGGACAGCAGGCTCTATAAAGGTAACTTCATTCTTGCATGCCTCTTCGGCCATCTGAACCGATCACGAGGCAAGCAAAACCACGTTCCAGCACACTCAGCCTTAACACGAGGCAGCATGCAAGGAACACCTAACCAAAGGGAATATGCTTGTTTATGTGCATAGACAAATTTTGATGCAATCTGTCGTCCAGCTTGAATGCTTGTCCATACCAACATCAAACAAGCAGTTGCATTAGCACAGCTGGACCACAGCAATATTGACTCAGCTCAAGTCAACTTTTTTTGACCTCAGCACAGTCACACTGCGTGTCAATCAGTAAAATGGTCTGCAGAATGGCACAGTAGCTGCAGCCAGCTATGCTGGCAGCACACTGGCATATGTTGCCCCTCAGATGGCAGGTGCAATAGACATCATGGTGGTCAGTCAGCCGGATGGCACTCTCAGAAGCTCCCCTTTCTATGGTACTCACTTGTTGCTTCCAGTGTCTCTATATGCATTGCATCAATGTGTATACTCAAAACTGATGTTTCTTGATGTGCAGTGCGCTTTGGAAAGTACACTGGCTTGAGGACAGCAGACAAGAAGGTGCACATTGTTGTCAATGGTAGGCACTACACAATCTGATCCTGGAATGAATTGCATCTGATGGAATGTGCATTCACGTGTATGCTTTCTTTCATTCTCCACTGTATTTGGTTCATGCCTGAGTCTGGGCAAACTGTCTGCTGAATCTGCAGATGTTGAAGCTGACTTTGCGATGCACCTTGGGCGGTCTGGTGAGGCATACTTTGTGGGAGAGGATGATCTTGTAGGTATGACGCCTTGTCTGCAAGGAAGTCTTTATTGTCATATGCAACATGACTGCCATGTTGGTACCATCATACTTTCCATATGCATGCAATGTCCTTACAGCAATTGTCAAGCTTGTCATGGTGGGTCCCCGAGCAACATCACATCTTGGGTCAGTCAATATGCGAGACAACATGTCCATATTGTGAGGATTGTTGGTGTGATCAGCCCGTGCATGAGATTCAGGGGACTCTGATGATGACGGGGAGCTTTTGGCGGGCATGATGTCCCCTCCCAATGGTTACTCATCTGCTGACGAGGCCCTGTCGTATGCTACACCTGAGCAGACTGCTTCCATTCAGGTGACAAAGCATGCCTGATCGCATCACAAAATCTACATGGATCATGCAATGGGTGGCCACATTCTGGACAGTCTGTCATGCAACAGCATGATGTTATCATGCAAGAGTGCAAATATTCACATCTGTAACACCTTTTGTGTGCATTTTGCAAGGTATGTCCATCTCATTTGTGATCTGGTGTGAGGCTATTTGAGGCAAGTGCATTTCCCTCTGTCATGAAGGCAGTGCATGTCAATCTGCGTAAGCTGGATGGGAGGCATCTGCCGTCGTGCAACAAAGCAGATGCATGGGCTCATTGGCCTGAGCAGTTGCCTGTTTGCAGGCTGCAGTAGCAAAGCTGGGACAGGCACAAGGCCTTGACATTCAAGCGGCTGCTGATGAGAGGGCCGCCAGTGAAGCATCATCTCTGCGTGAGTCCCCTGCATCACCACAAAAGCTGCAGCAATCTTGCTCTTGTGATCAAAGCACAGCAGCCAGCACAGGTGCCTGTTCCAACATGCACGAGAGCAGTCTAACTTTTAATGGTAAGAAACCTCGATGAACTCTATGGCTTTAAATGCAATCTGATGATGTCAATGCAGGGCCCTCTCACAGTACTTCCCTGGTAACAGACATCTTGTCAGTGCCAGCCAACATGGACACCAGCCTCAGTGCACCCCCTGGGGACCCCACCTTCACCCTGACCCCCAAGCAGCCTGCTGGCAAAAGCCGCCTTAACCCCTCCAAAACCCTGGACAAACCTCCTTTGGCGCCAAAACCCTTGGTGACTGATGAACCACTCACCAGCTTTGGCATGGGCTCCCCTGGTGGGCTTAGTAAACCTAGTCATGCTCTTACTAAGGACAGAGGTGGCAAGTCAGGCAATCTTGAATCGGCTGCAGAAGCAAGCACATCACCCTTGTCTGCTCATCAGGCTGCTGCTGCAAGCTCTGCACAGACAACAGGACAGCGTAGCGGCAGCCAATCTCATTCACCAGCCTCAGCGCGTAGTCATCTGACTGAAGACCTAGCAGCTGCCATGCAGCAAGAAGACGAGCGGCGGGCATCGCATGCCCAGGCGGGGTCCTCTTCTGCAAGCCCTGCCAAGACACGCAGGAATGGGTTCCTGTCTAAGCTAGTAGGCAGCAGCAACGACGGGAAGGGCTCAAGTGGGCAGCAGCAGCCGCCTTCAACGCCTTTCCAGCTTGCCTCTCAGCAGTTCCTAGAGGAACAGGGACCTGCTAGTCCAGATCTGGAGCCTGCAACCAATGGCACTGCACCACATGGGTCTAGCCACGCCACCGACGTACATTCAGCAGGCCCTGCGCCAAGCACAGACGTTGACCAGCAGGCACAGCATGGCCAGCGGAAGGATGAGCACATTGGTGGCAGCCCTAGTGAAGTTGCTGACAGGCTGATCAGCAGCTTGCAGGGCCTTGGGTGAGTCATCATGATCAGCCACTAGATCTGAATTGCTGTGTCTGGTGGGCAAGCATGTTGTGACCATGGAGGAGTCAAAGTGCAAGTGTGCACACACCCTTGATCATTACTCACCCGTCTGTTCAACAGAACATGTTGTGATGGGCATGTGAGTAATGTGGCCGATCATGTGTCCTGTTCTTGAAGTAAGAATTGGGACAGGGTGGATCACATGCATCGCTGGGTCACACACTTGACTTTATCACAAGCATGACTCACAGTCTTACTCTGATGTGCATCACATCAACGTGCAGGAGCAGCAAGCCAGATCCAGCCAATTCATCAGGAGAGGACTTCAGTTTCCAGGCTCCAACCCACCCTTGGTCAGTCAGCAACCCCAGGTTCCTGGCCACCCCCACAGCCAGCCAGCCCCCCACCCTGACCATGCATGCATCAGCAGCAGCCGCCCCTGTGGGCCCTGGCTCAGCCTCCGCTTCTTCTTCCATCCCTCCTGCTCAGCACATGGCCATGAGTCAACCTGCGTCTGAGGCCAACACTGCCATTCCTGCCATTGTCCCAGATGCTCAAGATTCTGGTGACCTCGCTTGCCCTGTTCTGCAGC
>JAABUO010008546.1_pt1 | contig 11560 bp, 9 predicted proteins | sample 5559291 | NCBI WGS metagenome assembly JAABUO01 (sample SAMN10711878, study PRJNA513372) | rock metagenome | isolation source: Antarctica rocks | place: Antarctica: Victoria Land, Finger Mt sud | reverse complement strand
CAGATATAGCTCGCCAGGCCGAAGAAGGCCGCATGGCCGAACGACAGCAGGCCGCCGAAGCCGAGCAGCAGGTTGAAGGCCGAAGCGAAGAGCGCGAAACACATGACCCGCATCACGAAGACCGGGTAGGCCAGGAAAGGCGCCGCCACCACCAGCGCCACCAGCCCCGCGAAGATCGCGGCGTGGAGCGTGCCGTCGTGGCGGCGAGGGTCCGCTGCAGCCGATGCACCCGGCGCGACGGCAGCGGCCGCCGCGGCGTCGGGTGCTGCCGCGCCCGGGGCGGCGACGCCGTCGGACCCCCTCATGCGGTCCTCCCGAAGAGGCCGTTGGGCTTGATCAGCAGCACCGCGATCATGATGACGAAGATCACGGTGGAGGAGGCCTGCGGATAGACCACCTTGGTCAGGCCCTCGCAGAGTCCCAGCGCGAAGCCCGTCACGACCGAGCCCAGGATCGAACCCATGCCGCCGATCACCACCACGGCGAACACCACGATGATGAGGTCGGCCCCCATGTTCGGGTTGACCGAATAGATCGGCGCCGCCAGCACGCCCGCCAGCGCCGCCAGCGCCACGCCGAAGCCGTAGGTCAGGGTCACGAGGCGCGGCACGTTGATGCCGAAGGCCGACACCATCACGGGGTTCTCGGTCGCGGCCCTGAGCGTCGCTCCGAGGCTCGTCTTCTCGATCGTGAACCAGGTGGCGAGCGACACCGCCAGCGACACCACGATCACCCAGGCTCGGTAGTTGGGCAGCACCATGAAGCCGAGGTTGCGGGCGCCCTGCAGGCCTGGAGGGACAGCATAGGGCATGCCCGACACGCCGTAGATGTTGCGGAACACGCCCTGGATGATGAGCGCCAGCCCGAAGGTGAGCAGCAGGCCGTAGATCGGGTCGAGCCGGTAGAGGCGCGCCATCATGGTCCGCTCGATCGCCATGCCGAAGACGCCCACGATGGCGGGCGCCAGCACCAGGGACCACCAATAATCGATGCCGAAGGTCGTCAACAGCAGCCAACCCACCAGGGCACCCATCATATAGAGGGCGCCATGGCTGAAGTTGACGATGTTGAGCAGCCCGAAGATGACCGCCAGGCCGAGGCTCAGCAGCGCGTAGAAGGCGCCGTTGATCATCCCCAGCGTCAGCTGGCCGAACAGGACCTGCGTCGGGATGCCGAGAACGCTGTGCATGGGACGCCCCCGTCCAGCCCGTGGCCTACTTCACCAGGTCGCAGCCGCCGTCGGCGAGCGGCCGGAACGCCTCGTCGCCCGGGATCTTGTTGACGAGCTTGTAGTAATCCCACGGGTATTTGGATTCGGCCGGCGTCTTGACCTGATACAGGTACATGTCGTGCACCATGCGGCCGTCGATGCGCAGATGGCCGTGGCCGAACAGCGGGTCGTCGGCCGGGATGTCGCGCATCTTGGCCATCAGCCCCGCGCTGTCCTTGCCCTTCAGCGCCTCCACGGCCTTGAGGTAGTGCAGCATGCTGCCATAGACGCCGGCCTGGTCCATGGTGGGCATCTTGCCGCCGTATTGCGCGGCGTAGCGCTTGGCAAAGGCGCGGGTGCCCTCGTCCCGGTCCCAGTAGTAGGCCGTGGTCAGGTTCAAGCCCTGAGCGATCGGCAGGCCGAGCGCGTGGACGTCGGAGATGAACACCAGCAGCCCGGCGAGCTTCTGCCCGCCCTGGACCACGCCGAACTCGGCCGCCTGCTTGATGGCGTTGACAGTGTCGCCACCCGCATTGGCGAGGCCCACCACCTGGGCGCCCGACCCTTGCGCCTGCAGCAGGTAGGACGAGAAGTCGCTGGTCGGGAAGGGCGTGTTGACGGAGCCCACCACGGTGCCGCCCCCGGCCTTGATGAAGGTCGTGGCGTCGGTCTCGAGCGCGTGCCCGAAGGCGTAATCGGCCGTGAGGAAGTACCAGCTCTTGCCGCCCTGCTTGATGATCGAGGTCGCGGTGCTCTTCGACAGCGCATAGGTGTCGTAGGTCCAGTGCACGGTATTGGGCGAGCATTGCTTGCCCGTGAGCTCCGAGGTGCCGGCGCCGGAATTCATGAAGATCCTGTTCTTCTCGCGCGTCACGCGCGACACCGCCAGCGCCACGGCCGAGTTCGGCACGTCGAGGATCACGTCGACGCCGTTCTGGTCGTACCATTGCCGGGCGATGTTGGAGCCGGTGTCGGGCTTGTTCTGGTGGTCGGCCGACAGCACCTCGACCTTGATGCCCTTGTCGGCCGCGTGGAAGTCCTCGATCGCCATCCTGGCCGCGATGACCGAGCCCTCGCCGCTGATGTCCGTGTAGACGCCCGAGCGGTCGTTGAGCACGCCGACCTTCACCGACACCTCGGCCGCGGCCGGTAGCACCGCCGTGGCCAGCGCCGTCATGGCGGTCGCGGCCAGCAAAAACCCTTTCAGCATTTCCGTCTCTCCCTGTCGTCTTCTTTGTCCGTACCGTCACACGCCGAGATAGCCGTGCAGCTTGTCGATGTTGGCGTCGAGATCCCGGTTCGGGATCATGTCCACGACGCGCCCCTGCTCGACCACGTAGTGGCGGTCCGCCACGGTCGCGGCGAAGCGGAAGTTCTGCTCGACCAGGATGATCGTATAGCCTTCGGCCTTGAGCCGGGTGATGGTCCGGCCGATCTGCTGCACGATCACGGGCGCCAGGCCCTCGGTCGGCTCATCGAGCAGCAGGAGGCTCGCGCCCGAGCGCAGGATGCGGGCGATGGCCAGCATCTGCTGCTCGCCGCCCGACATCTTGGTGCCGCCGCTCGAAAGCCGCTCGCGCAGGTTCGGGAACAGCGTGAAGATCGTCTCGCGCGACATGCCGCCGGGCCGCACCACGGGCGGCAGCATGAGGTTCTCCTCGACCGTCAGGCTCGCGAAGATGCCGCGCTCCTCGGGACAATAGCCGATGCCGGCCCGGGCGATGAGGCGCGACGGCATCCGGATCGTCTCCTGCCCCTCGAAGCGGATCGAGCCGCGGCGCTTCCCCATCACGCCCATGACGGCGCGCAGCGTCGTGGTCTTGCCGGCGCCGTTGCGGCCCAGCAGCGTCACGACCTCGCCCTTGGGGACCTGGAACGCCATGCCGTGCAGCACGTGGGACTCGCCGTACCAGGCGTGCAGGTCCGAGACGCTGAGGCTCGGGCCGGCCTCGGGGGTGGCGGCGGGGTCGGTCGCGAGCGCGGCGGGCGCGGCGTCAGGCATGTCCGGTCCCGATATAGGCTTCCACGACGCGGGGGTCGCGCGACACCTCGTCGTAGGGGCCTTCGGCCAGCACCCGGCCGCGGGCCAGCACGGTGATCCTGTCGCTGAGCGACGCCACGACCGACAGGTTGTGCTCCACCATGAGAACGGTGCGGTTGCGGGCCGCGCGCCGGATCAGCGCCGCCGTGCGGTCGATCTCCTCGTGGGCCATGCCGGCCATGGGCTCGTCGAGCAGCATGAGTTCGGGGTCGAGCGCCAGCGTGGTGGCGAGTTCGAGCGCGCGCTTGCGGCCGTAGCTGAGATCCGCCGCGAGCCCGTCGGCGAAGCCGGCCAGCCCCACCTGTTCGATGAGATCGCGGGCCTCGGCGTCGTAGCGGCGCAGCAGCTTCTCGGAACGCCAGAAATCGAAATTGTCGCCGCGCCGGCGCTGTAGCGCGATGCGCACGTTTTGCAGCACCGTGAGATGCGGAAAGGTGGCCGAGATCTGGAACGACCGCACGATGCCGAGCCGCGCCACATCGGCCGCGCCCAAGCCGGTGATGTCGCGGCCCTTGAAGGCGATGCGGCCGCGCGTCGGCGATAGGAACTTGGTCAGCAGGTTGAAGCAGGTAGTCTTGCCGGCGCCGTTCGGCCCGATCAGCGCGTGGATGGTGCCGCGTTCCACCGCGAGGTCCACGCCGTCGACCGCCACGATGCCGCGGAACTCCTTTGCCAGATCCTGCGTGGTCAGGACGAAATCCCCGGACAAGCGCCCTCCCAGAGCGTCATGGCTGTTATGCTGCTGTTGCGTGGCACCATGGCGGATCGGGGCAGCCACCGCAACGGCGATCTACGCGCTCTTTGGAGGGACGGCCATGGATGATGTCCATACCCGACGCGATCCGACGCGGATGCCCGTCCACCCCGGCGAGATCCTGCGCGAGGACGTGCTGCCCAGCCTCGGCCGCCCGTATCCCTGTCCGCCCAGCACCTCGGGGTGACCCGACAGGCGTTCCATCGCGTGCTGTCCGGTAGGGCGGCGATCTCGCCCGAGATGGCCGTCCGGGATCGGCAAGCTCTGCGGGAACGGGCCACTGGTGTGGCTTCACCTGCAGGTCGCCTACGACCTCTGGCACCCCGAGCGCTCGGTCAACGTGGCGAGCATCCCGACGCTGCGCGTGGCGTAGGGTGTCATCGGAGGTCTTAGGAAACGATTGACCTCCGTTGCCCCGCGCGACGGCCCGCCGGATCTGCGCCGCCCCGCCGTGGTCTCGGTCCGTTCGCTATCGCCCGGCCCCGGCCCGGGTGATGTCGCGCCCGTTGAAGCTGATGCGCCCGCGCGTCGGCGACAGGAACTTCGTGAGAAGGTTGCAGCAGGTGGTCTTGCCGGCCTCGTGGGGGCCGATTAGCGCGTGGATGGTGCCGCGCTCGACCTTGAGATCGACGCTGTCAACCGCCACGATGCCGCGGAACTCCTTCGCCATCGCCTGCGTCGTGAGGATTAAGTTTCCCGGCACGCGTCCTCCCGTGAGCGTCGTGGCTACCCTCCGTGTTTTGGCCTGCACGATGGCCGATCCGACGCGGGGTCGCGATGGGGTGTCCTGAAGGGTCGGCGAGGACGAAGGGGACTTGCTATCAAATGCCTTCAGCGGCGGGAGGGGCCAGCTAAGCGCTTGCACTTCCTGCACATTTTCGATTTGCAAAAATACAAGGGATTCCAGTGTCTTATTGCTGGTAAATGTTCTAAGATGCAGGAGGTATGGGGTATTATAGCTAATGGGAACGAGGGCTTACTCGGAGCATAGCGGCGGACCGCTCGCCGAACGGGCGGACGCCCTGTGCCGAGCGCTCGGGTACAGCGGAAGAGCCACCTTCTACGATGGTCTCACGCACTACGACCGCAGCGAAAATCTGCATATTGTGACGACCGCGTTCGACGTCATTGGAGTGCGCGCCGTGTTTGGACTGACGGAGGGGGCGTCTCGCGAGGCGTTCAAGCCGGTGGTCTATATTGGTACGGCAACCGACGGGGCCGAAGCAAACCGGCTTCACCAGCGCGTCTGGACGCAGGGCGCGGTCCCGATCCTGCTCATCGTTCTTGCGGAGGGCGTTCAGTTGCGCCACGCCTTCGCGCCACCCAACGGCGATCTATCTACGCTCCGCTTCGATCCGGCTGACGCGACGATCGAACCGCAGCTTGCATCGGTGTCGGCAGAAGCCTTATCTGCATCGATCTTCTGGAATGATTTTAGAATTCCGCGTGCGGACGCCATAGACAATCGGTTGGTCACGGCCATCGAGAACCTGAACCGATACGCATGCCTCATCTATTCCAACCTTCGTGGCAAGCCTGTTCTGGTGAACGCCCTGATCGGCCGCTTCCTTTACCTCTATGTACTCGTCGACCGGCACCTTGTCGACGTATCCTGGATGAAGTCCGTCATCAAGCAAGCCGGATGCGGCAGTGATGCGTTCGCCGAGGCGGTTCTATTTAAACAGGCGAGGGTCGACGCACCAACGTGGACGGCCGATGAAGCCTGGGCCGTCTTCGATGGCGTAGATCAGGTCATCAACGGATCGGTCTTCCACATCCCGGTCAAGGATAGGCAACTGCTACCCGATGCGGTCCTAGAACTCGTGCATCGAGTAGTAAGATGCGACAACACGGTCGACATCGACGGTCACCAGATTAGTTTCCTAGACGTTTCCTTCGATGTCCTGCGCACGGAGACTATCTCCGCGATCTACCAGCGCTTTCTCCAGCTTGAAGACGGAAGCGCGCAGCGAGCCGAAGGTGCCTTCTACACTCCCCCATTTGTTGCTGATTACGTAATTGCGCGTGTTAACGATGAGATTACGCTTGATGCGAGGTCACGAGTAATCGATCCGGCAGCGGGCTCCGGTGCATTTCTCGTGGCCGCGTATCGTCGAATTCTTGAGCGAAATACGCCCGTTGGAGGCTGGAAACCAGAGCACGCCGCTTTCGCACGCGAGTTACTGAAAAGATGTATCTTTGGCATCGAAAAAAATCAGCAGGCCGCTAACGTCTGCCGCTTCAGTCTTTATTTGACCATGCTAGACTATGTGGGTGGCACAGATATCGAGGAACTCGCACTGGCAGCCGGGAGCGAGAAACTGCTTCCGCCGATGCAGGACAACATCGTTGTTTGTGACGCGTTCGACACCACCCGCCATCCTGGGGGTCGGTTCACCCACGTCGTGGGAAATCCTCCGTGGGTGAGGACAGGCCGGCCAGGTGCCCGGCGCAACCAGTTTAAGACGGAGGATGAGGCGGCGATAACTCAAGGGAGAACGGCTCGCGAGGTCTCGTCAGGCCCGTCACGGCTTGCGGACGAGGCGACCGACCCCGCAAGACCCGTGATGCATGGCAGGCTATCGGACAAGTTTGTATGGATGGCAGAGCGATATCTGGTCGCTCCGGACGGTGTTTTAGGGCTTATTCTGCCGACAACCTCTCTTGTCGGGAGGCAATCGGAGCGCTTTGCATCTGCCTTGGCATCGTTGACGACTCTTCGTCTTGTGGCCAACCTATCTCACCTCAGATATCGCCTCTTTGTTGAAGCGCGGGCATCCGCGACCGTGGTCGTGAGCCGAAAGCGCATACCTGACCCACTGAGTACTGTCAGCGTCTATCGTCCGCGCCTCTCGTCTCTGCCCGTCGGGCGAACAGGAGACGTGTGGTCTCTGATGGTGTCGCAGACCGATCTCCAGACGGTGCGCCTCCGCGAGTTTCAAGCCGGCGATAACGGATGGCTTGGACCGTTGATGTTGGGATCGTTCGACAGGCGAATGCGCTTCGCATTGCGCACGTGGGCCGATGCCCGGGACATGACGGTGGCCGCCTTCCTCCGTCGCTCACGCTTGCGCATGCATCGCGGAGGCAACCCGGAGGAGACGGGTGTGCCTCGCCGCGTTCTGCCTGACAAGAAGACTGCCGAGAATCTGTTCAGCATCACCCCGGCTGAACTCAGGAAGGTCAGCTCCAAGTATCTTCCCTTGTTCTCTGGCAATGTGTTGATAGTACCCCGTAACTTCCGCAATTTACGATTGCTTGACTCGCCATATGCTTTCACGTCGACTTACTATGGTATAGCGCCAGCGGCGCGCTGGATGAGGCATGAAAAGATTTATGAGGCGGAACAGGTCACCGTCAGTCAGCCCAAAACTAACGATGATCGCAGCAAACTTCTTGCGCTATGTTCTTTTCTAAGCTCAGGAGTAGTCGAGTACTTCGCGTCCCTGTTCGGCGCTACCTACCTCATGGACGGAGCCCGACTGGAGAAAGGGGATATCGGCGTCCTCCCTTGTCCGTTCGAGAGCGCTGACGATCCTGCCTTTCGAGCTTTACATGATTCGACGACCGTCGATGATGCGATCCTCGATGCTATGGGGGCGGGAGATGACCTGCGACAAGCCGTCAAGGAATTCGGCTCGTTCAACAGACACTATATCGACGGAAAACTTCCGTTTGACATGTTCGAGGTCGTGGGCGCGACCACCATCGATGCCTTTGTCAGCCGCCTCCGTCGGGAGCTGGCTGGTACGTTCACGGAGCGCTTCGCTCCCTCGATCAAGGTTGGGCATCAGCGCTCACGAAGCATCGCGTTACACGTTGGGTTCGGTCGACCGCCTGACGCTGACATATTGGTCGACATGCCGCTCGACAGCACGTTCGTTGCTGCAAGCGTTCTCTCGTTTGATCGACAGTCCTCAACCGGGCAGGTTGTGAAGTCGGAGGGCCGTTTCGCCTGGACATCGGAACAGGCTGTCGCGGATGCGGAGGTGCTCGCTCGCCTTGTCATGGCGCAGACCGTTTGAACGAGGGTCATGACTTGAACATCGACGAGGATCGATGGATCCGCTTCCTCCACCACATTGTTTGCGGCTTGCGAGAGGCGGCGAGGCGGATCAACACCGAGCCCCTGAAGAGCCGAACCCAGAGTCGACCTGGATGGTTTGGTCGAGCGCATAAGGGAAAGCAAAGTACGCGATATCCTCTGGAAAGGTCTATTAGTCAAGCCTTGTGCGAAGTTCTTCGCGATATAAGGGCTAGTCAGTCGATCGGTGCACCCACTGCCAGTACCTTCGATCTGACACGAATGGAATTCGCGACCGAGGAACCGCGAAGTTCCGACATCAGGATCGGCCCACGTGCCCAACCCACAGATTTTATGATAGCAGTCTTTCAGGACAGCATTGACTTCCGCGTCGAAGCGAAAAATGTCCTCACACAAGGCGCCATCAAGACTGACTACGTCGGAAGCGACGGCCTCGCACGCTTTAACGATCCGAACGCGCCCTACACCCTGGAGCGGTTTGGGGGCATGGTCGCCTATGTCATGAGCCATGATGCCAGTTTCTGGAGTACCCTGGTTAAAACGGCTTTACGCGATGTGCTCCCCAGGGAGTGCATCAAGGACACATTTGTGGCGAGCGAAGTGGTCACGACCACGGTTCACGAAAGAGACATCGACATTCCGCTTCGTAACATCAAAGGGCGGTTCCGGACCGAGGTACTTCACCTCGTCTTGGAATTCGAGGCGCAACCGTCGCTCCGTGGCCCCCCGGCAATCAAAACTGCTCGTAACTGAGATCGATAGTTGGCCGGTGACTTAGGTTGTATTACCCCTGCCGAATGGGTGCGTTTCCGCTCGAGTTAGCGTTCCCGCGACAGTCCCGGGGGAACGCTTCGGGCCAAAAGGGTTGCCTGCATCCGATCGATGCAGGTTCCTCACGGGCTAAGCGGAAACCTACTGCGCCTGCCTGCCCCATCAAGAATGTCGGTGGCGTCCCGGGACGTCGGCCCTTAATTATGCCTCAAGCCCCACCTCCCCCCGGAACCCGCCCCATGATCCCCCGCTACTCCCGCCCCGCCATGGTGGCCGTCTGGGAACCCGAGACCCGATTTCGGATCTGGTTCGAGATCGAGGCGCATGCCTGCGACGCGCTGGCCGAGATCGGCGTCATTCCGAAGGCGGCGGCCGAGACGGTCTGGGCCAAGGGACGCGAGGCCGTGTTCGACGTCGAGCGGATCGACGCCATCGAGCGCGAGACGAAGCACGACGTCATCGCGTTCCTGACGCATCTCGCCGAGATCGTCGGGCCGGAGGCGCGCTTCGTGCACCAGGGCATGACGAGTTCCGACGTGCTCGACACCTGCTTGGCCGTGCAGCTCGCCCGCGCCTCCGACATCCTCATCGCCGACGTCGACGCGCTACTCGCCGCATTGAAGCGCCGCGCCCACGAGCACAAGCTCACCCCCACGATCGGCCGCTCGCACGGCATCCATGCCGAACCCGTGACGTTCGGGCTGAAGCTCGCCGGGGCCTATGCCGAGTTCGCCCGCGCCCGCGCGCGGCTCGTCGCGGCGCGCGCCGAGATCGCCACCTGCGCGCTGTCGGGTGCCGTCGGCACCTTCGCCAACATCGACCCTCGCGTGGAGGCGCATGTGGCCCGCGCCATGGGGCTCGCGGTCGAACCGGTGTCGACCCAGGTGATCCCGCGCGACCGCCACGCCATGTTCTTCGCGGTCCTCGGGGTCGTGGCCTCGTCGGTCGAGCGGCTGGCCATCGAGGTCCGCCATCTGCAGCGCACCGAGGTGCTGGAAGCGGAGGAGTTCTTCTCGGAAGGCCAGAAGGGCTCCTCGGCCATGCCGCACAAGCGCAACCCGGTGCTGACCGAGAACCTGACCGGTCTCGCGCGCCTCGTGCGCGGCATGGTGGTGCCGGCCCTCGAGAACGTGGCGCTGTGGCACGAGCGCGACATCTCGCATTCCTCGGTCGAGCGCATGATCGGGCCCGATGCCACGATCACGCTCGACTTCGCCCTGGCCCGGCTGACCGGCGTGGTCGAGAGGCTGCTGGTCTATCCGGAGACCATGCGGCGCAACCTCGACCGGCTCGGCGGCCTCGTCCATTCCCAGCGGGTGCTGCTGGCCCTGACCCAGGGCGGGGTGTCGCGCGAGGAGGCCTATCGCCTGGTGCAGCGCAGCGCCATGCGGGTGTGGCGCGGGGAGGGGGATTTCCTGGCCTTCCTCGTGGCCGACCCGGAGGTCACGGCCGTGCTGCCGCCGGAGAAGCTCGAACCGTTGTTCGACCTCGGCCACCACATGAAGCATGTCGACACGATCTTCGGGCGGGTGTTCGGCTGAGGCTTCGTGCGAGGTCGGCGCTGCGCCGCCGCTAGGCGGCCGTCGCGGGGGTGAGCGCCACCAGCCTGTCGAAGGCCTCGGCCGGGCCGGGGCGCCCGAGAAGGTAGCCCTGCACCTCGTCACAGTTCATGGCACGCAGCAGCGCGAGCTGCCCCTCGGTCTCGACCCCTTCCGCCACCACCCGCATGGCGAGGCTGCGGCCGAGGGCCATCACGGCCTGCACGATGGCGGCAGTGCCGGCATCCGCCGTCATTTCGGCAACGAAACTGCGGTCGATCTTGAGCTTGCTGAAGGGGAAACGGCGCAGGTAGCTGAGGCTGGAATAGCCGGAGCCGAAATCGTCGAGCGCGACGCCGACGCCGAGCCCGCGCAAGCGCCCGATGGTGGCCAGCGTCGCGGCCGTGTCCTGCAGCAGCAGGCCCTCGGTGATTTCCAGCTCGAGCCGGTTCGGCGGCAAGCCGGTTTCGGCCAGCACCGTGGTGACCAGTTCGACGAGACCGGATCGTCGAACCTGCTCGGGCGACAGGTTCACGGCGAGAAACAGCCCCGGCCAGCGGGCCGCCTGGGCACAGGCGACCCGCAGCACCCAGGCGCCGAGTTCGCCGATCATCCCTTCGCTCTCGGCCAGCGGGATGAACTCTGCCGGAGGCACCATGCCGTATTCCGGGTGATGCCAACGCACCAGCGCCTCGGCGCCCACGATGCGGTCGGGCGCCAGTCCCCAGATGGGCTGGTAATGCACCTCCAATCCGCCCTCCGCCAAGGCGCGGCGGAGGTCGCGCTCCAGCTCCTTGCGCCGGTGCAGCACGACATGCATCCTGGCCTGGAAGAAGCGATTGCGTCCCCGCCCTTCCGCCTTTGCCTGGTAGAGCGCGGTGTCGACCTGGCGCAACAGCAGCGCCGGATCCGCGCCCTCCGGGTCGTCGCGCGCGCAGAGCGCGATGCCGATGCTGGCGCCCACCTGCGCCTCGTGCCCGTCCAGCAGGAAGGGCGCCGAGACGGCGGCGCTGATCCTCTGGGCCACGTCCTGGGCCTGCTCCGCCTCGGACAGCCCTTGGAGCAGAACCGCGAATTCGTCGCCCCCGAGCCGGGCCAGCGTGTCGCCGTCGCGCGCGCAATGGCCGATGCGCACCGCCACCATCCGCAGCAGTTCATCGCCGGCCGCATGGCCGAGCGTGTCGTTGACATCCTTGAAATG
>JAABUO010008545.1_pt1 | contig 11563 bp, 10 predicted proteins | sample 5559291 | NCBI WGS metagenome assembly JAABUO01 (sample SAMN10711878, study PRJNA513372) | rock metagenome | isolation source: Antarctica rocks | place: Antarctica: Victoria Land, Finger Mt sud | reverse complement strand
ACGGCGACGTATCAGGATTATGGCACACGGCGGGCAGGGCATGCCGGGTATCGCCGCATGCCTCATCATGCTCGTGCTCGTCTTTGGATTGGCGCTGATGCCCACGCCGGTCGCGGCGCATACATCACTGCTGCAAACCGAGCCCGCACTAAACAGCACGCTGGATCATTCGCCGGAGACGATCACCCTGCACTTCGATGAGCCGCTCCAGGCAGGGTTCAGCAAAGTCACTATCTTCGACGCGAGTCAGCGGCCCGTCACGACGGTGCCGAACCCGGCGGCTGGCACCGATCCGTCCGCCCTGACCATTGGCGTACCGACACTGAAGACAGGCGTCTATTCGGTGCTCTGGCAGGTACTCTCGCCGGACGGTCACTCCGTGCGCGGCGCCTTTGTGTTCAACGTCGCGCTACCGGGCGATCCGCCGCCCGCGCCCGTCGCCAGCGTGCCGGATATCGCGGGCATCTCCACCTCGAACCGTCCGCCCTTCCTCGCGGTGCTGCTGCACGGCGTGCGCTACGCGGGGATTGCCGCGCTCGTCGGCGGTATCGGCATCTTCCTGGCAATCATCCTGCCCGCCCTGCGGGAACTGCCGGAGGAGGAGCGCGCGGGCCTGCGCCGCACGCTCGATCAGCGGATACAGCGCTGGCTCTTCATCGCGCTTGGCATCGCCCTCGGCGCGCATCTCTTCTCACTCATCGTGCAGGTGGCGACGGTCAATGGCAGCACCCTCGGCGAGGCGTTGCAGTGGGTGCGCATCAGCGATCTCGTCAAGAACACGACCTATGGCGCGGTCTGGCGGATGCAGGGCATTCTCCTGCTCACGCTTGGGGAATGGCTGATTCTCTTGCCGACGATGGGCCGTCTGCGGCTGCCGCGCTTCCCGATCGGCATCGTCGCCAACGCGGCGCGGCCCACTGTCGCGACGGCGGAAACGGAAACAGCACCGCTCGTGCCGCTCTGGGGTTGGGGAGTTGCCTTGCTCGGCGGAATGGCGCTCCTGCTCATCAGCGTCTTTGGCGGCCACGCGCTCGATGTGAAGGTCCACCCAGCCCTGGCGATGCTCGCGGACTTCCTGCATCTGACGGCAATGAGCCTCTGGTTCGGCGGTATTATCCTGATGGTCGGCCTTGTGCCGCCGCTACTCAATGGCACGGCGGGTGCGACGCAGCGGCGGGTGATGGGCGCGATCATCAGCCGCTTCTCGCACCTCGCGCTCATCAGCATCGGTACCCTCACTATCACCGGTATCTACGCGGTCACCCTCCACACGACGCGCGACACCATAGGCACGACGACATACGGCCTCGTCGTGATCGGTAAGGTCGCGCTCGTCGCCGGGATCGTGCTGGTCGCGGCGTTCAATCGCTTCGGACTGAAACGGTGGATCGCGCGCGATGTGGAGAGCGGTGCAGCGGCACGCGTACAGATGCTGCTGCTGCGCGGGATGAGCGTGGAAGTGATCCTCGGCGTCGCGGTGATCGGCCTGACCGGGTTGCTGACGCAGCTACCGCCCGCGAATACGCAGGCGACGGGCGCCGGCGCCGTCATCGCGTTGCCTTCCGCGCCCGTCGAGGCGGTCGTGGCGCAACCGGTACTCGAAGCGGACGGCGTGCGCGGCTACCTCACTGTTGAGACGAAGGGGACGGACACCACGTTCGATGCGCGGATTACCGACACGACCGGCGCGCTCCGCAATGACGTGACGCGCGCCACGCTCTGGCTGAACAGCGGCGACAAAGATGTTGGGCTGCTCGTCGTGCCGCTCACCGCCGCCGGGGACGGGCATTACCGAGCGACGGGCCAATGGTTCGCTATCGGCCAGAACTGGCTCGCCCGTGTCGTCGTGCGCCGTCAGGATGTGGCGGAAGATGTCAACCTTCCCTTCGCGCTCCAACCCCGCCCGACGGCGTATATGGAGGAACCCGTCGCGCCCACCGCCTTCCTCTGGCCGCGCCTCCTGCCGGATGCCGTGCGGGGGATTGACCCCCTGCTGATCGGCGTCGCACTGTTCCTCTTCGCCCTGATCGTCCGCCTTTCGCGGGTGGCGCGGCGTGCGACGTGGATTGGCGCGATCGGGCTGATTACGCTCGGGGCGACGCTGCTGGCGTGGTACTCCGTGCCGACGACGCCGCTGACCGGGCGGGCGGACCCGCTGCCTGCGACACAGGAGATTCTCATGCAGGGTGGCGTGCTCTATGCGCAAAACTGCGCCGTCTGCCACGGCCCGAACGGTGCGGGGATTGGCAAACCCGGCACGCAACTGACCGCCGCCACTGGGCAGCGGTACACGGACGGCGACCTCTACTGGCTGCTCACCAACGGCGTCGCGGGTAAAGGCATGCCTCCCTACAATACCCGCCTCTCCCCAACCGAGCGCTGGCAGATCGTCCGCTACCTGCGCTCGATCCTGCCGCACGGATAGTAGACGGCAAAGCCTTACGCACCCTGCGCCCGGCGCCAAGCCTCGTATTCGGCGCGCCCTTCCTCGGAGAGCGGGTAGTATTTCCGCAGATCGCCGCCTCCCGCCAGGCGCATGCGGGAGAACTCCTCCCACTCCGCGTGGTCGCTCGCTTTGTGGAGCAACTCAGGAGCCAGTGTGGCCGGCACGACGACTGCCCCGTCGTCGTCGGCAACGATGATGTCGCCCGGCATCACCAGCGTATCGCCGCACGCGACAGGCACGTTGACAGCGAAGGGGAAGATATCTGTCTGCGTGTGGAAATTCGGGGTGACACCCCGCAGCCACAACCCGAGGCCGATTTCTTTGGCCTTGGGATAGTCGCGGATGCAGCCGTCAATGACCACGCCGATGCCCCCGCGCCCTTTGAAGTACGTCAGCATCATCTCGCCGAAGACGCCGCTGCCCATATGTCCCCGCGCGTCAACGACCACGATGTCGCCGGGTTGCGTGTGGTGGAGGACGTGCCGGTGCAACTGCTTATCGGGATCCGCGTACTCATCAACCCGGTAGATATCCTCGCGCTTCGGCATGAACTGGAGCGTCAGGGCGGGGCCGACGACCGTCTTGCCCGGCGTCCAACTCGTGATCCCCCGCAGGTGGGCATCGCGGATGCCGAGGCGGCTCAGTTCGCCCACGGCCGTTGCGCTGCCGATCCGCGCAAGGCCCTCGATCAAGTCCCGCGCCGGGCGTTCGATATCCGAAGTCTCGATCATCGTCTACTCCTCATTCTACACGGGGCAATTCAGCCCGTTCCCAGGGTCTGCCCAGTATAGCATCCGGGTGCTGCCGATCCATATGATCATCCTTCTATCAGAAAATCCGAACGATGCATCGGGAGAACGTGTTGGATTGTATCTCTCGCTGTTCTATGCTGCGATAATGACCGACCGATGGCATACGCGAGCGACAAGGAGGAGCACTATGACGGAGACCGCCGATGTGATCGTCGTCGGAGCGGGGGCGAATGGGAGCAGCACCGCCTTCCACCTCGCGCAGATGGGCGCGGGCAAGGTCGTGGTCGTCGAGCGCGGGCATCTCGCGGCGGGCGCGACCGGCAAGTCCGGCGCCCTGGTGCGCATGCACTATACGAACGAGCCGGAAACCCGCCTCGCGGTCGAGAGCCACCGCTACTTCGCTAACTGGGCGGAATTGGTAGGTGGGGACTGCGGCTTCCGCCCAATCGGTCTGCTCACCTTCACGCCGCCCGACTATCGCCATCATCTGGAGGCGAATGTCGCCATGCAACGCGAGGTCGGCGCGGACGCCCGGATCATCACTCCCCAGGATGCGCGCGACCTCGACCCTTCCCTCTACGTCGGCGACGTGACGGCGGTGGCATACGAGCCACGAGCCGGCTACGCAGACCCGAATGCGACCACCTACGCCTTCGCCCGTGCCGCAATGGATCGGGGCGTCGCATTCAAACTCGACACGCGAGTAACGCGCGTGCTGACCGACGGGGGACGTGTTACGGGAGTGGAGACAACGGCCGGAGTCATTCAGGCGCCGGTCGTCGTGATCGCGGCGGGGGCGTGGGCGAACCAGCTCTTCGCACCGCTCGGCATTGACCTCGGCCTCGTCTCTGTCGCGGCGCGGGTCACACTCTTTCGCTGGGCGTTCGACCGCTCGTCCAAACACCTGACCTATATTGACCAAATCAATAACACCTGGGCGCGTCCCGTGGACGACAATTGCACGCTGATCGGCGCGGAGAGCGGCGTGCGCGTCAGCCCCGATCCCGAACACGCGCCGGAGGCGGTGGATGAGGACTACATCCGCGTCTGCCGTGAGAAATTGGTGGCCCGCTTCCCGGTGATGCGACACAGCACGGTGCGCGGCAACTGGTCGGGCATCCTGATGATGAGCCCGGACGCGCGACCGATCATTGATAAACTGCCCCAGCACGAGGGGTTGTATTGTATGGTGGGCGACAGCGGCACGTCGTTCAAGACCAGCCCGGCAATCGGCAAGTGTCTCGCGGAGTGGATCACCGAAGGGTGCCCCAAAACGGTGGATCTGACGCCGTTCCGCTCGACGCGGTTCGCCGAGGGCAAGCCGTGGGAAGATGAGTACAATTACGGTATCGCCCGCGCGACGATCTCGCGCTGACCGATGCCATCGCGCGCGCCCACGAGGAGACTGGACGATGCTCGATTTCGACCGCTTCACCTACCTCACGTTCGATTGCTATGGCACGCTGATTGACTGGGAGCGGGGCATCCTCGCCGCGCTCCAGCCCGTGCTTGGTCGCCATGGGATCGCGGTATCCGACGATGCGGCCCTTGAAGTATACGGCGCGTTGGAGTCGGCGGAGGAGCGTAGGCCGTACCGCTCCTATCGCGATGTGCTTGCCACCGTGATGGATGGTTTCGGGGAGCGGCTGGGGTTCGTGCCTTCCGCAGACGAGCGCGCGACGCTCGCGTTGTCGGTCGGTGACTGGCCACCTTTCCCCGATACGGTCGAGGCGCTCCAATCGCTGGCCCGCCGCTTCCGGCTGGCTATCCTCTCGAACATTGACGACGATCTCTTTGCCGGATCCGCGCGGCATCTCGGCGTCCAATTCACTGCGGTCGTCACGGCGGAGCAGGTCGGCAGGTACAAGCCCGATCCGCGCAACTTTGGCGCCCTTCTCGACCGGCTCGATACACCACCTGACCGCGTGCTCCACGTCGCCCAGAGCCTCTTCCACGACATCGCACCCGCCAATGCGCTTGGGCTGACTACCGTCTGGATCAATCGCCGCCACGACCGGCTGGGATACGGCGCGACGCCGCCCGCGACGGCGCGCCCCGATCTGGAGATGCCCGATCTCGCGACACTAGCACGAATGGCGGCATCCAACGAAACGGGAAAGGACGCATGATGACCACTCAGAAAGACCGACGAGACACCGCCGACGAGGAAGGATGGGGGCTGGATACGCTGCTCATCCACGGCAATCAGGCGCCCGACCCGCAGACCGGCGCAATCGTCCCGCCGATCCATCCCAGTTCGACGTTCGTCCGGCAGCACATTGATGACAATGCCCGCTTCCGGTATGCGCGTGGGGCGAACCCGACGCGTGAGACGCTGGAAGCAATTCTGACGGGTCTGGAGCACGGCGCAGGCGCCAGCGCCTTCGGTTCCGGGATGGCGGCGGTGACGGCGGCCCTCCAACTGCTCTCGGCGGGCGACCATGCTATTGTCGGGTACGACTGCTACCTCAGCACCTACCATCTCTTCGCCAACGACCTGCCCCGTTACGGCATCACCACCGACTTCGTTGATCTCGGCGACCTGGCCGCCGTACGCCGTGCGTTGCTCCCAAATACGCGGATAATCTGGATCGAGACGCCGACGAACCCTCTCCTGGACATTGTGGATTTGCAGGGCGTGGCGACGATTGCTCAGGAGGCGGGAGCGCTGACCGTGGTGGACAATACCTTCGCCTCGCCCTACTGCCAGAATCCGCTCGACTGGGGTATTGACCTCGTCGTCCACAGTACGACCAAGTACCTCGGCGGGCATAGCGACCTGCTCGGCGGGGCAGTGATCGCACGCACGAAGGAACTGGCAGCGCGCATCGCCGACCGGCAGTACTACCTCGGCGCGGTCCCAAGCCCCTTCGACTGCTGGCTGCTTATCCGTGGCATGCGCACGCTCGGCGTACGGATGCGCCAGCACATGGAGAACGCGCAGGCCGTCGCCGAGTGGCTATCCGGGCATCCGAAGGTGACGCGCGTCCTCTATCCGGGGCTACCGAGCCATCCAAGGCATGCGTTGGCTCGCCGTCAGATGCCGGGCGGCTTCAGCGGGATGGTCTCATTCGCGGTGGCGGGGGGCGCTGCCGCCGCGCGGCGCGTCTCGGAAGGCACGCGCCTCTTCCAACTGGCGACGAGTCTGGGAGGCGTCGAGTCGCTGATCTTCCCGCCGACCGCCTGGCTCGAGACTGATCCGGCGCTGCTCGCCCAAATCCCCGGCTCGCCCTGGGCGCAGCATCCAGGGTTGATTCGCCTGTCGGTCGGCATCGAGTCGGTGCGAGACTTGATCGCCGACCTCGATCGCGCGCTCGCCGACCGGTAATCTTACTTCTTGTCCTCAGCAGCGAGGGCAGCGCCGACGATGCCTGCGAGGTTGAGCATCTGGGCCGGAACCATCGGCGTCTGAATCTCGATGTAGGGGGCGAGTTTGTCGAACTCGTCGCTCACCCCACCACCGATGATGAAGAGATCCGGCCAGAGCAATCGCTCCAGTTCATGGAAATACGTCGTAAGCAGTTTGCCCCATTTCTTCCACGAATAGTCGTGCTTCTCGCGGGCTCCTGCGGAGGCGCGCGTTTCGATGTCCTTGCCGTCGACGATCAAATGGCCGAGTTCCGTATTCGGCACGAGCCGGCCATCCACGTAATAGCCGACGCCGATGCCGGTACCGAGCGTCACCATCATCACGCTGCCCATCTTGCTCTTGCCCGCGCCGAAGCGCAGTTCGGCCAAGCCGGCGGCGTCGGCATCGTTGATGATCGAGACCGGGCAGCCTGTCTTCGCCTCGATCAGCGCCTGTCCGTTCGTGCCGATCCAGGACGGGTCAACATTGGCTGCGGTGTACATCACCCCCTGCTTGACGACCGCCGGGAAGCCGACGCCGATCTTGCCCTTCCAATTGAAGTGTTTGGCGATTTCGGCCATCGTGTCCGTCATCGCCTCAGGCGTCGCAGGCTGCGGCGTCTTGATGCGGAGCCGCTCGCCCGTCAGTTCGCCTGTCTGGACATTAACCGGCGCACCCTTGATGCCGGAACCGCCCACGTCAATGCCGAGAATTTCTTCCGTCTTGCCAGCCATCCCATCCCACCTCTCCCGCATCCGCGTCTCTGCCGTGTGTCGTTTCTTTCCGTGTATGGCGCACAGTGTAGCCGCGAACAATCGGGGAAGTAAAGCCAGCACCGATGGGCGGTACAATCCCCCCGCGCGCACTGCACGGCGCGGGATGCAGCGAGCAAGCAGCGCAGAGGAGGGGCGGATGCAGTACGGGTTCATCTTTCCGGGCGGGGACCCACGCACGCTCGCGGAATTGTCGTACGAAGCGGAGGCGGCGGGGTGGGACGGTCTCTTCATCCCCGATAGCATCGCGATTGACACGCTGGAATTCCCGGCCATGCCCGCATTCGATCCGTGGGTGACACTGGCGGCGATGGCGATGCGCACCGAGCGCGTGCGCCTTGGCGCGATCATCACGCCGATCTCCCGGCGTCGGCCATGGAAACTGGCGCGCGAGACGGCGACGCTCGATCATCTCTCCAATGGCCGACTGATCGTCGCGGTCGGGTTGGGAGCGCTCGATGACAAAGGGTTCGCGAATGTCGGTGAAGTGACGGATCTGAAGACGCGGGCACAGATGCTCGATGAGGGGCTGGCAATTCTGGCGGGCTTATGGAGCGGGCAACCGTTCAGTTTTCACGGCGCGCACTATCAGGTGGATGACCTGACATTCCTGCCGCTGCCCGTGCAGAGGCCGCGCATTCCCGTCTGGGTCGTCGGGGCGTGGCCGCGCGTGAAATCCATGCGGCGCGCGCTCCGCTGGGACGGCATCCTGCCGCAGAAGAGTGACGGGATGGGCGCGATGATGACCCCCGCCGACATCGCCGCGATGAAGGCGTTCATTGACGCGGAGCGCGGGCAGGCCACACTGTTCGATATTCTGACGGAAGGTGAAACACCCGGCGATGACCGCGAGCGCGCCGCCGCGATCGTCCGTCCGTTCGCCGACGCGGGCGCAACCTGGTGGATGGAGACGCGATGGCTCGGCAACAATAGCCCCGACGAACTCCGTGCCCGCCTCCGCCAAGGGCCACCACGTATTGTGGAACGGGGAGACTGAAACCGGGGAGAATCGCAAAGACGCAGAGAACGCGACGAGGGAGAAGAATCAATTTCCCGCACCCTCATTCTTTCTGTATTTCTTTGCGTCCTTTGCGCCTTTGCGGTTCTCCCCGGTTTCGTCGGCGCGCGACTGATGCATCTACCACTGCATTGAATCGAGCAGCGCGGGCGTGAAGTCGGTCAGGCTCGGCAGGACGAGATCGGCTGCCGTGAGGTCCTGCGGTTGCAATGCATCCGGGTTCGGTACGGCGATGCAGCGCATCCCCGCCGCCTTTGCCGCGAGTACGCCGACGGTCGCATCCTCGAAGACGACGCAAGTGGCGGGTGGCAGGCTGAGTCGCTGCGCCGTAATGAGATACGGCTCTGGGTGCGGCTTGCCGTGTGTGACATCCGCGCCAGTGACGATGACGGCGAAGCGCTCCGCGATGCCGAGGCGATCCAGCACGAGCGTGATGTACTCCCGGATGCCGGAGGAGGTGACCGCGAGCGGATACCCGGCGGCAGAGAGCGCAGTGATTGCCGCGACCGCGCCGGGCATCGCGGGGAGCGTTGGGGCATTACGCAGGGCAGCGAGAAAATGCTCCTGCCGCCGCTGCATCAGCGTGTCCACCGAATCAGCGACGCCGAAATGGGCGCGCATCTCCGCGAGCAGTTCGCTGATCCGCCGCCCGGAGGAACCGAGGCGAATCGCGTCCGGGAGATCGTCATAATCGTGGCCGAGCGCCACGAGCGCGGCGCGATCCGCCGCGAAATGCAGCGTCTGGAGGTTGATAAGCAGTTCGTCGAAGTCGAAAATCGCCGCGCGAATCGTCATGCCGCTATGGTACGCGATCTGAGGCAGTCAGCGCACGATACGAAAGGCCGTTTCCGTTATCTCCATAATCAGTCGTTGATCATGTCGCTTCCGTGTTTGCATGTTTTCGAACTCGATTGACTCAATGAGTTCTTCAAGGCGCTTCTTTGCTCGTGTTTCTCTACAGCGGAGACTGATACGTCCCAATCTTCGGAATCGTTAATGGCTACCCTCCGGCGCTCGTTGTGCCAGTATTTTGAAGTCTTTATCGTGTGTAACTACGATGGCGCTGTCTTCGTCGCCAATGGTGGAAATGATGGTATCCGCAATACCACTTGCGAAGAGGTCCCGTACAAAGCCGACGCGATGGCCACGCTCCTGAAGATAATGGCCGACAGCATCATCAACATTCTCATCAATGATGAGAAACATAGACGCGGAGAAAACCCGCACTACCCTGCGCGTTTCTGTCGCAGGGTTCGTTCATGCGCAATTGCCGCGTCTATGTCTGCCGGAGTTAGCCGCGGATACGCACGAATAATCGCGTCCGTATCGTAACCTTCTTCGTAGAAATTCCATACGGCGGAAGTCGGGATGCGTGTACCGGCAAGTACCGGTGCGTTATGCAGTACGTGCCGGTTCTGAATAACGCGACCGATTTGATCGGGCGTTCGCTCACGCAGACGATCCGCAGCTTGCTCCACCTCACGAGCGACCTCGATCATTTTGATGGGAAAGACTTCTTGCCCATGCGGTTGCGTCGCCATACGCTCACCAGTAGTAGGATATTCGAAGAAGACCTTGCCTCCTCCCACGTAGAATTTGAGGCTCGCCCATGGCGTTTCATGATGTTGTGCCAGCCACTCACCCACAAGACGAAGCCGTCGCATCGGAACGTTGTACTTCTTGATGAGAAGGGCAATCGTCCGCAATCCGACGACGTCACGGAAATCATAGATACGGCTAAACGGGAGGTGTCGGTTTTTATCCGCGTATCGAGGAGGGAAGAAGCCCGTGCGGTCCCAGTAACTGAGTTGACGCTTTGTCAGTCCAGTCAGTTGACAAACATTGTCGGCGGTAAATGCCACAACAGTGGTCATGGTGCAACGCCCCTTCAAACCCTCACACTCACCGTATAACCCGTAAAGATCATACGTTCGTATTTCTAGTATATTATGTCCTACCAGCGCGGCTTGATCGGCAGCCAGAAGGGGTCGCGCTTGCGCATCTCGATAACGTCATCGCGCGCGAGGCTCTTGCGGCGCTGGTAGTTCTCGGCCAGCTTCGCCAGTTTGTCCTCGTCTATCTCGACGCCGAGGCCGGGGCCGCGCGGCACTTCCTGGCAGCCATCCGCGAAGGTCATCATCTCGCCCTTGATGATGTCCTCGGTGTTCCACGGATAGTGGGAGTCCGAGGCGTAGAGCAGGTTCGGGATCGCCGCGCCGACAGCGGTCATCGCGGCCATCGAGATGCAGAGATGGTTATTCGAATGCTGCGAGAGGCCGAGGCCGAACGTCTGGCAGAACTTGCCGAGGTCCATGAAGGCCCGCACGCCGCCCCAACTGTGATGGTCGCCAAGGATCACCTGCACCGCGTTCACTCGCACCGCCTCCGGGATGTGCTCGAAGCGGGTGACGCACATATTCGTGGAGAGCGGGATATGCGTCGTGCGGGAGACGGCGGCCATACCGATGTTGTCGGCGGTCGGGTCCTCCAGATATTCGAGGTCAATGTCCTTCAGTTTGTATGCAACGCGGATGCTCGTCTCGACGGACCAGATCGCGTTCGGGTCAATGCGCAATTGATGCGTCGGAAAACGCTCGCGCAGCAGGATCATCGTGCGCACTTCCTCGTCCGGCGGCAGGACGCCGCCCTTCACTTTGTGCGACGTAAAGCCCCATCGCTCGTGGAATATCTCCGCCTCATGCACCATCGCCTCGGGCGTCATCACCTCGCCCCATGGGTCGTCGCGCTCCTGATCGGCATATTTGTAGAAGAGATACGACGCGTATGGCACCTTCGCGCGCACCTGCCCGCCGAGCAGGTCCACCAGCCGCTCGCCGGTCGCCTTACCGATGATGTCGAGGCAGGCGACCTCGACGGCGGAGAACGCCTGGGCATTGCCCCGCAGCAGCAGGCGCATCGGTTCGAGGTTGTAGGGGCTTTGGCCGAGGATGTGCGGCCGCGCCCCCTCGATCTGCCGCGCCATCGCCGCTCCGCCGCCGACCTCGCCCCAGCCCACAAGACCATCATCCGTCGTCAGTTTGAGGATGACGCGGACAAAGTACGGCTCATGCACACCCCACGAGTTGCGGAGTGGCGGATCGGGCGCCGCGACAGTCGTTACCTGCATCTGGCTGATCTTCATGGTGTTTTACCTAACCCCCGGCCCCTTCCGTCACTCGGCGTGGGAAGGGGTGACTCAATACGAATGCTGTGGCCTTCCCACAA